>TARA_R110002051_G_scaffold67238_2_pt1 | contig 10956 bp, 10 predicted proteins | sample TARA_R110002051 | Tara Oceans TARA_R110002051 (sample SAMEA4397023) | marine metagenome | biome: Polar Biome; feature: [MES] marine water layer (ENVO:01000295) within the mesopelagic zone...; material: water (ENVO:00002006), including particulate matter (ENVO:01000060) such as......
GAAAATACGGTGTCAGATCTCCCAGACTGAGCGCTTTGGAAAACACGCCTCGGCTGATAATCAAAAAATGGCTGGTGGGATAGATATGTCCAATGACAGCCGCACCCCCTTGCAGCGCGGAAACTGGAGAGAGTAGCCCCGAAAACTGGATCGCAGGCACCAGTGTAGCGATGGCGGTACCGAAGATAGCGGCAATCTGACTATGCAGAACCGATGACATCAACAATCCCATCCCCGTGGAACAGATGACATAGATCAGCGCGCCTAGGCTCAATGTCAGCAGGCTACCCTTCACCGGCACGCCAAAGGCCAGCACGGCGAACGCCACCAGGGTGATGAAATTGATCATCGCCAGCATTATGTAGGGCAACTGTTTGCCGAGCAGAAATTCCAATCGAGAAACCGGCGTGACGTAGAGATTGATAATAGAGCCAAGCTCCTTCTCACGTACGACTCCCAAGGCAGTCAGCATCGCCGGTATCAGCATGAGCAGCAGTGGGATCATCGCCGGGGCCATGGCTGGCAGACTTCTAACGTCGGGATTGTAGCGGTAGCGAATGGCAATCTCGACGGGAGGGGAAAAAGCTCCAGCCCCTTCGCTCAAGCGAGCTAAAGTGTCCGCATGAATCCCCTCCACATACCCCTTGATAGTATCGGCCCTGACCGGCATAGAACCATCGACCCAGTAAGCAACTTTGGGCACATTGCCACGCTTGAGATCGCGGCCAAACCCTGGCGGAATTTCCACCGCCAGGCTGATATCACCGCTGCGTAGTCGCTGCTGTATATCGGTGTAGTCGGTCAGAGGAGGCTTCTCGGTGAAGTAACGCGATCCCGTTAGATTGAGAGAATAGGCCTGGCTGGTCGTGGTCTGGTCACGATCGAGCACGGCATAGGTCAGATGTTCGACATCCATATTGATGCCATAACCCATGATAAACATTAGGATCAGACTACCCAGCAGCGCCAGCGTGGCACGTATCGGATCGCGACGTAGCTCCAAAGTCTCTCGGTGGGTGTAACTGAACATTCGGCGCAGGCTAACGGTCAGCCTGCCAGACCGGGTCGCCGGGTGCGATTCTAGAGAGGCAGTTGTCGGCTTTTCGGACTCGGCTTCATCTATCTTGCTAGCCTCTTTCAGGTACGCCATAAAGGTAGCTTCTAGTGTGGGTAAGCCACGCGACGCTAGTAGCTTCTCAGGGGTGTCGGTAGCCAATACGCGCCCGGCATGCATCAAAGCAACCCGGTCGCAGCGCATTGCCTCGTTCATGAAGTGGGTGGAGATGAAAATCGTCACTCCCTCTCCACGGGAGATCTGCCCTAACAGCAGCCAGAAGTCATCACGTGCTATTGGATCCACTCCGGAGGTGGGTTCGTCGAGAATCAATAATTCAGGTCGGTGAATGACAGCCACCGCCAACGAAAGCCGTTGGCGCACTCCCAGTGGAAGCGCTGGCGGTAATTTGTCAGCCACTGCCGTGAGATCAAAGCGATCCAGCATCTCCCTCACGCGTGTGGCACGCTCAGCCTTAGGAAGATGAAACAGATGCGCATGCAATTCAAGGTTCTGACGTAGCGTCAGTTCTGTATAGAGAGAAAAACCCTGAGACATGTAGCCCACCCGACTGCGCGTAGCAATATCGCGCGGATCGACGGGCTTATCGAACAGCAATGCCTTTCCTTCGCTGGCGGATAGCAGCCCGGTGAGCATCTTCATCGTGGTGGTCTTCCCACAACCATTGGATCCCAGGAAACCAAATATTTCACCGCGCTCGATACGAAAGTCGGCGTGATCCACGGCGACGAAATCGCCGAACCGCTTGGTCAGTCCATGGGCCTCGATGGCTATATTGGCATCAGGTTGGCGGGGCGATATTTTGAACTCGCGATACCTGCGCCGTTTAGTCTCGGGCAACAACCTGATAAAAGCTTCCTCGAGCGTTGCACTTCCCGTCGCTGCTAGCAGATCGTTAGGCGCGCCAGTATTCAATACCTGCCCATCATCCATGACCACCAACCAGTCGAAACTTCGCGCCTCTTCCATATAGGCAGTGGCGACTAATACGCTCATACCTGGACGCTTGCTCCGTATCCGCCCAATTAGTTCCCAAAACTGAGCCCGTGATAAAGGATCGACGCCCGTGGTGGGTTCATCGAGTATCAAAAGGTCGGGATCGTGGATTAGCGCACAGCATAACCCCAGCTTCTGTTTCATTCCGCCGGAGAGCTTGCCGACAGGGCGTTCCGTGAACCTAGCCAGCCCAGTACTATGCAAAAGTTCGCCAATACGACTATGCCGGTTCTGGCGATCCAGACCGAATAGACGGCCGAAGAAATCGAGATTTTCAAAGACTGTCAGGGTGGGATAGAGGTTCTTTCCCAACCCCTGAGGCATATAGGCAATCCGCCGACACACCTGTTTGCGATGCCGCCCTTCCGCCATGTCGCCGTCTAATACGACAACCCTACCCTGCTGAATTTTTCTAGCACCGGCAATCAGGGCCATCAGACTGGACTTACCGACGCCATCGGGCCCGATCAACCCCACCATACAACCAGCGGGAATGGCCAAACTTAGGCCGGATAACGCATGCACTGAACCATAGCGCAAGCTAACACCTTCCAGCCGCACCACAGATCCATCAATGCTCATGGTGTCACGTTAACCTTCAGTTCGTCGGGCCAATCGAGCGTATCATCAAGCTTGAGATAGGCCATGCCCGGCAAACCGGTTTTGACTTTGTCTAGGTGCTTTTCAAGTAGCGCGGGGTCGATACGGGCCTTGACCCGAAACATCAGCTTTTCACGTTCGCTAGCTGTTTCCACGGTCTTGGGAGTGAATTGGGCCACGCTGGAGACGTAGCTGACGTTAGCCGGGATCACATACTGAGGCGCTGCATCCAGCACCAAGTGCACGTCGGCACCCAGCGCAACACGCCCAGCTTGACGCTCGGGCAGGAAAAAGGTCATGTAGACATCGGTCAGATCGACGAGATTGAGTACCACGCCCCCGGCTGGCAGCACTTCACCGGGCTGGGCGACACGATACTGAACCCTTGCCACCCGGTCACTACGCAGCTGACTGTCTTCAAGATCTGCCTCCAGCTTGTCCACCGTAGCGCTGGCTGCCTCAATGGCCGCCTGAGATTCAATAACCTTTGAATCGGCTGCCTCGATGGCTGCCAAAGCGGAGAGCACACCCGCACGTGCAGCGGCCAGCGCGGCTTCGGTACTCTCCAGGCTGGCCAAGTCATCGTCGAGTTGCTGCCTCGACAAGGCATTGCGAGCCACCAATGCCCGGGTGCGGTCATAACGCTTGTGTGCTGCAGACAGCTCAGCGTTACGTTGCAACACGACGGCCTCAGCAGCCGTTTTTTCGCTCTGTCGTTGAGCAACTTGTGCCTGCGCGGTCCGTGTTGCACTCTCGGCCTGTCGAACCTGTGCCCTGGCCTGCCCCAGTTCGGCTTCTAGCACTTTCATGTCCATACGCGCCAAGAGCTGATTCGGCTCGACCTGCTCTCCTTCGCCAACAAGCACCGCTTCGATACGACCCGCCTGCTTGGTAGCAATATCGATTTCGGTCGCTTCAATTCGCCCATTACCGCTGGCAAAACCATCACCCAACCCCTCAGGTCGAAACTCCAGCCACACCAACACACCGGCAATGAATACAACTCCGGCAATTATTAACATTCGCCATACGACTTTTCTCAGCGTGGAGGGCACGATTCGGCATCCTAGACTAACGAGTCATTCAAAAGGAAAAGAGCGTATAACGGCTAGTGCCAGCATTAGCCTTTGCAACCAGTATGAAACTGGAAAATTTAAACGTGGTGACGCAGATCAAGAATCTTTCAAGATATCTTGCATTCCTAGTAACAATACTTGAACCAGATAAGCTTGCAGTTTAATGCAGTGCTATGGTTGCATTCAGACTCCCCTAAGTAGTAGTTTCTCTGCCATCGGCTAGCAATTTCCTCTTAAAGAACCCGTCGTGAGTTATGTATTCCTTGTGACTTAAACAGCGGCCGCGGTTTAGCCTAATGGTCAGCTAATCATTATTATTTCACTTGTAGAAGTAATCTAACTGCCTCAGGCAGTTAGATTTTTGTAAAACGTCATTTACCGAGCTGACCAGGAAAAGGGATATACTCAGCATCATCTCCTGGAGGAAGGCGAAAGCGACCATTTTCAAAATCCGCTTCTACCCAAGCCTGCTTTGCGGCCTCCAGCTTTTCCTGCGAAGAAGCGACGAAGTTCCAAGATATATAGCGGGGGCCATTTAGCGTTTCACCGCCCAGTAGCATCAACCTAGTGCCTGTTTCGCCCGCCACCACCGTTATAGTATCGCCTGGTCGGAATACCATCATGCGGCCAGCGTCGAATGTTTCCCCTGCAATAATGACACTACCGGACATGACATAAATACCACGATCCTCATGGTCATCCGGCAATGGGAGCTTTGCTCCTGGCTGCAGCACGGCATCCGCATAGAACATTTCAGAGAAGGTTTGTACCGGTGCCCGCTCTCCCCAAGCCGTGCCTAGAATCAAGCGCACTTCTTTGCCTTCACCTTTCAGCATTGGCAGCGCCTCCTCGCTGTGGTGCTCAAAGCTGGCAGGCTTATCTTCATAAGCTTCGGGAAGCGCCACCCAGGTCTGTATCCCCAACATAGAATGTTTGTTCTGACGAGTGAGAGAACTGGTGCGCTCCGAATGGGTGACCCCATTACCCGCCACCATCCAATTAACAGCACCAGAACGAATTATTTGATTAGTGCCTAGACTGTCGCGGTGCTGGAACTCCCCCTGGTACAGATAAGTAACCGTGGCAAGCCCAATGTGAGGATGTGGGCGAACATCAATACCCTCGTCTTTAAGAAACTCAGCAGGCCCCATCTGATCGAAAAAAATGAACGGACCCACCATCTGACGTTTTGGAGCGGGAAGCGCACGGCGAACCTCGAAACCACCCAGGTCTCGTGCTCGGGGAATAATCAGTGTCTTTATGTCGTTCAGACTACCTGCGGAAGGACATTTAGGCTCTATATCAGGCATCCAGCTCATAGGGTTGGCTCCAGACATGAGAGGCAGGAAAATGTGGCATGCTGTCGGCCGACACTTATTGCTCCCATCAGAGAAAGCCGTACCGCTATGCCCATTTGTAAAGGCGCATTTTGCACATCACTCAAAGTGGCACGATGTGACGTTGTAAGGTGCGCGATGAATGTACAAGCTGAAAGGTTACGATTTCCGTAATCAAGCTCGGCAGAACTGTACGTGATTATCCTTTGTGGAGATTGTCGGATGGGATAGTTGCAAGACGTTCATCCTCAAGATTCTGATGTACTGGTTTAGCAATTTTAATCCCTACGAAAAGCTGCATACGAAGCGTTAGGATCATCAATCGCTGCCCTCTTGACGTTCGAGCTGAACCTGTAACAACGCATTCTCACGCTCCAACTGCTCAATACGATCACGAAGCGGCTGAATCCCTTTGGCGATTTCTTCTTCTGTGAAGCGTGGAGTGATATGTTGCGGGCAATTCCAATCGAATGCCTCCAACCGCAGCCGGAATATCCTTTCCGGTTTCGCCACGTAATCCTTATCCACCACTTGCTTAGCTAACACCGCATCAGCATCAAGCGCCAACTTTTCAACGTGTGCGTAAATCTTGAGGCGAGCACGTCGAGGGTAATCCATTAAAATCAGGCAGGCGCGATCATTGGCCTTGAAATTGCCAGTACTGATGTACTGCCGGTTTCCTCGATAATCCATGAAAGCGAGCGTCCGGTCATCAATCATTTTGAGAAAACCGGGAGGCCCTCCGCGATGCTGAACGTAAGGCCAGCCGGTTTCTGACACAGATGCGATATAGAAGGTATCTCGCTGTGCAATGAACGTAGCTTCTTGATCTGTGAAGCGGTCAAACGTGCGATTGCCTTTGAACCCAGACCAGAGATGGTCTACGCCCATCTCTGCCTGAGCAGCTTGTACACTGGGCGTAAGAGCTATATCCATAAAACCGTAAGTCATTGGCTGCCCCAAAAAAAAGCATGAACGAAGTGCAGGCGGTTAAAAAGCTAGCGCTTAACATTCTTCATTAATGACACAAAGCTCGTTTCCTAGTGAACTCTAAAACCTCTGCATATAGGCACAAAAACTACCACCCAAACCCCAGCCATGATTGTCATCACCAGCGCTGCAGGCACTTGCGCAGGCAAAACACAGTTACCTTAACCGGCATCCCTCGCTGCCTGCTGTGCCCGTAAATAACTTTCGGTAACAGCTGCATAGTTTGGCGCGACAAGCCCATAAAGCTGAGCAAGGTCGGCTGCTTCCGGACGAGCCCAGGTGCGATGAAATTCAGACAACAGTGAGTTGGTTGTGGTCGGCTTAACACCGCTCTGAACAAAACGTGCAAGGGAGACCCGAGATGCCATTTCGCTTGGATCACCTGATGCATCAATTACAGCATAGACCTCATAACCAGATTCTCGAGCATCAAGTGCGGGAGACATCACGCAGACACTGGTCCAAACGCCAGCCATCACGAGCGTCTTGCGACCCCTCGATCGGACCTCGGCTACAAAATCATCATTGTCCCAAGCGTTCACTTCCCCCTTGCGCGGCACATAAATAGCATGCGGAGCAAACTGGTGAATTTCCGGCATTAACGGGCCATTAGTGCCAGCAGGCTCCGAAGCCGTGGTAATCACCGGAACTTCCAGCAGCGTACAAAGCTTGGCAATCATCTCTACATTGCGGCGAAGGGCAGCGACCGGGATATCTTTGACAGTCTGGAAAAGGCCGGACTGATGATCAAGCAGCAGAACCAGCGTGTCGGCAGGATCCAGAAGCATTACGTCACCCCCTGATTGAATAGCGCTACACTTTAGAGTCCGATTCTATGAGTCAGGAGATTGGACATGAAGAAGCGTTTCAGAGAAGAACAGATCATTGGTTTTCTAGGCGAAGCAGAAGCAGGACTGCCCATCAAGGAGCTATGCCGTCGGCACGGTTTCTCAGCAGCTAATTACTATCTATGGCGCAGCAAGTTTGGCGGCATGAGCGTATCCGATACCAAACGACTCAAAGAACTCGAAGCCGAAAATGGACGCTTGAAAAAGCTGCTCGAGGAGTCGCTACTGGAGATGGAGGTCACTCTGAACGGGTCAATCATAAGCGCGTCGAACGCCTCTACGCGGCGGCTCGATTGCAGATAAAACGCCGCAAGCGCAAGAAGGTTCCTGCGTCTGAGCGAAAGCCCCTTGGCCGTCCTTGTGCCGCCAACCAGGTCTGGTCAATGGATTTTGTGTTTGACCGTACGGCCGACGGGCGAGTGTTAAAGAACCTCACCATTGTCGACGATGCTACCCATGAAGCCGTGGCTATCGTGCCTGAACGTGCCATCGGGGGACTGTTGTTAACACGGATTCTAGATCAACTGGCTTTACAACGTGGCCTACCTAGCGCCATTCGTACGGATAATGGAAAGGAATTTTGTGGGCGTGCCATGCTGTTATGGGCTCATCTACATGGCATTGCCCTGTTTTTAATTGAACCTGGAAAACCCAATCAAAACGCCTACATCGAATCGTTCAATGGGCGTTTTCGAGATGAATGTCTGAATGAGCATTGGTTCACCAGTCTTCATCACGCCAAGGTTGTCATCGAAGCATGGCGGCGGGAGTACAACGAGGAAAGACCGAAGAAGAGTCTTGGCGGACTGACACCTTCAGCCTATGCCGAGCAACTGATGTTAAAACACGATAAAGTTACTTCTGACTCTAAACTCGGCTGCTACTGAAAATGGGGTGACGTCGAGACATCGGTATCCTGCCGATGATAACGCTGGAATGCCAAATAATGCTGCAACTGAGTCGACGCAATTTTCTAAAGCTCGCAACATCATCCCCGCTACCGATAACGCACGCAGCCCACGAGGGGATTCAATACCCTCATAAGCGGGGCTGCCACTGAAAGATTTCACACGACGTCTAAGTAGATCCCACCTGAAGTGTACAGCGCCAACTACTAGTCGCTGAGATTACAAAAATTGACAAAACAACGGAGACCACTAATTTAAAAATTAGGAAGGCTTGTAGAAATGGAATTGTGGCTAGGCGATTAGCAATACAAAACAAAAACAAGATCGGCGATGTGGTCACCGTTATCGCCGTGAGCGAAAGCGAGCGAGGTAAATCACATGGCAGACGATTTGCGCGAAAGCGCCTTACAGTACCATCGACTCCCCCGCCCCGGTAAATTGGCAATCCAGGTGATAAAACCGATGGCTAGCCAGCGCGATCTGTCGTTGGCCTAATCGCCTGGGGTAACCGCAACCTGCGAAGAAATTGAAAGCGAACCCAGCTATTCACTTATCTGCCCATCAGGCGCCAGAGAAACGTTCTCAATAATCAGTTTTTTTGCTGCTTACCTTTTTTTAAGCCTGCCATAAGTTACCTCATTTAGGATGATCCTTGTGCCAATCGACAAATATGTCTTGCACAGCCACCCATCATCGAAAAGAGGTATTACTTATGCGAACTCACATCACTAAGATTATAACATCGGCGTTGTTACTGACGGCTAGCACGGCTGCGCTGGCCGAGACTCATTGTACTGATGCCCCCAGTGACGAATGGATCAGCCAAGCTGATATGGAAGAACGTATCAGCGAGATGGGTTACAAAATCAAAGAATTTAAGGTCACCGAGGGAAACTGCTACGAGATATACGGCTGGGACGAGCAGGAGCGCCGGGTAGAGATCTATTTCAACCCAGTAGATGCCAGCATCGTGAAGCAGGAAGTCGAAGACTGATCAGGAGGTTACCATGGCCGATAATACCCGTATCCGTGTTTGGGACCCGTTGGTCAGGTTGGTACATTGGGCTTTGGTTGCTGGCGTAGCCGTCAACTTATGGCTAACCGAAGAAGGGGGCGATATACACCAATGGGTCGGTTATGCCTTGGTGGCATTAATCGTCGTACGCATCCTTTGGGGATTTATCGGTCCCTGGAGTGCACGCTGGCGGAGCTTTTGGCCTACCGTGAGCCGACTTCAATGTGTGCTGCGCGGTCGCGACAGCAAGATAGAGCAAACCGGCATTACCCATACACCGCTGGGCGCTATCATGATGCTGGTGCTGCTTGGGCTAATCCTCGGTCTGGGACTTACTGGCTACATGATGGAAGAAACGGATCGTTTCTGGGGGGTTGGCTGGGTTGAAGAAACCCACGAATTCATGGCCAACGCGATTCTTTTTCTAGTACCACTGCATGTATTGGGTGCTGTGGTAGAAAGCCTCAAGCAAGGCGATAATTTGATCGCTAGCATGTTGCATGGCTATCGCCGCCGCCCTACCTCTAACCCCAACACTAAGGCTCATGATGTTCAGTCTTAATTAAGATGCTGTTAAGACAATGCAATGATAGTGGCCACTCCTTAATTTTGCACGAGTGGCCTTTTCAGACCTGTTTGACACAGAGCAATGGCTGCACTATCCCTTATTTATGCCACGACACCGAACAAGCGGCCTATGCCGAAGGTCAAGGTCATCGCCAATGCGCCCCAGAACATTACGCGCACCGAGGCTTTGAGTATCGGCGCGCCACCCACACGGGCAGCCGCCGCCCCTAGAAAGGCTAAAAACAGTATCGAGAAGAGCGCCACCAGAAGAATAAGCAATGGCGGCGGCGCCCACCAGGCGATTAGCAACGGCCACATGGCGCCAGCCGTGAAGGTCACAGCCGATGAAAAGGCCGCCTGGAGTGGGCGCGCTTGGCTTGTCTCGGTGATGCCAATCTCATCTCTGGCGTGAGCGCCTAGCGCATCGCTTGCCATCAGCTGTTCAGCGACTTGCGTGGCTAGCGCCGGTGTTAACCCACGCGCTTCATAAATCGCTGCCAGCTCTTCCAGTTCAGCATCAAAATGTTCTATCAACGCTTGGCGCTCAAGCGCAAGATCCGCATGTTCGGTGTCAGACTGTGAGCTAACGGAGACGTATTCACCGGCGGCCATCGACATAGCCCCGGCCACTAGCCCCGCAATACCGGCCAACATAATGTCGCTATGCGCGGTGCTCGCTGCTGCCACGCCGAGTATCAGGCTGCTAGTCGAGACAAGGCCATCATTCGCGCCCATGACGGCTGCGCGCAGCCAACCTGAACGGTTAGATCGATGGTGCTCTGTATGTTGCATGGCCTCACCTCGTGATTGATTTCCCCTTTCTTTCCAGAGGGAGAGTGGCAGATAGCTGTGTGGCAACAGCCTTCAGGGCATATTTTTAGCCAGCGCTTGTAGCAACAGTGCGATTCTCTGGTGCATATAACGGTTGAAATGCATTTAGATTCAATCACTTGTTCCAAAGAAAAGCACTGCAAGCTAATCAGCGATCCTGATGTTGGTTTTGCTCCCACACCACACTGACCGCCAGGCCATTGGGCGTACGATTACTAAGCGTAAGGCGTGCGTTCTGGCGCTGAGCCAACTCCGAGACAATCGATAAACCCAACCCGCTGCCGGTGGTACCCTGGCCAGACGCGCGCCGAAAGCGCTCAGTGACTTTATCCAACAGTGCCTCGGGGAGGCCGGGGCCAGTGTCACTCACCGTGAGTTGAGGCAACCCCTCCCAAAGCGCTAACTCTACCTCCACTTGACCGCCTTCCGGCGTATAGCGCAAGGCATTATCCAGTAGGTTACGAAAGAGAATTCCCACCTCGACTTCGTCGGCGCGAACCTCCAACCGGGTTAAGCCTGTTAGCCTCAAGTGCTGATCTCGCTCATCAGCGAGTGGCCACAGCTCGGCTATCAATTCAGCAATAATCGGATAGAGGTCAATAGTGGCCGGTGAGGTTGTGGCAACTTGATCCAAACGAGCCAAAATGAGCAGCTGTTCTACCACCCGTTGAAGCCGCTCAACCCCGACATAAGCCTTTTGTAATGATTGCTCT
>TARA_R110002051_G_scaffold325057_2_pt1 | contig 10951 bp, 9 predicted proteins | sample TARA_R110002051 | Tara Oceans TARA_R110002051 (sample SAMEA4397023) | marine metagenome | biome: Polar Biome; feature: [MES] marine water layer (ENVO:01000295) within the mesopelagic zone...; material: water (ENVO:00002006), including particulate matter (ENVO:01000060) such as......
TATAGAATGTCTATTGCATATTTCGGGATTAAGGAAGTAAGCTTGAATAGACCAATGGGGTACTGATCCAGTTAATTAGGGGGATACGGTTGTTGCCAATTCCACTTTAATCCTAATAATAGACGGAGACATGATTCGGTACTCACTTGGTTTATTAGTTCAATAATTTGTAAACCACAGTTTATTAGTCCCTTATGTTTTGGGTTAAAATAATCCTTTAATCAGCCGTTAATTTTCGGTGTCATTTTTGAAATATTGTAAATTAAAATAATTATTATTAGAAGACATTCACTTTTAGATAAGCCTTATGTTGAAAAAAACAACTAATAGTGCCTCGAAAATTTTTGTGCTAGATACTTCGGTTATTCTCTATGACCACCATTCCATAATGAACTTTGCTGAGCACGATGTGGTCATCCCAATTACAGTATTGGAAGAGCTGGATCAGTTTAAAAAAGGGAATGATACCAAAAACTTTGAGTCCAGGGAATTTATCCGTTTACTGGACAAGCTCTCCCAGAACCATATGATTCAGAATTGGACTCCTTTAAATGGGAAGAATAAAGGGTCATTCAAAATCATGATGAATCCCGATAACAAGCTCAATGCCAATGAGATCTTTGGGGAGGAAAAAAATGACCATAAGATTTTAAATGCCGCATTAAGCTTAAAACAGACGGAAATTAACAGAAAAGTCGTTCTCGTCAGTAAGGACATCAACTTAAGATTGAAGGCCAAGTCTTTGGATATTGCTGCCGAAGATTATGAAACAGGCAAAATCAAAAATATCAGTGAAATTGAAAATACGGGCAAGGGGGTTATTGATAATTTAGACAACAATATAATCAATAGCCTTTACGAAAAAGGTGTTCTTGAGGGCAAAGAAGTTTTTGGAAAGAGGAGAAAAAACTTACCTCAAAACAATACATTTTATATTTTAAAGGGCATTGAAAGCAATGCATCCATACTTGCCTTTTATCAGTCCCAGCAAAACCTATTTGCTAAGATTTCTAAAACCAAGGCGTACAATGTCAGTCCTAAAAATGCAGAGCAGGCTTTTGCCCTTCATGCCATTTTGGATCCGGAAATTAAGCTTTTAACCATTCAGGGAGTAGCGGGTACAGGAAAGACGCTTTTGGCCCTTGCGGGCGCATTGGAGCAGCGAAAAGAGTACAAACAGATTTTTTTGGCAAGACCAATTGTTCCTTTGAGTAATAAGGACATAGGCTATTTACCTGGAGATATCAAGTCGAAGTTAAACCCTTATATGGAACCGCTTTGGGACAATTTAAAATTCATCCAAAATCAATATCAGGAAAGTGATAAAGAGTATCAGCGAATTACAGACATGATCAACCAAGAAAAACTGGTGATCCAGCCTCTTGCCTATATTAGAGGCCGTTCTTTATCGAATATTTTCTTTATTGTAGACGAAGCACAGAACCTGACGCCCCATGAGGTGAAGACAATTATCACCAGAGCCGGTGAAAATACGAAGATTATTTTCACCGGTGATGTTTTTCAAATCGATACGCCTTATTTGGATAGTCAAAGTAATGGATTGTCCTACCTGATAGACAGGGCAAGAAACCATTCACTTTATGCGCACATTAAGTTGGAAAAAGGAGAAAGGTCTGAATTGGCCAATCTTGCCAATGAATTGCTTTGAGAAATTTAACTTAACTTTCAGTAATAGTGTTTAGTTTGGCCAAGAAGCTATTGTAATATTGGCGACCTACCTGCACCACATCACCTGTTTTTAGGTTTATTTCCTTGGTGTTGAAACTTTCTATTTGTGCCAGTTGGACGATGTAGGACTTTTGAACCCGTAAGAAAAGGTTGGAAGGCAATTTTTCCTCCATGTCCTTCATTGATTTACGAATTGTGAAGTTTCTGTTTTTTGAAAATATAGTTACCATGTTTCCATTGGCTTCTACATAATATATGTCACTGTAATCCACCCTTTCAAAACTATTGTCAGCTTTGATATAAACAGCATCAACTACTAAGTAAGGGCTTTCTGCAGCTTTAGAGGAGGATCCTTCGGAAAGGGTAGGTCTTGTTCTTTGGTTGTATAGAACAATTTCTACCATGGCATGGATATCGTTGCTATTGAAAGGCTTTACAATAAAACCTGCAGGGTGTGTTCTTTTTGCTCTTTCGATAATAGCAGGGTCACTATAAGAAGTAACATAGACAATAGGTGCGTCTACCATTTGTTGAATGATTTCGCCCAATTCAATCCCATCTTTATCGCCTTTCAGCTTGATGTCCATGAAAACCATGTCAGGACGATATTTTTTCACCACCTTAATGGCTTGATTTGCAGAATTGGCTATGTCAATATTCACATATCCTAAAAGTTGTAAAATTTCTTCGATGTTTTCAGAAATATTTACATCATCCTCAACGATCAGTATCCGTTCTTCTTTCATTTCTAAACTGTTTTAATTGAAAAATATAATTAATGATGCTGATACGAAATTTACAAATTAAAATGCAAATAAAAGCACGGAAGAATCAATTTACTGACCATTTAATTAAACTAATTGCTTTTTATGGTTATAAACTCATCAAATCTTTGAACCTTGCTGCTTGTCTTCTGCTGACTTCTATTCGTTCTCCACCCTTAAGAGTGACTACCAAACCACCATTAAACCAAGGTTCTATGGTCTCCACCCAGCTCAAGTTGATAATGTGTTTCCTACTCGCTCTAAAGAACGATTTTTCATCGAGTCTTTCGTCAAGCGCATTCAGCGACTTGTGAATCATTGGCTTGTTTTTCTCGAAATAGACTTTGATATAATTGCCATCAGACTCAAACAAGCGGACATTTGCTAATTTTACAAACCAACATTTATCCCCATCCTTTACAAAAACCTGGTCATTTAAAGCAAGCTTGTCTTTGGGAAGATCCGCATCTGAAGTCTCTTCTTTTTTTAACTCTTCGAGCTTTTTTTCTAGTTTCTTTAAGGTTTCGGTTAGTCTTTCTGGTTCTATTGGTTTCAACAAATAGTCCAGGGCATTTACCTGAAATGCCTGTAAGGCAAATTCATCATAAGCAGTAATAAATACTACCAAAGGAACATAATCAAGCTCTTCAAGAAGATCAAAGCCTGTCTTTTCAGGCATTTGGATATCTAAAAACACTACATCAGGTTGTAGGGATTCAATCTTCTCTTTGGCCTCATCTACATTTGGTGCCTCTCCTAAAATTTCTATGTTGTCATTTTGGCTTAGTAAGCTGATAAGCTCTTTTCTGGCCAACCTTTCGTCATCTACTACTAATACGCGCATAATATCTATATTTTCCTCTAAATTTAACCTTTTTGTTTCGGTATTTTTATTTCTGTCACCACAAATTCATTTCCGTAATTGAATATCTTGAATGAGGCCTTGTTCCCAAAAATCAGTTTTAGCCGTTGAACGGTATTGGCAATGCCATGTCCTTCCCCTTTTTTTCTGGGGGTTCCGGCAGGTTTTAACTGACCGCTATTCCTTACCCAGATGTATAAATCATCCAACAAGCCTACGGTACATTTAATCTCAATTAGGCCACCTTTCATCAAATTTGAAATCCCATGTTTGATGGCATTTTCTACGATGGTTTGTAGCATCATGGGTGGAATCCTATACTGATTTGTCTTAGGCTCAACTTCATAGATTACCTTCAATCTCTCCTCAAACCGTATGGACTCGAGGTTTAAATAATCTTTAACTGTTTTCATTTCATCCGATAAGGAGATGGTTTTGTGCTTATCTACCACTAGGGAATACCTCAATATATTGGACAATTGAGTAATGGCTGATTTTGCTTTTATAGGGTCTTCATCTACCAAAGCCCGAACACTATTTAGGGCATTGAAAATAAAATGTGGGTTTAATTGATTGCGAAGGTGAATAAGTTTGATTTCATTGATCCTTGCCTGGTATTGCAGACTGGAGTTGTAATTGTCTAGAAAATAGAATAGGAAATATAACAAGGACCACAGAGAATAAAAAAGAAAGCTGGTAAACAGGTTGACCATCAATACCAAAGGCCTAAAATCTTGAGGGTAATGTAAGGTGCCAAAAATCCAATTGATTAGGATTTGTGATAGGGTATTCACCAAGCTCAAAATCAAAACAGCTGTCAATACGTGGCTAATTAGCTTGGTGGTTGGGAATTCAAGCCAACTATTGTGTTTAATTTGATATCTAAAAAAATGTGTGGAGACGAAATAGACAATGGCCAAAGAAAAGTAAGCACCTATTTGAATGGGTGTTATACCTCGAGCCATGGATACAAAAAACAGGTTGACCAAAGCAAAGCTCAGCCAACCAAAAATTTGTAACAACCAATATAGCTTGTTTTTATTCATTCAAATCCCTACTTCCTCCGGCAAAATTATGCTACTGTATAGTAGCCGATTTGTTCAAAGGTATTTTATCGAGAATTTTATTAATCAAATCACGGGTACTTACACCGTCTGCCTCTGCCTCATAATTTAAAATTATCCTGTGGTTAAGCACGTCTTCAGCAATTTCTTTGATATCCTCTGGCAAAACATAATCCCTTCCCTGCATAAAAGCATTGGCTTTGGCCGCAAGATTAAGGTTGATAGATGCTCTTGGAGAAGCACCGAATTGAATGTATTTGGCCTCTTCGTGCATGCCGTATTTTTCAGGGAATCTGGTAGAAAAGACCATTTCTATGATGTAATTTTCCAAAGCCTCTGCTATCTGTACCTCATTAATGGCACTTCTTATGGCAAAAATATCTTCCTTGTTCAGTATTGGATTTACTTCTGAAATAAATTTGGAGTTGGTCATTCTTCTCATGACTTCCAACTCATCTGATTTGGAAGGGTACTCTATATTTACCTTCATCATGAATCGATCGACCTGCGCTTCCGGTAAAGGGTAAGTTCCCTCCTGATCTACAGGATTTTGAGTAGCCAAAACCAAAAATGGCTTGTCTAACATAAATGTAGTTTCACCGATGGTCACTTGTTTTTCCTGCATGGCCTCAAGCAAGGCTGACTGTACTTTAGCTGGAGACCTATTGATCTCATCTGCTAAAATGATATTGGAAAAGATAGGCCCTTTTTTTACCTCAAAATTTGCATTCAATTGATTGTAAATCATTGTACCAATCAGATCAGCTGGCAATAAATCCGGGGTAAACTGTATCCGCTTAAAGTCAAGGTGAAGTACCTTTGATAAGGTGTTTACGGTTAGTGTTTTAGCTAGTCCGGGTACCCCCTCTAATAAAATATGTCCGTTGGTAAATAACCCAATTAAGAGTCTGTTGACCATTTTTTCCTGACCAACTACAACTTTTTTTACTTCATTAATGACTTCCTGTATCTTCTCCTGATGCATAATGGATATTTGAAATTTCTATTGATATTTTGCCTATAAGAAGCCTAAATTAGAACAATTCATTCTTTATCACAATTTAGTGCCTTTTCTTCTTTTTCGTTTTTTGATTTTTGGTGGTTTTAAAGCCCTGCTCGGTTTGTGCTTTACTCGAAATACCTAAAGTGGAATAAAGAGTGTCACCATCTAGGAGTCTAACTTCACCAGCCTCAAAACCATCTATGGTTAATTTCTCTACGGACCACCTGACCAAACGTAGCGTAGGAAAACCTACAGCCGCAGTCATTTTTCTTACCTGCCTGTTCTTACCTTCTTTCAGGGTTATAGCTATCCAAGAATCGGGAACATTTTTTCTATACCGGATAGGTGGATTTCTTTCAGGTAATAATTTTTCTACATCCTCTAGTAAAACGGCTTTTGCCTTTAAGGTATTGTGAATTTTTTTATTGACTGAAATTTTTACCCCTGATTCCAGTTCTTTCAAAGCGCTATCAGTAATTTGTCCTTCTACCTGAACCCAGTAGGTTCGCTCATGGGAATAGTTTGGATCAAGTAACAAATGATTCAGTCGCTTGTCATTGGTCAACAACAATAAGCCTTCACTGTCTTTGTCCAGTCTGCCCACAGGGTAAACGTCCGAAGGGAAATCACTAAGCATGCCTAACGTATCCCCTTCGCCACTGAATTGACTCAGAACACCAAAAGGCTTATAAATCATATAATATTCCAATGCCATATTATCAACTACCGCAACAATTGAAACAATTCATTTAATTGAGGGGTAAGAATAATTTCAGTCCTCCTGTTTTTTGCTCTTCCTTCAGCCGTTTCATTGGAGGCCTTGGGATAGTAGAAACTCCTTCCAGCAGCAGTTACCCGCTCTGGTACAACATCATAGGAATTGGTAAGAATTCGTACAATGGCTGTTGCTCTAGCTGTACTTAATGCCCAGTTGTCCTCAAATTTGCCACGGATAGGCACATTGTCAGTATGACCTTCTACTAGTATTTGGATTTCAGGACTATTGTTTATCACCACTGCTAATTTACTAAGTGCTTCTTTACCATCCTTATTAACTGTGGCGCTTCCTGAGGGAAACAATAACTTGTCCTGTAAGGAGACATATAACTTTCCATCCTGCTCATACACCTGCAATTCATCTGACCGGTATTGAACCAAAGCTTTGTCAATGGTGGTCTTGAGCCCTTCCATCACTGCTTTTTGTTCATCGAGTAGGTTTTGCAAAAGATCCAAACGCTCCTGTTGCTCTATCATTCGTTGCTCCTTGGCAGAAAGCTCCTGCTGTACTGAGGATGAAGCGGCAATGGCTCTTTCAAGTTTGGTTTCCAAAGCGTTGTTCTTTCTTTTGAAATCAGCTAACTCTTCTTCAAGCTGGCTCGCTTTTTTCCTAAATTGCTCCAAGCTGTTACTAGCACTGTCAAGGTTACCTTCCGTTTCCCTGAGTGAACGCATCATTTCTGCATTCCTTATATTTACTTCGTTGTATTTCTTTTGCGGCACACATGAATACCATAAAGGTATTAGCAATACCATACTTCGAAAAATTATCTTGTTCCACATAATTGTCTAGTTTTAAGAAACCTGTAACGAAAAACATACCAATTTAGGTGGTTCTGATCAAAATCTGGCTTTTTTGGATAAATAGTTCAAGAAATCCGGCTCCAATTCATTTCATTCTTTTTTAGTCGTGACAACTGATCTGCTATCGGTTTATTTTCAATACTGTTAAGATGTGGATCTTTTTCCAAAATAGTTTGGGCTGAAGCGCGAGCCTGAACAAGTATTTCACTGTCTTTACCAATATCCGCGATTTTTAAATCTGTTATCCCCGACTGCTGTGTGCCTGCCAAATCACCAGGTCCTCTCAACTTGAGGTCAACATCTGCAATCTCAAAACCGTCATTTGTTCTAACCATTGTATCTAATCGTACCCTGCTGTCTTTGCTTAGTTCATATTTGCTCATTAGTATGCAGTAGGATTGGTCTGATCCTCTACCTACCCGTCCTCTAAGCTGGTGTAGCTGGGAGAGACCAAATCTTTCGGCATTTTCGATCACCATCACTGAGGCATTAGGGACATTTACCCCTACTTCAATAACGGTTGTGGCTACCATAATTTTGGTTTCATTTTTAACAAATCGATTCATCTCAAAATCCTTATCTGCAGGTTTCATATTGCCATGCAATATGCCTATAGGCAAATCTGGGAAGGCCCTACAAATACTTTCGTATCCATCCATTAGGCTTTTTAGGTCACTTTTTTCAGACTCTTCGATTAAGGGGTAAACTATATAAACCTGTCGGCCTTTTTGGAGTTCTTTTTTCAAAAAGCCAAATACTCTTAATCGGTCTTTGTCATACCTATGAACAGTTTGTATAGCTTTTCTTCCTGCCGGTAATTCATCTATCACAGAGATATCCAGGTCACCATATACGGTCATCGCAAGAGTTCTGGGAATGGGTGTTGCGGTCATTACCAGTACATGAGGGTAAAAGTCGCTGTTCTTCCCCCATAGCTTAGCCCTTTGTGCTACTCCAAATCGATGTTGCTCATCGATAATCGCAAGACCTAATTGTTTAAAGACCACCACATCTTCCAGCAGGGCATGTGTTCCTACCAGCAAATTCAATTCCCCTGACTTTAAGGCTTCATGAATAATTGCTCGTTTTTTTTTGCTGGTAGATCCTGTAAGCAATGCGATGTTGAGTCCCATCTTAGCGGAAAAATCTTTTAGCCCTTCGTAATGCTGAGTGGCAAGGATTTCAGTTGGAGCCATAAGGCAGGTCTGAAAGCCCGAATCAACGGCCACTAAAAGACATATGAAAGCGACAATGGTTTTTCCTGAACCCACATCTCCCTGTACCAGCCGATTCATTTGTAAGCCGGATTTCAGGTTATTGTATATTTCCCTGATTACCCTTTTTTGGGCATTGGTAAGGTCAAAAGGTAAAAATTCCTTGTAAAATTTTGTCAATAAGCCTGTCTTGTCCAATACCTTTCCTCTATACTGTTCAGTTCTGGTAAGGTTCATTTTTAACAACCGAAGTTGTAAGAAGAAGAATTCCTCAAATTTTAGTCTATAGAGGGCCTTTTTTAAGGTTTGGTGACCAGAGGGAAAGTGAATCTCTTTTAATGCTATAGGTTTAGGTTCTAGTTTTAATGCTTGGCAGAGAGGTAAGGGCAAGGTTTCAGGAACCTTGGGAAGGACCAAAGGCAGCAAGGTCTCCAGTATTTTGGAGATGCCTTTACTGTCGAGGTACCTGCTTCGTAACTTTTCAGTAGTAGGATAGACCGGATGAAAACTAACCTCTTTTTGCTGCTTGTTGGTAAGAGGTTCTAGTTCTGGGTGGGCAATACTGATTTTTCTTCCATACTGCTGTGGTTTACCAAAGACCACCATTGGAGCGCCTTTTACTAGTCTTTTTGCAACCCATTGTATGCCTTTGAACCAGGTTAGTTCAATCCCACCGGTTTCATCTCTAAATTGGGCTACCAACCGTTTCTTTCTACCATCTCCGATAGTCTCAAATGAATAGATCGAGCCGACCAATTGCACTTGTTGCATATCTGATCGGATGTCGCTAATCTTATAGAATTTTGTCCTGTCCTCATACCTGAAAGGATAATGTTGCAACATTTCACCGAAGGTAAAAATATCCAACTCCTTATTAATCAGAGTGGCTTTCTGAGGGCCTACTCCTTTTAGGTATTCAATTTTAGTATCAAAGAATCCGGACAAATCTTCCTATTTAAAGCTTCACAGAAATTTTTTCTTGAGATCGGCTTCAAGCGCGTTGATTTCCTGTCTTTTTGCCATAAAAGCTGTCAGTAATTCCGCCTGATTTTTTGCTCGATGAAGATTCTGTTCAGGATATTCTACCTGGTAATAAATGTTTCCATTGAGGTGGTCTGTTAAAAACCGAAGTCCCATAATAAGGGTCATCATTTCTGCCCCAAATGGAAGGGAACCTAACTCCTCATCAGTAATATTGCCAGCCAATACCGAATAGAAGCCTTCGAGTAGGCCTTCATATTTAACCAAATCTATATTTATATTTCCCCAGTCCAAGGAAGACTCATCTCTTGTACAAGCTACCGTTCGGGCTAGGTCACCAAAATCATAAAATACGAAACCGGCCATAATGGTATCGAGATCTATTACCGCATTGACTTTCTTTAGGTCTTCACTGAAAATCAAATTGTTTATTTTGGTGTCATTGTGCGTTGCTCGAAGTGGTAACTGCTTGCGGTAAATGCCATATTGCTCAAGCAAATCCTTTCGCAATTCATAATAGGCAATCATCTCCCTGGTTTCGTCATTTATTTCAATGGCGGGGTTTTTAAGGGCCTCATCAAATTGACTGTAACGCCATTCTAGGTGATGAAAGTCCTGTATGGTGTCCTGAAGTTTACTTGAGTCAGTATTTGAAAATACTTTTACGAAGTAAGCGAAGGCTTCAGCAGCTTTGCTGGCTTGCTCTTTATGGTCTATATCATCTCGGGTTATTCCATTGACAAATGGAAAAAGCCTGTAAAGTCCACCATCCAACTCAGTAAAAAGTTCGCCTTGTTTATTAGGAATAGGTAATGGCAAGACAAAATGTAGGTCGGCTGGGTCAAAATTATCAAGAAGGTAGCCGAGATTATTTGAAATCCTTTCAGGATGCTTAAAAACAGCATCATTGAATTCTTGTAAGATGTAGGACTGCGTGCTGCTGTCCACCTTATATGTCTTATGGATGTGTCCTGAACCAAATCGATTGGCAACCAAGTCGTCTGCATCTAAGGTATAGGCAGCTTTAAGCGCGTCCAATATTGTGTCTTTCATAGTAATAAATCCAAATACCTAATTGGCTAAAGAAATTAATTTGTCACTTTTAACATTTCCAATTGGTAAATTTACAATACTTTTAAATATATATTATTGAAAGGGTTTATATTTACCTTTGTAGTCTATTGAAACACTTTGGAGGGGTAAATGCATCCCGTCCCGCAAATATTTAAAGGAATTATTTAAAATAATTGAAAAAGTTTTATTTATTTAGAAAAATTTTCTTCTTTCTCAAGGAGTAAAACTATCAACGCTTAACCATTATTCGAAAAAATTATACTATAAATACGTCATCATGAATATTTCAATCCTTGATTGGGCAATAATCATTTCATTTTTTGTTATTTCCATGTTAATAGGGGTTTATGCCTCTAAATCAGCGGGTAAAAACGCTAAAGAATTCTTCCTTTCCGGAAGAAATATGCCCTGGTGGTTATTGGGGGTGAGTATGGTAGCCACTACATTCTCCGCAGATACACCAAACCTAGTAACTGACATTGTAAGGAAAAATGGAGTTTCAGGAAACTGGGTATGGTGGGCATTTTTACTAACAGGTATGCTGACCGTATTTGTTTATGCAAAACTATGGAGAAGGTCTGAAGTCACCACCGATTTGGAATTTTATGAATTGAGGTACGGTGGAAAAGGGGCTGCTTTTTTAAGGGCCTTTAGAGCATTGTATTTAGGGGTGTTTTTCAACGTGGTAATTATGGCAACTGTTTCCCTAGCCGCAATTA
>TARA_R110002051_G_scaffold2008_11_pt1 | contig 10950 bp, 8 predicted proteins | sample TARA_R110002051 | Tara Oceans TARA_R110002051 (sample SAMEA4397023) | marine metagenome | biome: Polar Biome; feature: [MES] marine water layer (ENVO:01000295) within the mesopelagic zone...; material: water (ENVO:00002006), including particulate matter (ENVO:01000060) such as......
CTATACTTTCCTTTAACGTAATTTATCCAGTGTTGTATGCGTTTTTGTGACATACAGTGCTTTTTTGGAGATTTGCACATGAGTGCTGTAGATAATAATAATGCGCTTGAGCAGAACTTTGCGCCTTTGAAAAATGATAGATTGCTACGAGCACTTCGTTTTGAGCCGATCGATACCACGCCTGTCTGGATGATGCGCCAAGCCGGTCGTTATTTACCAGAGTATAAAGCCACCCGTGCTGAAGCAGGTGATTTTATGAGTTTGTGTAAAGATACCGCTCGTGCCACTGAAGTCACCTTACAGCCTCTACGTCGTTATGATTTAGATGCGGCTATTTTATTCAGTGATATCCTGACTATTCCTGACGCGATGGGATTGGGTCTTTATTTTGAAGCGGGTGAAGGTCCTAAATTTAAACATCCTATTCGTCAGCAGGCAGATTTGGATAGATTGCCGGTACTCGATGTTAATGACTCTCTCGATTATGTCATGCGCGCAGTGACCAGTATTCGTACCGCGCTCAATGGGCAAGTACCATTATTTGGTTTTTCTGGTAGTCCGTGGACGCTAGCGACTTATATGATTGAAGGTGGTAGCTCAAAAGACTATCGCTATACTAAAGGGTTTTTGTATAGCAACCCTGAATTCTTACATCAGTTATTAGATAAATTAGCGACCTCTGTGATTGATTATCTCGATGCCCAAGTCGTGGCTGGCGCACAGATATTGCAGATATTTGATAGTTGGGGCGGCGCGCTTGGTCATCGTCAGTTTATTGATTTCTCACATGCTTATAATAAACGCATTGTTGCTGAGTTAAAGGTACGCCATCCTGAAGTACCGGTAGTATTGTTTACTAAAGGTGGCGGGCTGTGGCTGGACGTTCAAGCCGACAGTGAAGCGGATGCTCTAGGTTTAGACTGGACGATGCCGATTGATCGTGCCCGTCAAGTATTGACCGAAAGTCAGCGTCAGTTAACCAAGCACCATAAAAAACTACAAAGTAGCAAAGCCATTCAGGGTAATTTAGACCCTGCAACTTTGTACGGCTCTCCGGCGACTATCCGTGCTGAAGTCAATGCGATGCTCGATAGTGCTTATGCTAACGGCGAGAAGACCGGCTATGTGGCAAACCTAGGTCATGGCATTACCCAGTGGGTCAATCCTGATAATGCCAAAGTATTTATCGATGCAGTACACGATTATAAAATTTAAGAAGGACGATTCGAGATATAATTTCAGTTATTTGACTGACTCTATATCTTGTATTGATTAAGTAATAGCAAAGTAGCAAAAAAGGATGTCTTATGATTTCAGCAGCGATTGTTGGTGGCACAGGTTATACGGGTATTGAGCTGATACGTTTATTGTCTGCTCACCCTGAAGTGTCTATTGATTTGCTAACCTCGCGTAGCGAAGCAGGCACTCGCGCTGATGAGATATTTCCAAGTTTACGCGGTATCTCAGATATTGTGTTTAGCGACTTAGGGGACGAGACGCTAGCGACATTGCAACAGTGCGATGTGGTATTTTTTGCCACACCGCATGGCGTGGCAATGAAGCAGGCAGAAGCGCTTACTCAAGCTGGCGTCAGAGTCATTGATCTGGCCGCTGATTTTCGTCTGCAATCATTGGCTGAGTTTGAGCACTGGTATCAACAGCCACATACTTGTCCTGAGCTACTAAAAACAGCCGTTTATGGTTTACCTGAAATTAATCGTGACAAAATCGCTAATGCTTTGCTCGTTGGTAACCCTGGTTGCTATCCAACCACGGCTATTTTGGGTTTAAAACCCATTATAGATTTGCAAAACCAACAGGCAGTGGCACTGATTGAGTCGCGTATCGTTATCGATGCCAAATCTGGTGTTTCTGGTGCTGGTCGTCAAGCCAGTCTTGCACTTAATTATGCTGAAAGCACAGACAATTTTAAGGCATATAGCGTTGAAGGTCATCGCCACTTGCCAGAAATTGAGCAAGGTGTTGCCCAGCTATTAGAGAGTCAATTTAACCATCGCATTCGTTTTTTGCCGCATCTTGTGCCGATGATACGTGGCATGCTGAGCTCCATTCATATGGAGCTTACCGATACGGGTGCTTTGATAGATTGGCAACACGTATTTGAACAAAGCTATCAGTCAGAGCCATTTATTGATGTCATGCCAAAAGGGCTGTATCCCGATACCCGTAGTGTACGTGCCAGTAATCGCTTACGTATTGCTGTCCACCAAGACAATGAGCGTGCTGAATTGACGGTGATTGTCGTACAAGACAATTTAGTTAAAGGGGCGGCGGGGCAAGCAGTGCAAAATATGAATGTCATGTTTGGACTTGATGAGTCTCTTGGCTTGAATTTTGCGCCCATCGTTCCTTAACAGATGTTTACTTGTAACCAAATCATTACTATTTATGATACTAGGTATTGATTATAAATTCCGCTATAATAACTTGCCTTTCCTGTTAAGAGATACTGCCTAAATGCGTTTTAAGAGTGTACTACGCTTTTGCTCACTGCCAGCACGCCCATCGTGCCAAAACTCTGTTTCGTATGAATTGGAGCGTAGCTTACATTGTTCATCGCTGTATTCTGACAATCAGCGCAGTGCCACTAAGCATGGCAGCATTACTCGCTCACAACAAGGCGCTTCTACATTGGTGTTAGCGTTGTTTGTGATTGCGATATTGGTGACGGCAATGGTCGCACTAGTATTTGGTCATAAACTTGGTTATCAACGTGGCTATTATTCGATGCAAACCGAAACCAAGCAAGCGGTCATTACCAGCAAAGAGTCGCTCCAAGAGCTAAAAGATTTGCGGGTCAGTCATAAAATAGCGAGCAATGAGGCTACTACTTCTAAACAAGAGCTAGAAATAAGTTTGGCAAATTTAAAAGAGTTGCGTGAGAATCAGCAAGCCATCATGGTTGAAAATAGACAAGTCGCTCAGCTTAATGAGCTTTATGCTGAGATTGTAAGTGAGAAGGGCGGCATGCCTTTACAGATATTGGGTGCAAAGATTGAGCCATTACCTGAAAATGCCTTTGAATATGGCTTTGATATTGGTATGCTCGCAAGCGATGGTAAAGCCAAACGTTTAAAGCCAACGTTGACACTGCTTAACGACGATGATTTTGTAGAAGTGCCATTAGACCCAGCAAGTTATCCCATTGAAGGCGTTGCTCATATTCGTGGTCGCTTTACAATGCCCACGGGTTTTAAGCCTTTGCAAATTAAGCTCAATCTAAAAGCCGGCGGTCAAGAAGTTGAGCAACTTTATGATTGGAAGCTTGGTGCTAAAGTTGATAATATGCCATTATCACTGTTAGATTTGCCAGAGGTTGATAAAAGTCCTATTGAATATTAGTAAGGTATCAGACCTGATAACCCTATGCCTAGCGTGATTCTACTCATCTCTTTTAACCTTTTATATTCTATTGTAACTATACTTATTCATTAAACCTACTTATTCATTTGTATGCTAATTATGATAAAACAAACAATATTACCCGCAACGCCAATCACATCAGATTGGCATTTTCCTAATATGCCTATGCGTCTTGCGCAAGTGGGTGAGCCCGACGGTGAAACGACCCCGCAGGCCGATGTATTAGTGGCAGAGCCAGAAGTGGCCAAACCGCCTATGTATGCTGTGGTGATGTATAATGATAATTACACACCGATGGAATTTGTTGTCTATATTTTACAGTCCGAATTCCGTCACAGTGTGGATTCGGCCGTTGAGATTATGTTGACGATTCATAATACCAGCAAAGGTATTGCTGGTATTTATCCTAAAGATATAGCCGAGACCAAAGCCAAAAAAGTCAACAGTCTTGCCCATCGTGAAGGCTATCCATTATTGACACAAATCGAGCCGCATCAAGGTGAGTAGTTGCTTTATACCTTGATATAAGACTTTTCCCTCCTCTGTTTTCCCCATTTTTTATAAATAAATTTTACTCTTGTAGTGCTTTTTTTAGAGCAATTTCAATCAACTATAGTTAAAATATCTCAAAAACGCTATAGTGCTGCTGGTATGAATTTTTTGCAGCCTCTGTCTGCGTAGGCACAGCAAGCAAGAAAAATTAATATCAGCAGTACTTGATGTATCGATATTACTTTTCCCTGACTATATTGACCTTGCTTTAAAAAACCTGTCTTTTCTCAAATGCTCTCAATTGTTTGTTATAGTCTAATGTTTTTTTCTAAATCTGCGCTTACTTTCTCTTTTGACACTTGATTTTCATCTCGTAATGCCCTATATATCTAAGTACACTTCTCATTATTAAATCAAATGCCAGCTTTGTTTGCTTCGCTATTTACATTTGATTTTTAGAGTCCTTTATTAAAAATGCTGCGCCAACAACTGCTGTTTGATACTCTTTTTTTATTGCTTCGTTTTTTAGTATGATGCCAATTTTCACTCTGCCTTTGGGCTCTCTAAATCGTTCATTGGTTTTTATCGCTGTCAGATTAACCATATCCTTTCTTAATAGTATCTTTTCAAAAAATGCTCACACCATACTTCGATACATTTTAGTATGCGTTAATAGATTGACTATACTTGAGTATCATGTTGAGATAAAGAGAAGCGAGGATCATATCCAAGCCATGGAAATCAGTATTTAATCATATCCCTTAATAATACTCATATTGCCCTTGAACAATCCATCTATCGCCCTGATTTACTTACTAATTCATTCATAAAGCTATCAATTATAAAGATAGGTATAACCGTAGGAAGTCGTTATGTTAAGTCGTCATCTTGAAGTTTCTTTGCGTTTAGCAATGACACTTGCGCGCCAAAAATCGCATGAGTATCTCACTGTTGAGCATCTCTTACTGGCACTCTTAGAAAACACTCACGCTGCCAATACATTGACGGCCTGTAATGCAAATGTCTCAGCACTACGTACCGAGCTTGAGGCTTATATTAATAAGCATACCCCAACGGTTGATCCTGATACCGAGCAATCCCCACAGCCGACTCAAAGCTTTGATCGTATCCTGCAACGTGCTATTTTTCATGTGCAGTCTATCGGTGGTGGTCGTTTGGTTGAAGGGTCAGATATCTTGGTCTCAATGTTTTCAGAACATGATACTTATGCCGTTTACTTGCTTAAAAAACAGGGCATTAGTCGTCTTGAGCTGACCCAGTACTTATCACATGGTCAAGATAAAGATGAGCCCTCTGAGCCGCGTGCTTCTACGACTGGAGAGCGCCGCGGTGGTGCCTCAGAAAAAACCAGTAAAGATCCATTGGTTGAGTTTGCGTCTAATTTAAATCAGCGCGCTGCTGAAGGTAAAACGGATCCACTCATTGGGCGTGGTCCTGAGATTGAGCGTGCCGCGCAAGTACTTTGTCGCCGCCGCAAAAACAATCCATTGTTGGTCGGCGAGCCGGGTGTCGGTAAAACCTCTATCGCTGAAGGGTTGGCGTGGCTAATTATCAATGATAAAGCACCGAAACCGTTGAATGGTTGCGTGATTTATAGTCTTGATATTGGCTCATTAATCGCGGGTACTAAGTATCGCGGCGATTTTGAAAAACGTATGAAGTCGCTCCTTGATGCGCTGAAGAAAAAGCCAAATGCTATTTTGTTTATTGATGAGATTCATATGATTATTGGCGCAGGGTCGTCAATGAGCAGTAATATGGATGTGTCAAACTTGATTAAGCCGGCACTTGCCAATGGTGAGCTGCGTTGTATCGGTTCAACTACCTTTACCGAGTATCGTCAGGTATTTGAAAAAGACCATGCCTTATCGCGTCGTTTTCAAAAAATTGACGTGAAAGAACCAAGTGTCGATGATACGATTGATATTTTGCGTGGTCTTAAGCCACGTTACGAAGAATTTCATAATGTTGTGTATACCGATGAAGCGTTGGTTACAGCCGTCCAATTATCAGCCAAGCATATCCATGAGCGTTTTTTACCGGATAAAGCAATCGATGTTATTGATGAAGCGGGTGCCTACAAGCGTTTAGGAATTGTAGCCGATGCAGCTGATATAGAAGCAGAAGAGAGCTTCATTGCTGATATAGAACAAGATTTTGATACGCAGATTGATGCTGACATTGAAGGTCTCGATGGCGACACCTATAGTGACAACGAAATGCAGGATGAAGCAGACACTGCAAAAGCCAATGATCGTGCAAAATCGTCTGTTGATAAGAAAGCAAAAGCGAAGCGTGCACCGATAAAAATCGATGTGGCAGATATTGAAGCGATTGTTGCCAAGCTTGCGCGCATTCCACCCAAGTCAGTATCAAGTGACGATAAGAGTATTCTTCAGCATTTAGATCGTGATCTTAAGCACTTAGTATTTGGGCAAGATGAAGCCATTGCGACCCTTGCTGATGCGATTAAACTATCACGAGCCGGTCTAAAAGCACCAGATAAGCCAATCGGTTCATTCATGTTTGCTGGACCGACAGGGGTTGGTAAGACAGAAGTATCACGTCAGCTGGCAAAATTGCTGGGCGTTGAGCTGGTACGTTTTGATATGTCAGAGTATATGGAAGCTCATACGGCTTCACGTCTGATCGGTGCGCCTCCCGGCTACGTAGGTTTTGATCAGGGTGGACTGTTGACTGAAAAGATCAACCAGCATCCGCATTGCGTATTGTTGTTTGATGAGATAGAAAAAGCGCATCCGGATGTCTTTAACTTGTTGCTACAAGTGATGGATCACGGTACATTGACGGATAATAACGGTCGGGTTGCTATCTTTAAGCAAGTCATTATTATTATGACTACGAACGTTGGTGCTGATAGTATTAGCCGCTCTTCTATGGGCTTTACCCAGCAAGACCATAGCCGTGACAATACTGAATCGCTCAAACGCGTCTTTACCCCTGAATTCCGTAACCGTCTCGATGCCATCATTCAATTCAACCCGCTGGATACGTCAGTCGTTGTATCAGTGGTTGATAAGTTCTTGGTTGAGCTACAAGTACAGCTTGATGATAAGCAAGTGACTTTAGAGATTGATGATGAAGTACGTGATTACTTGGCTGACAAAGGTTATGACCGTCTGATGGGGGCGCGTCCAATGCAGCGTCTGATTCAAGATGAGATTAAAAAGCCATTGGCAGGTATGATTTTATTTGGTGAATTGGTGAACGGCGGAGTGGTACATCTGACTTTGGAGCCAGAAGCCTCAAATAGTGAAGCTGTGAAGCTTGAGAAGTCTTCAGACAAAGGCTCAGCAGACAGTCGCATTATCCTAACCGTCGTTGAGACTCATGAGCCGCATCCAGATTCTGAGTCGTTAGCAAGCTAAGTTGTCTAATAGTAATATTATAAGAACGGTTACCTTGTTATCGCGGTAGCCGTTTTTTTATTGTTATAATTTATACGACAGTCAGCCCAGTATTTTGCTAGTATCAACGAGCGTATCCTGATAAAAAATAAAAAAGGATTGATGATGGAATTATTTGACGTACAACCCATAAAGACAGCGGCACAAAAGCAAGCGATTTTAGACAATGTCCGTTTACCAGAAGATTGGAAGCAGGCGTTAGCACAAGAGTTAACCTCTGATAATATGGATAGCTTGCGTGCTTTTTTAAAAGAAGCCTATCAGTTGGATAACAGTATCTATCCACCGGCACCGCTGATGTTTAACGCCTTAAATCTAACCCCTTTATCGCAGGTGAAAGTCGTTATTTTAGGTCAAGATCCTTATCATGGACCTGGGCAAGCAATGGGGCTGTCTTTTTCAGTACCTAAAGCCATTCCAAAGCCACCCTCACTCAACAATGTGCTTAAAGAGATGGCGAGCGATATTGGTATCACGCCTTCAAAACATGGTGATCTGACTTACTGGGCACAGCAAGGTGTATTATTATTGAATAGCTCCTTGACCGTAAGAGAAGGCGAACCAAACAGCCATCAAAATAAAGGCTGGGAGCAGTTCACTGATGCGGTCATTGATGTGATTAATGAGCAAACAGAGCATACGGTATTTATTTTGTGGGGTAGTAAAGCTCAGAAAAAAGGTAAGTATATCAATACCGATAAACATCTGATTTTGACGGCGGTACATCCATCACCACTTGCGGCTAACCGTGGCGGTTTCTTTGGTTCTAAGCCATTTTCAAAGACCAATGATTATTTGGTACAGTATGGTCAAACGCCTATCGACTGGCAGCTACCACAGTAAATGAGATATTTTTTACCTACAAATTTGTCGATTTGTCCTCCACTAAATAGTTCATCAGTGGATACTGTTGCAATAATAGAGCAGATTCAGACAGCTCTATTTTGGTCAGTCGAGGATATCAAGTGGATGAAAGAGGCGTTAAAACTTGCCAAGCAAGGCGCTGAGCGAGAAGAGGTGCCGGTAGGCGCTGTCTTGGTATATAACCAGCAAATCATTGGTCAAGGTTTTAATGAACCGATTGGACGCTGTGATGCGACGGCTCATGCTGAAATTGTAGCTTTAAGAGAGGCTTGTACACGCTTAAAGAATTATCGCTTGCCCCTAAAGACTACCTTATACGTGACTTTAGAACCCTGTACCATGTGCGTGGGTGCGATGATTCATGCGCGCGTGGATAGATTGGTATATGCAGCGAATGAGCCAAGAGCAGGGATGGTTGGTAGTCAAATGAACTTGGCTGAACAGCCTTTTTATAATCATCATATGCAAGTTGATGCAGGTTTATGTCGTGAGCATAGTAGCCAGATGCTAAAGGACTTTTTTCGTCAGCGCAGAAAAGCGGCAAAAGCCAATCGTAAGATGAGCGATTAACAAGATATGATTTTTGCTGCTAGTGATGGGTCGCTTTGTTTGCTATAATATCGCCCTATTTAGTTGTTAATGAAGTTTTTTACTTGCATGTCTTTGATAAACGAGTAAAAGGAACCTTATTTACGCTTCTATCATTATTTATTTTGTTATAAAAAATGCCGACTATAAAGTGAGTGTTATGACTGTTATCAACCTTAATACCGCTAATGACAGTGAAACAACCTCTTTGCGTTTCCCTGTTATTTGTATAGATGGCCCAAGTGGTGCAGGTAAAGGTACAGTTACATGGCGCTTAGCACAAGCTTTAGGCTATCAGCTGCTTGATTCAGGTGCACTATATCGTATCGTTGGACTTAAGGCATTTGAAGCGGGATTGATTACTGCCGATGCAAGCCAAGTCATTGATGAGATGGCTGTGTTCGCATTAACACAAAGCTTAGAGATTGCCTTTGTCCCTAACAATGCGTCAGGACGTGTCGATATTATCGTGAATAGTGAGGCAATAGGCGAGCAAGTTCGTAACGAGACGATCGGCGGTTATGCATCGCAGATAGCAGTATTTCCAAAAGTTCGTCAAGCACTATTAAAGCTGCAACAAGATATGGCAAGCCGTTCAGGATTGGTCGCGGATGGTCGTGATATGGGTACCGTTGTATTCCCAGACGCTGACGTCAAGGTGTTTTTGACTGCCAGTGCTGAAGCGCGTGCTGAGCGCCGTGTAACGCAGTTACTAAATGCGGGTCAAACAGCGGATTTTGAAGCGATTCTAGTGACAATCAAAGAACGTGATGAACGTGATGAGAATCGGTCGACGGCACCATCAAAGCCTGCAGCAGATGCGCTACTATTAGATAGTTCTAACTTAGACGCTGATGCGGTTTATAAGCAAGTAAAACAATATTGTCAGGATAAAGGTATTTGCTTTACTAGCTAATAAAAACAAGGTAGTAAGTATGAAAAGGTTTCCTATAGGCTTGATTTTAGTATAAAATTACAGTAGTAGACGCCGATAATTTTTAGAGAATAAGATTCTCTCTAAAGGATACAAATTAATAAGTATAACGTATTTTAATATAAGACAGTTGTTGCTAATGAGTTTGCTGACGCATTCGCTTATTAGCAACAAACGTTTTTATATATGACTGCATAGGATATAAAACCAGTATTCTCGTTTTATACAGTTATAAATTTGATCCGTACTGTGCTGGACAGGCTACGGCTATACAAAGGTAGACATAATGGAATCATTTGCTGAACTATTTGAAGCGAGCATCGAAGAAACAGGTCTGGATATCGAGCGTGGCTCGGTTATCACCGGTACTGTTGTCGCCATCGATAACGACTGGATCACTGTTGATACGGGTCTAAAATCTGAAGGTATTGTCGCTCGTGAAGAGTTTTTAAGCGAAGAAGGCGAACTTGAAGTTGAAGTTGGCGATACAGTAGACGTAGTGGTTGAAGCGGTTGATAACGGTATGGGTCAAACCTTGCTGTCACGTGAAAAAGCCAAACGCGTTGAAACTTGGAATTTCCTTGAAAAAATCTCTGACAACGATGAGATTGTAAAAGGTATTATTTCCAGTAAGGTAAAAGGCGGCTTTACCGTAGATATCGGTTCAGTACGCGCGTTCTTGCCAGGCTCATTGGTAGATGTACGTCCTATCCGTGATACGACGCATCTAGAAGGTAAAGAGTTAGAATTCAAAGTCATCAAGCTTGATCAAAAACGTAACAACGTGGTCGTTAGCCGTCGCGCTGTTATGGAAGCTGAAAACTCAGCTGAGCGTGAAGAGCTATTGAACAAGCTTGAAGAGGGTATCGAGATCGAAGGTATCGTTAAGAACCTTACTGATTACGGCGCGTTCGTTGATCTTGGTGGTATTGATGGTCTATTGCACATCACTGATATGGCATGGCGCCGCATCAAGCACCCATCTGAGGTGGTTGAAGTTGGTCAAGATCTTAAAGTTAAAGTACTTAAGTTTGACCGTGAACGCAACCGCGTTAGCCTAGGTCTTAAGCAATTAGGTACTGATCCTTGGGATAACGTTGGCGGTACTTATCCAGTAGGTGCAGTTGTCAAAGCTCGCGTAACCAACTTGACTGATTATGGTTGCTTTGCTGAAATCTCTGAAGGTATTGAAGGTCTAGTACACGTATCAGAGATGGATCATACCAACAAAAACATCCA
>TARA_R110002051_G_C8765671_1_pt1 | contig 10948 bp, 11 predicted proteins | sample TARA_R110002051 | Tara Oceans TARA_R110002051 (sample SAMEA4397023) | marine metagenome | biome: Polar Biome; feature: [MES] marine water layer (ENVO:01000295) within the mesopelagic zone...; material: water (ENVO:00002006), including particulate matter (ENVO:01000060) such as......
TGGTGGAGCCGAGGGGACCGGCTTGGGGCCTGATAGCTCATTTTCATGGCGTGGGTAATTCTGGCCCTCACGGTCCTCGCACGGTCCATCTTCACCGTCGTTGACCGTGGGGTCGATATCATCGGTCACAGGTCTCTCCAGGCCGTCTGAGGGGCTTCCAGGGCCATCATGCTGCAACGGTCTTCCAACGGTTTCCCTGGACCGTCCTGGACCGTCTGATCTTCTTTCCCCGTCACGCCGCCATCGTCTCCGAGGGTGTCGCCATAGCCTTCTTCACACGCTGGACCGTGGCCGTGCTCACCTTGGTCTGTTTGGCGATCTGACGGATCGAGAGGGTGCCTGCGGCCAAGGCTTGTTCGACCCTGGCGACACGATCCCGGCCCAGGGTGGGACGGCCGAAGGTGACCCCTCGGGCTCTTGCTCTGGCCTGACCTGCCCGGACACGTGAACCGATCATCGACCGTTCGAACTCGGCGAAGACCCCAAGCAACTGGAACAACATGCGGCCCGATGGCGTGGACGTGTCGATGGCCTGTTGGTGCAGATAAAGATCGCACCCCTTGGCCTGGAGGTCGCTGAGGAAGGCCACGAGATCACTGAGGGAGCGTCCCAGCCGGTCTACGCTCCAGGCCGCGATCATTTGGATTTCAGATCGAGCCACAGCCTTCAGCAGGGCATCGAACCCTGGCCGGTGATCTCGTCCCTTTGCGCCAGAGATGCCCTGGTCCTGGAAGATAACGACTTCCCAGCCGGATCGCTCGGCCACCTCCAGCAGGACACGGCGCTGGTTCTCGGTCGTTTGCTGGTCGGTCGAGACCCTCAGATAAATTCCAACTCGTTTCATCACCCGATGGTCTCACGGATCGGCGGGCCGTCAATCAGAACCGACTGGACGATGTTTGAAGCAGTAGCGGCTCAATCTGGTCGCGCGGCCGCTACATCGACGACCATCCGGGTCATAGACGCAGCATGTCAGCCGCGTGGATTCTCCAGTCCTAACGGACGGCTTCTGGCTCTTAGCGGGTGGTGCCGCTGTCGCGTTCAGGGCGGCCTTTACAATCTCTGGCATGCGAGGATGGCTCCAGGCCCAACCCGCTACGCCGCGAAGATGTTGCTCGATAGCCGATTTGGCATAGGGGTTCAGGCCGACAGGGATTGGCGGAGGTTGCTCATCCTTCTGCGCGGCCTCGTAGATCGCCAGAAGATAGACCTCATCTCGGATTGCGTCTTTGGCCGTTCCGCAGGTCGGTTGAGCCCGCTTGTGCTCGACCCCGTGATCGAGCATCCGCTTGCGGCGGTTGACCGAGTCCCATCGCAACTTCCCCGCCATCGCCAACCCTTTCCTGTTCGCTCCCGGACCGTTTTAACGAACAAGCCCGTATCAGCATCGATAGTTTCGAACACGGGTCTGCACGCCCATTTCGTCCAGTGCCGGCGGGTGCAAATCTGGTGGGAGTTTTGTCACGGGGTGGTTCCGGATGCCTCAACAGGGGCGAGGTCTCTGTTGAGGGGACTTGCCGGCGAGATCGGATGTCGCTCAGATCACGCATCGATTCTCGCGTCCCTTCGCTAATCGAAGCTGGAGCGATGTCGGCGAAAGTAGGGGTGCCGGAATGAAGTTGCCGCCTGACAGTTTGCCCCTACCCATTGCTGCGTTCCGCGCTTGGGAAACGCCGGAACGGATCGCGAGCATCCCGTTGCGTCTCACAGCAACTCATTTGGATGTTGCTGCTGAAAGACCCAAAGCTGCGGGGGACCGATACGGTTGGAGCGCGACCGAGTTCAATCGTGAATCGGTGCAGGTCACCACGACATGGACATCCATATGGGTTGATCCGCCGAGGGAGAAGATCGCCTGGGCTGAAAGCCCGGACGAACGGATTATCTCGAAAGCTCTGTGGGACCTCTTGGATGACCATGAAACCCTCGATTCCAATGCGGTCTATGACATTAACCGGAAGGCTCGATCTCTCTGGGACGAAGTCATCGCCGGGATGTTTGATCGACTCCTGCGGGGGGATGAGACGGCCTATGCCCGAGAAGGTTCTCCCGTCGCCGGCCGTTTTACCAAGATACCGGCATCGGCCTGGCGCCAGCTTTCTATCGAAGACTGGGGCACGGGAACCGCGATCTCGGACGGCGGCCAACCGCTATTTGACATTTATCTGGTGGGGCCAGGCAAACCCGTTGGAAAGCCCGTCATGGTTGGACCAGCTTCTCAGGCCATCGTCGAACTCTACCCCGACGGCAGGTATCCGGATCGCAAGAGTCTTGCGAAGGAAGTTGCCGCCCACATGGGGAAGTTGACTGTTTCGCCATCAACTGTGGACCGCGCCTTAAGGGAGGTAAGAGGACGGTCTTAAATGTCTGACGCAACCAGACATTTTAGACTTGATGACCTGACAGAACCATCCCTGCATATAGCTCTCCGACACCAGCGGCGGCGGCCAACGCCACCTTAGGAAGAACGGAGAACTACATTGAGCTACAGGAAGATGCAGAGTTCGAGGGTGCAGACGTTTTACGTCCTGCCGCCGGCTGGTCGTCCACTTCGCCGACAAGTATTTTGCTGCGAATGGAACCGTGATCTTGACCGTTGCCTTGAGCGAGTAAGCGCGGACTTTTCCTCGGCGCAGAGCACGCTCGCTTTCCAATCGGAATACAAGAAGTCCGAGCGCATCTGCTGGGCTGCCGACCACCCCTTCGATGCACGTGCTCATAATCCACGCGCCCAGGCGATGTTGCCCGAGTGGCATACCGAAGTGATCAGAGGCGATCTCATCGTCGAGATGACGAGGCATATCTGGCCCACCTATTGGGTCTCCGCGTCGGTCAGTGAAATGGAAGACGCTGTCGAGAACCTCACTCTCGAACGCGTGGCGATTATGCCGGAATGGCGAAAACGCGGCGGTTGTTTCGTCGCCACCCCCGACAACAAGGGCCGGAGCATCGTAATGCAGACCCTGATTCTCGCCGCGCCGTAGCCCGAGGTTCCGGGCCTTACCGCCCGCCCCCAACATTCACACCTTTTCACCCGCAAGCAGAGCGGCGTGATGACCCATGCCCGGAAGAGCAAAATGACATTTTTTCGCAATACGACCCACGCACTCAGAAAACTGACTCGCGCATTCGCCTCAGCTTTGCAGGCGCTTTTTAGCTCTGAGCCGGCAATTCCGTTGAACTGTTGGGTCATCATCCTGGCCGATCCAGACGACGGATACTGGTCGCCATGGTCTGTGAGAGCAAATAGCTACAACGAAGCTGTTCGCATTGCCATCGATGATTGGTGGGAGTGGGTCGTCGGCGACGAACACATCAACAACATCACCAACTGCGATTGCGAGCGATGCTTGACACCTAATCCCTACAACATCCAGCCATTGAAAGTTTACCGTGGTAGCTGGATCGGCAAACGGATGGATAGCAACTCATGCTGATGTGTCAATACGATCAAGTCGAAACCTTTTCTCGCCGGCTCCTTTATTCGCACACAACAAATCATTTACTTCACCCAGATCAGTAAGGAAAACTACTATGAATAAAAAATCAATCGACGCTGCTCTTTACGCAGCCGAGGCATTGGCTATCGACGTTTTGAGTGCTGAAAATAAAACTGATGCATTTGTAGAATTGCTGGTCTCGCTTCCTAAAGGGTCGCCCAGGCCGTGCGCTAATCTGTATCCGAACGTCAATCTGCTCCTGGATCAAATTGTGGATAGCTCGACATGATCACTGATCATTCGAGTCGGTCCTTGGAGCAGTCCGCCGTGCGGTAGCCGGCCGCTATGCGACCCCTCCCCGCGTCACATCAGAATTCTCCGCCACGACACCGGGGTCAATGACCTCTGTGGAGCCAAACAATGCCGAGCGCTCCGACCAGCGTGGGTCACCGAGCGCGAATAGAAAAAACGAAAATGGCCAAGAAGATCGACCACTCAGAAATCAACGCCAAGAAACGCGGTCGCCGAGACCACGACTATGAGGCCGACGCTAAGCGAAAGAAGGAAAGCGAAAAACGAGAGCACGCTCGATGGAAAGCGCGCGTCGATGCCGGCAAGCGCTCTCGATCCAAGGTGGCCAAGAGGAGTGGCCCCGTGCGGTTCATCGAAGGGGAAGAACGCCGTCAGATTATCGACCGCCTGCGCGCCGAAGGCGTAATCGACTGATATTACAAGAATAATGAAATCCCCTATGGTGCTGTGGTATAAATAGAGGGTGACCCTCACCGGTCGCATATATCGTTCAGGGGCGAGATCGCGGCGGCCCCACCGCAAAGCGTGAACCGGAATCAACTACGGAAGCGCGGCAGGACGGCCGAACCGGCGGACTTACACACTGTCCCAACTGTCCAGGTAGGCAGGCTTGACCACGAGATCGAGCGGGTGAGGTAAGAAACGGCCCCGGCGCGAGCAGTCGCGGAAAGGCAAAGCAAAAGAGGATCAGAGTCTGGATGACTTGACTCGATCCAACGCCCATCAGTGCCCTCGCTGCTGATGTGCGTCGCTCGGATATCAATCCGTAACCGTTAGGTCGAAAGACCGAGATAGGGCTGCTCTTGCTGGCACAGGGTAACCGCCAGCTATCGTCGAAGGACGACAACGCAGCTTGTGAGGGCATGAACACGCTTCATACGCAGACCATATTTCCCCCGATCCAGAGGCCATTCTGTCTGTCACTGGATTCGGGGGGGAGAAAGGACAATTCCTCCACATTACCGCAGTGGGGGGCGCCCCACGGCGCAGAAACAATTGTTCAGAAATGATCACGAGCCAGTCGAACGAAGCGAAAGCGAAGTGAGATGGCGAAGGGATCGGGTTGGACGCGTGATCAGCGCGGACGACCACACAACAACATCGCCTATTCGGCCTCAGCTATGAATCCTTCGCCCTTTGTCTCAGCAATTTACCCGTGTCTGCGTTCTGGTTGACCGGATGACGGATCAGGAATGCGACTGGTTTGATCCGCTCGGTCTCGGTGACCCGTATTGGCAGCGACTTCGCTCACAAAGCTGTCCTTCTTGCCTTGTGTTCGAAGGACCAACCTATGTGGTCGCTCCTGATGTCACCCGACTTGCACAGGTGTGTCTGTCCCTGAATCGGGCGATTCCCCATCGCCGAATTGGTGCCTGCGAGGTGCCTTTTCTTGCAGATCACGATCTCGCTCATGTCGAGGACTGGTCGGCCTATGTTCGCCTCGATCTCTGCTTCGAGTGCGATCTATCGGCCGGCGAAATCGAGTCCTTGCTCTCTGTGTTGCCGTTCAAGGCGTATCGGATCGAAAAGCGGGATGTGCCCATCTCAGATGATTGCAGCATTTTGGATTTCGACTGGAGTGACGTGCTCCCAAACCTCGACTGGTTGAAGGCCGCATAAGGGCTGGGTCGTTCGACCAGGAAACACGTGGATCAGCCGAACCGCTGTTGGCAGTTCCTTGCGTCGATTTCTGACTCGAACTCGAACACGACTTCACCCAGGCCAGCATGCATCGTCCGTCTCGACATACCCATTCGGTCCTCGGATCGCGCCCAGGCCGTTACCCGATCCAGCTTCAGGTCTTCTCTGACGATGGATGGATCGAGCAACAGGGTCACGACGTGTGGAGCGGGGAAATCGCGGGCTGCCCATAGCGTAGCGGCCTTCTGGCGGAGAGATTCAAACATATTGGTATTTATCGCGGTGCCCCCAATTGGGCGCCGGCCACCACCACCCACGGGGCTCAACGAGTTTGGATAAGGCCGCCAATGACGGTGTGATCTGATCAGACCTTCAGAAACGCGGCATCCAACCTGCCTTGGTGCGCGTCCAGCCATGCCTTCGGCTGCCGATAGTCCGGCAGCATGAACTCCATGAACGCCCAAAACGTATCGCCGTGTGACCGGTGTTGAAGGTGCGCCAGTTCATGGACGACGACATATTCCAGGACTTTCTTGGGCGCGAACACCAAGGTCCAGTTGATGTGGACGTTGCCCCCGGCACCGCATGAACCCCAGCCCGTGGCGAGGTCGGCGACGCGGACGGATCGTGGCTTCAGTCCGAACCGGGTCCGGTAGGATCGCACGATGTCCATGACATCCCGGCGAACCTGACGTTTCAGCCAGAGCTTCAGTTCAGTCGCGACGATCTGCTCGGCCTGCTCCGGTGCCACCCACGCCGGAAGGTCCACGAGGAAGCCATTGCGGTGCGTGATCTCGATGTGCAGACCATCGGTCCGGCGGACCGTCAGGCGCGACATACGTCCCCTGAACGGCACCTTTGAGCCCGTCATGAACCGAGGCACGACCGGCCGGCTGGCGGCCAGTGCCTTCAGTTCCTGGAAACTGTCGAACACCCACTGGCGCTTCCTGTCGAGAAAGGCAGCGAGGTCGTCGTCCAGATCATTCAGTGGTGCCACGACCTCCACTCGGTCTGGCGTGACAGTGATCCGTCGCTCAACAACCGTTGCACTTCGCCGCAGGTCATAGGGAATGGCGGTCTCACCGACCTGAAGCACCGGCATTAGTGATGACCCGCATAGGCATGGGCGGCGAACTCGTCGATTACGTCGCGGATTTCCTTGGCCTGGGGGATGTCGAGGTCACCGAGAATCCGCCGGACCCGCTGCTTCAGTTCCCGCCGGTATTGTTCCATGTAGAAGAACGCGGGCTGGGAAGCCTGGGCGGCACCATACAGGTCCCCGGCGGCGACAGCAGCCTTCTGAAGGGTGGGATGATCCACCTCTTCGCCAACGATGCCTTCCATGATCCGCAGGATCGAGAAGGCCCGCTCATCCATACCGAGTTCGGCATGAGCGCCCTGTTCGGCGTTGATGCCGCCGGTCAGGTCCTCGTATTCCTTCAGACCCTCGGCGGCGGCGATCTGGCCTTCCTCGAACCGGCGGATGATCTCCAGGACGCGTTCGCTGAACCGGCCGTATTGGGCTGGATTCTTGTCCACGAGTTCGCGGGTCACCCGTTTGAGTTCGGCTGACTTGCGGATGAAGGCTTCCTGGAGATCGGCTTCGTCCTTGCCCTCGGTCTGGAAATCCCCGGCGAAGTCCGGGTCAGTGATCGACCGCAGTTTGATGGTCGTCGAGAGACCCGTGGCGTGGACGTGCTCTTCCAGCATGTCCCTGATCTTGCCAGTGTAGCTGCGGTGATCGAGGCTCTGGTCCTTATCGATCACCTGGGCAGCGACCTTCAGGAATCCCGCCGCCCATTTGACCTCGGCGGTGAACTCCAGAATCGCCGGATCGGGCGATAGCTCGCCATAGACCTTGATGAACCCACGGGTCAGCCGCTGGAGTTCGAACCAGTCATCTTCCCGGCCCTCGACGATGATATCTTTGACCCGATACGCGGCAGCCTTCTCGTCCAGGCCGGCCAGCTTCATGTCGCGCTTCTGGCGCATGTAACGGGCGTGGGCCTCTCTTAGGTCATTCCGAAGGGTCGAGATGTCGTTCAGGGCGTTGGCCACGTCCTCGGCCCGATAGGACTTCAGTGCTTCGTCGAGGTGGTTGGTGACCCCCATGTAATCGACGATCCGGCCGTGCGGCTTGGTAATCTCGCCGCCGTCCGGCCTCTTGATCGAACAGGTCCGGTTGGTCCGGGCTATGGCCTGGAGCAAGTTGTGCTCCTTAAGCGGCTTGTCGAGATACATCACCGCCTCAAGGGGCGCGTCGAACCCTGTCAGCAACTTGTCGCAGACGATCAGGAAACTGGGCTGCTGGCCCACCTTCTTGAAGGCGGCCTTGACCGCCTTCTCGGTGGAGTCATCGACATAGTAGGCTTCCAGACTCTCCCGAACCTCGGCGACGTGCGCGTCTTCAGATGGCTTGCCATCCTCCTGAGACTTGGAGAACACACAGGCGATCATCGCGTCGGCCTGGGCCTGAGCATCCTCGACACCCTGCTTGGTCAGATCGCCGGCGATCACGGCGGAAAGGGCCGCCCGCATCAGAACGATGGCCTCGCGGTCCACGACCACGATCTGGGCCTTGAAGCCGTCCGGCTGGCAGACCTGCTTGAAGTGCTCCCAGATATCGAGCGCGATCAACCGGACCCGTTCGGGGTGCTTGGCGAGGGTCGCAAGGGTCAGGCCCTTGCTCTTCAGGTCCTGGAGCTTGTCGTTCGGTAGATCGACAAACCAACGGTCGAACAGGATGTCGAGTTCGGCCTCGTTGATCGACCAGTCGGTCTTGCGGCCCTCGTAGAGGATCGGGACCGTGGCACCGTCGCGCACCGCATCATCGATGCCGTATTTGTCCAGGTAGCCTTCGCCCTCGACGCTGAACCGGGCGTAGGTGTCCTTGTCAGTGCTCTTGATCGGCGTGCCGGTGAATCCGAAGAACCGGGCATCGGGTAGCGTAGCCTGAAGGTAGGCACCGAGGTCCTTCTCCTGGGTCCGGTGACATTCATCGACCAGGACGATCCAATTGTCCGAGTTGGGGATCGGGGTCTGCGAGCCGGCGAACTTGAAGATCGTGGACAGTAGAATCTGGCCGTTGCCGCCCTTGGCGACCGCATCGCGCAGCACGGCGACCGAGGTGGCCTGTGTCGGGTTCGGCAGGCCGCAGGCGACGAAGGTGCCGGAAATCTGGGTGTCGAGATCGATCCGGTCGGTCAGGACCAGGATGTTGGGATTCTCCAGTGTCTCGGCGGCCAACGTCAGGTGGGTCTTCAGCTTCAGGGCCAGGAACACCATCGTCAGGCTCTTGCCCGACCCTTGGGTGTGCCAGATCAGCCCCTTATTCAGCTTGCCATCTGCGACCCGCCCGACCGCCTTGTTAACCGCCCGGAACTGCTGGTAGCGGCAGACCTTCTTGATCTTAGCCTTGGTGTCGGGATCGACCTCGAAGACGATGAAGTGGGCCAGTAGGTCCAGCAGCCGCGACGGCTCCAGCAGGCACCACAGGTCCTTGGTTAGGTCGTCGGGGAACTCGTCGCGCTGGCGCGGCCACGCGTCAGGCCAAGGGGCGAAGAACTGGGCCTTGGCCTTCGTCGCACCATAGAGGGTCTCGACCCCATCGGTGACGATGTTGAAGGCGTTGGGCTCGAACAGGCGGGGGGTGTCTCGCTCGTATTGCTTGATCTGCTCGAACGCTTCCTCGGCGGTGTTGCTGGCCTTCAGCGGCGACTTGGCTTCGATCACGACCAGAGGGATACCATTCACGAACACCACGATGTCGGCGATCCGCGACCGCTCCGACTGGACCTTGAACTGGCGGACGACGTGGAAGGCATTCCGCTCGGGGTGCAGGTAGTCGATCAGGTCAATCGCCCGGCCCTGGGCCTCACCGGTCAGCTTGCGGGTGTAGCCGCCGCGTAGGCGCCGCTGCCATTCCTCGTTGTCGGACAGGATCGACAGGTCGTTGCAGATCGCCTCTGCATCCGTCGCACTGATCCCGTTCAGGGCCTGCAATGCCGCGACCATCACGGGCCGTAGGATCACCCGATTTTCTTCGCCCCGCATCGCCAGGGCCACCTCTGGGGAGAGTGGCGTGTAGCCCATCGCGGCCAGGGCCTCGACGGTCGGCTTCTCGGCGAGGCGGTATTCGCTCATGGTCGAGCCTGTTTGGCTTCAAATGTCTCGACCAGGAATAGGCACAGGGTTCCGGCAGAGCCAACCGCAAGGCGTGCGTGGCGAGCGGTCAAGCCACGCGCCGAACTCGCTCGACCGTGCCCCGAGCCATACAAGGCGCGAAGCTCATCCAACTGATGGGCGATGTTGCCAAGGCTGTTCAGAGTTCCCTTGACGGCATCGACTCCTCGGCTTCGATCCGAAATGTCGTCAGGGGTGAGTTCAAGGCACTTCAGCGTGTGGCGCAGCAACCCGGATGGGTTCGCAGCCTTCTCAAACGTCTCACCAGATCGCTCAATGAGGTCCTTGCAGACGGCCTCAACAAGCTCCTTCGCCGACCCGATAGCGTCGGCAGGGCTGCTTTCGATAGTGCGCTCGATATTGCGGATGCGGGAGAGGAGGTTTTCGTGGCTGATCTTCTCACCGTGGTCCCGTAGGTGCTCAAGCACTCGTGTGGCTGCCGAACCCGACCGGGGAACCACTTCCGTGCGATACCCGTCGTCCGTCAGTTCAAAGCCATCACGCGCGACGCAGCGACGGAGCGTATCGACCCGATTTCGTCGATCAACCGCGTCGGTGAAGTAGTGGGCGCTAAGGATTTGGTTGATTGCTTCTGCGATCTGATCAGTTCCGTTGAGCCTTCGCCACGCCATGTCAGCGAACACCCTCTTACTGGGCAGCATGTGGCTTGAGGGCTCGTTCAGCCCAAATGAATTGAAGAACGCAATCAGGCTGCTGCTGGACATACCTGTGTCGTAGGCAGTGACCGTCAAGTTCGCGATTGCCGCCTCACCCAATCTCATGCGGGCACCCGAACACGACCTGCCAACAGATCGCCAGCCAATGCAGCCTTGGTCACCTGCGCTCGCTCAAGTTCCGTCTCGGTCGCCGAAATAAATTTATTGAACGAAAGCAGGAGGTCTTCGATCTGGTGGAGTTCGGGTGGCGGCGGGATCGGAACCACCAGTTCCCGTAGCGTGCCCGAATTGATCGCGCTCATGATGCCGCCTTGGGATTCACCGCGAAGCTGGTCGAGCACCCATGGCGCGTGATTGATCTGCCAAGCCAGGAGAGCCGGAGAATAGCGATCTCGATCCAGCGTGATCGTCCATACATGCTTGGACGATATCGCAGTTCCAACGCCCTGGGGGACCACGCAACACCGTCCGACCGTCCCCATGATGGTGACCATCACGTCGCCGGGGAACACTGTGTATCGGGCGAGTTCCTGGTATTTTTCTTCGGAAATGAACCTCCGGTAGGTTGGGACGAACCGCTCTACCTGCACATTGTCGATGCCAAGAAACGGGATGCCTTCGGCCTGAAGTTCGGATTTCAAGAGTGCGCTCCCGAACGGCCCACTTCGCATCGGATATCGGGTTTCCGCCAGAAGG
>TARA_R110002051_G_scaffold21323_1_pt1 | contig 10948 bp, 12 predicted proteins | sample TARA_R110002051 | Tara Oceans TARA_R110002051 (sample SAMEA4397023) | marine metagenome | biome: Polar Biome; feature: [MES] marine water layer (ENVO:01000295) within the mesopelagic zone...; material: water (ENVO:00002006), including particulate matter (ENVO:01000060) such as......
CAGCGCCTCCGGGCCGTTGTCGACGTCGAGCAGGATCGCATCATAGGCATCCTTCTCGGCGGCGATCAGCACGCCGACATCGGCTTCCATGATGGTGACACGCGGATCGTCGAGGCAGCCGCGGAAGACCTCCGCCATAGGCCCTCTGGCCCAGCGGATGACGGCGGGCACGAGTTCCGCCACGACGATCTCGGCACCGTCCGGGACTTCGGCCAGGGCGGCGCGCAGCGTGAAGCCCATGCCGAGGCCACCGATCAGGATGCGCGGGCGCGGGCGGTCACGGATCTTGTCGCAGGACAGTCTGGCCAGCGCCTCTTCCGAACCGCTGAGCCGACTGTTCATCAGCTCGTTGGTGCCGAGCATGATCGAGAACTCCGTGCCGCGCTGCTTGAGGCGAAGCTCGTCGCTGCCGCCCGGCACGGATGCGGTGTCAATGAGGGTCCAGGGGATCATGCCGGGCTTCCGTTGTCGGCGGGCTCAGGCCGCGATGTCGATCACGCCGCAATCACCGGCCTCGGAGGCGAAGGCGAGAAGCTTGCCGGTCGCGCTCCAGCCCATGCCGGTGATGGCGCCCTTGCCGGGGCGGCGCAGCAGCGCCTCCTTGCCGTCGGCAATGCGCACACCGAGGATCATGCCGTCGATGAAGCCGATCGCCAGGACTTCCTCCGCCGGATGGAAGGACACGCTGGTGACCATGATGTCCGCACGGGTGCCGAGTTCCAGCGGTGCCTTGCCCATCGGGCCGTCCTTGGCCGAGAAGGGCCAGACGATGGCGGCGGGGGCGCCGGAGGAGGCGAGCCATTTGCCCTTGACCGACCAGGACAGCGATTTGACCTTGGCGGGATAGCCGGTCATGCGCATGTGGCGGGCATCGCCCGGCTTGCCGTCGAGCTTCCAGCCGTGCAGCGCGTTTTCCTGCATCATGGTGACGAGGAAACGGCCGTCCGGCGAGAAGGTGACGCCGGTATGGGCGCCCTTCCACTCCAGATCGGCGGCCGGCGCATTGGTGCCGACCCAGTGCAGCGAGACGCCGTTGTAGCGGGCAGCGGCGATCCGCCGGCCCTTTGGCGCGAAGGCGATGCCTTCGACACTGCGGCTCTCGGCAAACTCCTTGGTGCTGCCGTCGGCGAGCCGCACGAAACTCGATCGGCCTTGGGCGTAGGCGACGGCGCCTTGCGGTCCGCCGGCGACGACGCTGATCCACTTGCGGGGAACGTGGGCAAGTTCGGTGACGCCGCCGTCCTGGCCGATGCGCAGCACCTTGCCATCCTCGCCGCCGGTGATGAGCGTGGCGCTGTGGGGATCGCGGATGCAGGTCAGCAGACCCTCGTGCGCTTCCGTGACCTTCTCGCCGTTGTCGAGGCGATGGATGGTGCCGGCGGCGGTGGCGAAGAAGGGCGTGTCGCCGAGGAAATGCGCGGCGACGACGTGACCTTCGATATCAAGCGGAGCGACGGTCGGCATCAGGCGGACGTCGCCTCGCAGGCCTTGAAGCTGCGTTCGATCTTTTCGACGTCGAGATCGCGGCCGATGAAGACAAGGCGCGATTCATGCTTCTCGCCGTCCTTCCAGGCACGCTGGTGGTCGCCCTCGACGATCATGTGGACGCCCTGGATGACGTAGCGCTCGGCGTCGTCCTTGAAGGCGATGATGCCCTTGAGGCGCAGGATGTTCGGCCCGTCGGTCTGGGTGATCTTCTGGATCCAGGGGAAGAAGCGCTCCGGGTTCATCTCGCCGCCGCGCAGCGAGATCGACTTTACCGTGACATCGTGGATGGCGGAGGGCGCATGATGATGGTGGTCGTGGCCGTGATCGTGCCCATGGTCATGCCCGTGGTGATCATGGTCATGGTGATGATGGTCGTGCCCATGGTCGTGACCGCAGTCGGGGCCGCAGACATGATCCTCGTGGCCATGATCCTGGTCGAGGAAGTGGGGATCGTTTTCCATCGCCCGCTCGAGATTGAACGCGCCCTGGTCGAGCACCCGGGCGAGATCGACGCCGGAGCGGCTCGTCTTGTAGACGCGGGCCGACGGGTTGATGGCGCGCACGACCTCCTCGACCACTGCCAGTTCTTCCGGCGTCACGAGGTCGGTCTTGTTGATGATCACGACGTCGGCGAAGGCGATCTGGTCCTCGGCCTCGCGGCTGTCCTTCAGGCGCAGCGGCAGGTGCTTGGCATCGACGAGTGCCACGACGGCGTCGAGCTCGGTCTTGGCGCGCACGTCGTCGTCCATGAAGAAGGTCTGGGCGACCGGGACCGGATCGGCAAGACCGGTGGTCTCGACGATGATGCCGTCGAAGCGGCCGGGGCGGCGCATCAGGCCTTCGACGACGCGGATCAGGTCGCCGCGCACGGTGCAGCAGACACAGCCGTTGTTCATCTCGTAGATCTCTTCGTCGGATTCGACGATCAGGTCGTTGTCGATGCCGATCTCGCCGAACTCGTTGACGATGACGGCGTATTTCTTGCCGTGGCTCTCGGAGAGGATGCGGTTCAGGAGCGTCGTCTTGCCTGACCCGAGGTAGCCGGTAAGCACGGTCACGGGAATGGGCTTCAGGGCGGCGGTGTCGGTGGTCTTTTCGGCCATGGGAAAACCTCGAAGGAGCTGCGGGCGCCAAAGGGCGCGGAAGATGTCGGCCTCATATAAGACCAGCGCCCGGCGACTTCAAAGGGTTTGTATGTTATAAGATCACATCGGGGTGGATGAGCCGGCAAGTGCTGCGCGGACATCGGTCTGCGCGAAGTCGTTGCCGACGTAGAGCAGCGGGCAATCGAACTCCTTGGCCGTGGCATAGGCGAAGCAGTCGCCGAAGTTGAGGGAAGCAGGGTGGAAGCCCTTGCCCCAGCTCCAATACACATCGGAGATGAATCTTGCCCGCTCATGGGTGACGGGGATAACTTCACTGATAGTTGCTGCGATGATCTCCTCAAGATCGCTTCCACGTCCTGCCCGCAAAGTGACGATCCTGGCTTCCACCAAGGTTCCGGCTGAAATGATCACGTGCGACTCCAGCGCCAGCGCGCGCTCACAGGCGTCAGCCAAATCCTCACGCTTCAGGATCGAGATGAGAGCGGAGGTGTCCACAACCATCATTTCGGCAGGCCGAACTCGTCGTAGAGAAAATCTTGGCTTCGGGCGGCATCGCCCTCGAATGGAGAGGGGTCCTTCCGCGCGCGCTTGCGGATTTTCGCAAAAACCTCAAGGCGCTCTTCCGGAGAAAGCGGGGATTGCGCGACTGAGACAAGTTGCAAAGCAGGCTTGCCGTGTTGCGTCAGCACGACATCCTCTCCCCGTTGCGCGCGGGCTACCAGCTCTGCAAGTTTCCCCTCCGCTTCGGCGACGGAGATTCTCATGTCTGCCTCCCTCGGTCTGTATCGCTGTGAATATGAGGGAATTGCTGCAGGGATACAAGTGATCCTACCCCAGCTCCCCCGCATCGAACGCCGCCACGTCCTGCAGAAGTTCCACGATGCCGCCGACCGCATGGGCGAGGATTGCCTCGCCCTTCTCCGCCGTGGCGGCCGCGGCCCTGCCGGCGACGCCCTGGCTGTTGAGATCGGACATCTTCCAGCCGAAGGCATGCGGGCCGTAGGCGCGCAGGTAGGTGAAGCGGGCGGCGAAGTCGCTCTGGCGCGAGGGGAAATCCGCGGCCTTCGCCATGTCCACCCGCTCCGGGCAGAGCGCCAGCATGACGGAGGTCTCTATGTCGCCGCCATGGATGTCGATGGCCTTCTCCTCCGGCGTGATCAGCCCCGGCGGCAGGCCGAACCGCGTCCAGCTCGTCGCCACCGCCAGCATGGAGAAGCGGACCCGCGCCTCGGTCGTCACGATCGTCATCAGCGGCGCATTGCCGCCATGGGCATTCAGCATCACGAACTTGCGGATGCCCTGGCGGTGCAGGCCTTCCGCGATGCCCAGCCAGCGGTCCACGGCCTCGTCGAAGCGCAGCGACCGGGTGCCGGCGACGTCCATGTGTTCGATGGAATAGCCGACCGGCTCGACCGGCAGGAAGCTCGCCGGCAGGTCTGCGGGGAGTTTGGCGATGACCCGCTCCACGATGCCCGCTGCAATCAGCGTGTCCGTCTCGAAGGGCAGGTGCGGGCCGTGCTGCTCGTGTGCGCCAAGCGGCAGCACGGCGATCCAGTCCGCCCGCGCCGACGGCGGCAGTGACGGATCGTTATCCTCGAAACGCGGAAGAAGATGCGGCACTGGTGATTATTTTCTCGCTTCTATATGAATAGGTCTGGTGTTTTACACAGCCAGGGCACGAACCGATATAAGACGGGAAGGCGACGGCATGGGCAAGAAGAAGGACGGCAAAAAAAGCAAGTCGGGCAAGAAGAAGGACCTCGACGGTCTTTCGACGAACGACCTTGCAAGCGCGGTGACGCAGGCGGCCCGGGCGATGCGCACGGCGCTCAGCCGCAGCCTTTCCGAAAGCGGGCTTTACGCCGGCCAGGACGGCGTGATCCTGGCGCTGTCTGGCGAAGACGGGCTGACGGCAGGGGATCTGGCGAGCCGCCTTGGCGTCAAGGCGCCGACCATGACCCGGACCATCAGCCGGATGGAGGCGCAGGGCTTCCTGGAACGCCGCAACGACGGTGAAGACGGACGGCTGACGGTGGTGTTCCTGACCGAACAGGGGCGGGCGACGGTGGAGCAGATCGGCCGGAGCGTTGCCGACTGCAGTGCCGCGGCCGTGCAGGATTTCTCCGACAAGGAGATCAAGTCCCTGCTGCGCCTGCTGAAAGCCATGGACGCCAACCTGCAGGGCGCCGCGGCAGACGACTAGTTGCGCCGCAATCTTTAGAACCGGTTGCGAAATCCCCTTAAAGAATTTAAACGGGTTTAAAGCCGACGAAAAGTCGGCGCTTGCCTGGTCGGAGGGGACGTGGCGCAAAAGATCAAGCTGTCGACGATTGCCGAAAGCCTCGGCCTTTCCACCGCGACCATCTCGCTGGCGCTGCGCGACAGTCCGCTGGTGGCCGCCGATACGCGCGAGAAGATCAAGGAACAGGCCCGGGCCCTGGGCTATATCTACAACCGCCGCGCCGCCAGCCTCAGAACCTCGCGCTCCGGCATCATCGGGGTCGTCGTGCACGACATCATGAACCCCTTCTACGGCGAAATCCTGAAAGCGATCGAAAGCGAACTCGACCGCAGCCGCCAGACCTTCATCCTCTCCAACCACTATGATTCCGTCGAAAAGCAGCGGACCTTCATCGAGACGCTGCTGCAGCTCGGCGGCGACGGCGTCATCATGTCGCCGGCCATCGGCACGCCGGTGGAAGACGTCAAGCTTGCCGAGGCGAACGGCATGCCGGCGATCCTCGTCGCGCGCTCCATGGAAGGCGTCAACCTGCCGACCTATCGCGGCGACGACAGCTACGGGATCTCGCTTGCCACCAATCACCTGATCGGTCTGGGGCACCGGACGATTGCGATGATCGGCGGTACCGATCAGACCTCGACCGGGCGCGACCGCTACCAGGGCTACGTCAATGCGCTGCGCAAGGCGGGCATCGAGGTCGACCCGAACCTGCGCATCCCCGGACCCCGCTCCAAGCAGGGCGGCTTCGAGGCGGCCGTGCATTTCCTGTCGCTGCCGCAGAAGCCGACCGCGGCCGTCTGCTGGAACGATCTCGTGGCGATCGGCCTGATGAACGGCATCGGCCGCGCCGGCCTCGTTCCGGGCGTCGACATTGCCGTCACCGGCTACGACGACCTGGAGGAGGCGTCGATCGCCACGCCGGCGCTGACCACCGTCTGGAACGGCCAGAGCGAAGTCGGTCGCCTGGCGGCGCGGGCGCTGCTCGACAGGCTCGACGGGAGCCATGACCCGGACGGCATTCATCTCATCAAGCCGGAAATGCGTATCCGGCAGTCCACCGGCCTCTACCGGCCCCGAAGCTAACATCCTGCGAGGAGACACTCATGTCCGATCAAACCGTTGCCGTACTCGTTCCCGGCCGCATCCATCCGCGCGTTCTCGAGCGCCTCAACCAGGCCTGCGAGGTCGTGCAGGTACCGGCAGGGCCGGTCACCGAGATCGATCCGGCGGTGCGTGAGCGCATCCGCGGAGTCGCGATCTCCGGCGCGCTTGACAACGGCTGGATGGAAAGCCTGCCCAACCTGCAGATCGTCTCGAACTTCGGCGTCGGCTATGATGGCGTCGACACGAAGAAGGCCGTGGAGCACGACATCATCGTCACCCATACGCCGGACGTGCTGAACGACGAAGTGGCCGACACGACGATCGCGCTGCTGCTCAACACGGTGCGCCAGTTCCCGCGCGCCGAAATCTACCTGCGCGAGGGGCGCTGGAAGAGCGAAGGCCCGTACCCGCTGACGCCGCTCTCTCTGAAGGGCCGCAAGGTCGGCATCCTGGGGCTTGGCCGCATCGGCATCGAGATCGCCAAGCGCCTGGAGCCGTTCAAGGTGGAGATCGGCTATCACACCCGCAGCCGTCGCGACGACGTGTCCTACACCTACTACTCGTCGCTGAAGGAGATGGCGGAAGCCGTCGATACGCTGATTTCCATCGTTCCCGGCACGGCGGCGACGCACAAGATCTTCACCGCCGAGATCTTTGCAGCGCTCGGCGCCAATGGCGTCTTCATCAACGTCGGTCGCGGCACCAGTGTCGACGAGGATGCCCTGGCGGCGGCGCTGCGCGATGGCACGATCGCGGCTGCCGGCCTCGACGTGTTCTATGACGAGCCGAATGTTCCGGCCGCACTCCTGGAGTTCCCCAACGCCTGCCTGCTGCCGCATGTGGCCTCGGCCTCGATCCCGACCCGTAACGCCATGGCGGATCTGGTCGTCGACAACCTGATCGGCTGGTTCCGCGACAAGACAGTGATCAGCCCGGTGCCGGAAACCCCAGTCAAGGGCTGAGGCAAGAATTCGAGGAGAGGGCGGCGCGGTGCCGCCCTCGATCCTGTCATTTCAGCGAACGGCGGCGAGCGGCTTTGGCGCCGTGTCCGCCGATGCCTTGCCGGCGGCGTAATCGCGCACGGCATCGCCAAAGGCTTGAAACAACGCCCGCGACGGCGTGTCGGTTTCCGCCCAGTATTCCGGATGCCATTGCACGCCCACCGCGAAGTTCTTCGCGTCGATCACCGATACCGCCTCGATCGTGCCGTCCTCGGCCTTCGCCTCGACCTTGAGCCGCGGCGCCGTCTCGGCGATCGCCTGGCGATGTAGCGAGTTCACCTGCACCTCGCCCGAGAGGCCGAGATACCTGGCGATGCAGGACCCTTCCTCGACGAAGACCGGCTGGCGGATCGCAAACATGTGGTCGCGCTCCGGCACGTTCGGCTTGCGGTGGTCCCAGATGCCGGGCTGCTCGTGGATTTCGGTCGCAAGCGTGCCGCCCAGCGCGACGTTCAGTTCCTGAATCCCGCGGCAGATCGCCAGCATCGGAATGCCGCGCTCCAGGGCACGGCGGATCAGCGGCAGTGAGGTCGCGTCACGGGCGGGATCGAAGGGACCGTCGGCCTCCGTCGCAGGCCGGCCGTAGAGCGAGGGATGGACATTGGTCGCCGATCCGGTGACCAGCAATCCGTCGACGCGGTCGAGGATGGCATCCACCTCGTTGCCGTCCTCGAAGGCGGGGACAATGAAGCTCATGACGCCTGCGACCTTCAGCGCGGCCTTGAGGTACTGGTTGGGGCTCGCATGCCAGACCGCACCCTCCACTTCGCGGATGTCGGCAGGCACGGCAACGATGGGTTTGGGCATTTCAAAGTCTCCGCAGGTCGAGCCCGTTTGTCGCGCCGGATCGAACGCAGGTCAAGCGCCCTTGCCCGGGGCTTTTCCGCCTAATGTTTGAGCATCGTCCGCGGGGCTCGCGCCGACTGGCTATTCTTCGCGCAGGTTGCGGAATTCCTTGAAGAATTTGCAAGGCCACCACTAAGGAATTAGTCGCAGGATGCTTGCCAGCCTCAAGGGGACATGGTTACTTCGCGGCATGCCGGGGGAAGGGGAGAAAAGCTACCCCGCGGTTTGTCTTCACGGGAGGTAACTTTATGGATCGTCGTTCGTTCTTCAAGAAAGCTGCAGTGACGGGGGCGGGCGCTGCCGCGGCCACCACGCTTGCGGCCCCAGCCATCGCGCAGGAAAACCCCAAGATCACCTGGCGTCTCACGTCTTCATTCCCGAAGTCGCTCGACACCATCTACGGCGGCGCCGAAGACATCGCCGCCCGCGTGTCGGAAGCCACCGGTGGCAATTTCACCATCCAGACCTTCGCGGCCGGTGAAATCGTGCCCGGCCTGCAGGCGGCGGACGCCGTCAGCGCCGGCACGGTCGAAATGTGCCACACCTGCTCCTATTACTACGTCGGCAAGGATCCGACCTTCGCCATTGGCACGGCGATCCCCTTCGGCCTCAATGCGCGGCTGACCAATTCCTGGTTCTACCAGGGCAATGGCAACACGCTGCTGAACGAGTTCTACGCGACCCACAATCTCTACGGCATGATCGCCGGCAATACCGGGGCCCAGATGGGCGGCTGGTTCCGCAAGGAGATCAACACTGTCGAGGACTTCAAGGGCGTCAAGATGCGCATCGCGGGTCTCGCCGGCAAGGTGGTCGAGAAGCTTGGCGTGGTGCCGCAGCAGATTGCCGGCGGTGACATCTATGCCTCTCTCGAAAAAGGCACGATCGATGCCGCCGAATGGGTCGGCCCGTATGACGACCAGAAGCTCGGCTTCTACAAGGTCGCCAAGTACTATTACTATCCGGCCTTCTGGGAAGGCGGCCCGGTCATCCACGCCTTCGCCAACCTCGAGAAGTTCAACAGCCTGCCGAAGAGCTACCAGGCGGCCCTCATCGATGCCTGCGCCTACGCCAACACCAACATGATGGCGAAATACGACATGAAGAACCCGGGTGCGGTCAAGCAGCTCGTCGCCGACGGCACGATCCTGCGTCCGTTCAGCCAGGAGATCCTCGAAGCCTGCTTCAACGCGGCGCAGGAGGTCTACGCCGAGATCTCGGGTTCGAACGAGTGGTTCAAGCGGATTTACGAAGATCAGGTCGCGTTCAAGCGCGAGGGCTATCTCTGGATGCAGCTGTCGGAATACACCTTCGACACCTTCATGATGATCCAGCAGCGCAACGGCAAGCTCTGAACCGCATCCTTGCAGACAACACAACAGCGAGCCCGGGTTGCAAGACCCGGGCTTTTCTGCGGGCTGGTTATTCCTGCGCGGCTTCGGCCTTGCCGCGATCGGCTTTCCGGCGCCCGGTAAGGATCGCGCTCGTGATGATGTCGAACAGATTGTCCGCGCGCGGCACGAGCGGCGGCTGGTCGGCGAGCCAGGCCAGGGCGCTGATCAGCGCAAACAGGTCGTTGCCGTCCATGTCCCGGCGCGCCACGCCTTCCGCCTGAGCGCGGAGGAGAAGCCGCGTTCCGGCGGTGCGCAGTGTGGTGCAAGAGGCGTGAAGCGCCGAGTCTTCGTCTGAAATCGCGGCCACCATCAAGGCGATCGTGCCGCTGTAATGGTGCGTCATGGTGATCGCTTCCCGCAGCCAGGTGACAAGAGCGCTGCCAGCGTCGTCCCATGATTCAAGCTCGTTGGCCCGATCCGCCAGTTCGCCGAACCGGGTGCGGAGCAAGGCTTCCAGAAGCGCCTCCCGCGTTGGGAAATGACGGTAGAGCGTACCAAGCCCAACACCCGCCCTGCGGGCAACATCCCGAAGCGATGCCTCGGCACCGTGCTCGGCGACGACATCGCGGGCAATGGCAATGAGGTGGTCGTAGTTTTTTCTGGCGTCAGCGCGCATCAATCTCTCTTGACAATAGGAGCAGTGCTCCGGATATATGGAGCAGTGCTCCAGAAGGAGTATATGGCTTCCAGAAAGGATAACACAATGTCGGCACAGACGATGAAGGCCGTTTTGCAATACGCATTCGGTGGCCCCGAGGTGCTGCGTTACGAGGACGTCGCAATCCCGGAGCTGAAGGCAGGCGAAGTGCTCGTTCGCGTCCACGCCGTCGGCGTCAATCCGCCCGACTGGTACCTGCGCGACGGCTACAGGACGCTTCCGCCGGAGTGGCAGCCGCAGGTGGATTTTCCGCTGATCCTGGGAACGGACATATCGGGCGTCGTCGAGGCGGTCGGTGACGATGTTTCGGACTTCTCCAGGGGCGACGAGGTCTACTCCATGGTGCGCTTCTTCAGCGTCGGCGAGAGCCGGGCCTATGCCGAATATGTCAGCGTGCCGGCTGCGCACCTCGCACTCAAGCCCGCCGGGATCGACCATGTACATGCCGCCGGCGCGCCGATGTCACTGCTGACCGCCTGGCAATTCATGGTCGAACTGGGGCACGACGAACCGAACCCGCTTCAACCGCATCGGCATGAGCCGGTGCCGCTTGCGGGCAGGACCGTGCTCGTCAACGGGGCAGCAGGCGGCGTAGGGCATTTTGCGGTGCAGGTGGCAAAGCTGATGGGTGCGCATGTGATCGCCGTCGCCTCGGGCCGGCATGAGGCGCTCCTGCGCGAGCTCGGCGCCGACCAGTTCATCGACTACACGAAGACGCCGCCCGAAGGCGTCGTGCAGGGCCTCGATCTTGTCGTCGATGCCCTCGGCGGTCCGACCTCCGGCCGCTTCCTGCGGACGCTGAAGCCCGGCGGGGCACTGTTTCCGGTCTATCCCCTGGGCTTTGCCGATGCCGAGGAGGCCGCGAAACGGGACGTGACGGTGTCGGCGACCCAGGTTCGCTCCAGCGGTGCGCAATTGGCGCAGCTCGCGCCCCTGCTCGACGACGGCAAGATCCGTGTGGTGATCGACAGCACCTATCCTCTGGCCGAGGCCCGCAAGGCCCATGAACGGGCGGCCGAAGGACACATCCAGGGCAAGATCGTTCTGACGGTCGCGTGAGGGATGGACAGGAGGGAGGAAGCGCGATGATCATCGTCCTCGGCCATATC
>TARA_R110002051_G_scaffold256536_1_pt1 | contig 10947 bp, 8 predicted proteins | sample TARA_R110002051 | Tara Oceans TARA_R110002051 (sample SAMEA4397023) | marine metagenome | biome: Polar Biome; feature: [MES] marine water layer (ENVO:01000295) within the mesopelagic zone...; material: water (ENVO:00002006), including particulate matter (ENVO:01000060) such as......
TGAATAAGTGGTTTTAAAAAATGGCAAAGTTACCAACGATTATAAGAAATATGCAACAAGGTCAGATGAAGAGGTTAGCAGATGGTGGAAATGTTACATCATTCGTAACTGGAGGAGAGGTTAATGATGAAGGTAGGGTTATGGGTAGTGACGGGCAAGAATACCTTGTTAGTGCAGGCTATCAGCCGGGAGACACCCTTGGGGGAGCCACAGTTTTTGCAGACTCTACACCAGATGAGTCGTTATCTGGCACACTAGGATTATCACCTAGGGCTGCTCCGCCTCAAAAAACAGGAATAACAGCTGGTGAAACTGCAACATCAACCCCAATTGTAGAACAACCAACAGAACAGATTGATCCTATTACTGTAGGTACAACACCTACCACTGCTTTATCAACAGCCAGTGAAGTGGGGTTATCTGTAGCAAAACCCCAAGCAGAAGCAGCAAGTACATATACAGCATACACCGTACCCGGCACTCCAGAAGCCATCGCTGCACAGGGAACATTGTCACAGGAATCTAAAATAGGAGATATTCAAGGGACAGTATCTCAGGAAGCCTTAGCTGCTGCTGCTCAAGGTACTGTAAGTGAAAAGGCAACGGTTAAATACCAACTTGGACAACTGTTTGACAGCATTAAAACAGGAGAAGAATTACCTGCTTGGGCTGCCCCCGCTGTAAGAAACGTAACTGCACAGATGCAAGCCCGTGGACTTGGTGCCTCTTCTATGGCAGCTGCTGCGATAACACAATCTCTTATGGAAGCTGGTATTCCAATCGCTGCTACAGATGCTAAGACTTATGCCACCATGGACTTACAGAATTTAAATAATTCCCAACAGACTGCGTTACAAAATGCCATGACGTATGCAGCAATGGATAAAGCTAATCTTGACGCAAGAATGACTGCTGCTGTAAATAATGCAAAGTCTTTTTTAACTATGGATACACAAAATTTAACCAATGCACAGCAATCTAATGCTTTATCCCACCAATCTCACATACAGAAACTATTTACTAATCAGGCACAGGATAATGCAGCATTACAATTTAATGCTAAGTCTCAAAATCAAATAACAGAGTTTTTTAGTGAGCTAGGTGTGCAGGTAGAAAATGCAAATCTAACAAGGGTTGCAGCGATGAGACAATTTAATGCTGACCAAGGGAATGCAACATCTAGGTTTGTATCACAGATGGAAGATAGCCGAGATAAATTTAATTCAAATATGGCTGCCCAGATAGATCAGAGTAATGCAAATTGGCGTAGACAGATTAATACACAAAATACTGCAACACAAAATGAAAATACAAGGATAAACGCACAAAATTTATTAGGTATTAGTGTACAAGCACAGAATCAATTGTGGCAGAGATATCGTGATGAGGCTCAGTGGTCGTTACAAAGAGCTGAATCCTCTTCTAATCGTTCTCATGCTTTTGCGATGCAATCCCAACAGAATGATTTTAGTATAGATACGTATGAGACAGAATATAAAGATAACATGTACATGGAATTAGGCACTGCAATATATAACAAAGTTTTTGGGTAGGAGATAATATATGATTAAAACTTTAAGAAAAATATGGAAATCAGACTGGGGTAAGGCAGCGTTGCTTGGTGTAGGAATGGTGGGGTACGGTGCTGCTTCTAGGGCTGGTGCTTTTACAGACACTTGGCTACCTGAGACTTCTGATATCACTAACTTTTTAGCTCCTACAAAAGGATCTAGCGGATTTTTAGCGGATGTTCAACAGTTTGGAGCAGACATAGTAACTACTCCACTTAAAGTAGGTGGTGCATTTGCTGGTAGTGGTTATGATTATTTAATAGGAGAGTCTGGTTCCTCGTATGGTAAGTTTAAAAAAGAACTAAAGGGTGCACTACCCGATATTTTTCCGAGTGGGACTAAAAAACTAACGCCTGCAGAATTAGCACAATTAGCTAAAATGGGATATGATATATCAACTGGAGGTGGATTTGGTGGGGGGCCGAGAAAAAAAATTCAACATAGACCAAGTAAAATATCCCCAATTGGTCCAGCGGGGAATATAGCTATAGCTCAAGCAAGGCAGAGTAGAACTTTTGACCCCAATAGAACTGCTCATTCAATATTAGCAAAAGCATATGGTGATAGATACTACAAAGACATAGACCAACAGGCTCGTGGAGTGCAAAGGTTTGGGCCAAATATTAACATAAAAGAATCAGGAACTTTAGCAATGAGTAAACCATCATACAGATATACACATTCATAGAAGGTAAATAGCATGTTATTAAATCCAAAAAAGACACAACAGAGCGGTGGGAGCCATAATGTAGAGGACATAGACCCTTTTGATGCTCCTGTACCGGGACAGTCACTAACAGACGAACCGGGCAAATGGCCTTGGGATAAGCCTCCTATTATGTCAGACCCTGATGATGCTGTAGAGTATGTTGTGCAAAAAATAGAAGATAATCAAGATACAAAAGATGATATAGATAAGTTCCTAATGGCAGGAACTCCTGTAGAAAGCATTGTAAATACTATTGCGTTTACGGGGTTTGCTGAAGGAATGTGGAATCCTGATATTGCAGAAATAATTAAATTTCCTCTGTCTGCGTATTTTGCTACAAGAGCTATAGATCAAGGGTATCCATTGGTGATGTTTAATAACGATAACCCTGATGAAGATGTAACGGATGCACAAGTGATAGATACTTTAAGAGAAAATAACCCACAAGCTTTAGAAACAGTTCAACAACTTATAACGGATGTAAACACTCCAACCCCTATTACCGAACAGAGTTTTTTAGATGCGGGGCCTCTTATGTCAGAAGATATGGCTATGCTAGAAGGTGAGGTAGGTGTTCCAGAAGAAGAACAAGACATGGTTATGGCAGATATAAATGAAGGGGGTATGATATAATGTGGGGTGCTTTATTAAAAACACTAGGTGGTGTAGTTGTAGCGGATAATAAAAATACAGAAAGAGAGAGAGCTGAGGCACATGAAATTAACAAGGTAAATGCAACATATCTTGCAAAAGCAAAGGCTGCAGATGCTTTACTTCCAAAATTGTATATTACAGGGGATAATGGCAAAAAAAACTATGCAATAGATGCTGATGGAAATAAAGTAAATTGGGATTTGGGTGGTGGTACAAATGCGTTTGATGCTATAGATTTATCTAATACGTGGTTGGAAACTCGTAATAGCTCGTGGTATGAAACCTTACCCGATAATGACAAACAAAAATTTTTAAATATTGGTAGAAGTATGAAAGAGTTAGTTCAATTTGAAACTAGTAAAGTTTCTGGTGAGATTTTAAATACTAGGCCGGGTATGCATGATATTTTAAAGGCAGAATTTACCCACGTTCCAGAAGAAAGCAAACTTGTATCCCCAGATAATGATCTAGAAAATGCCGATTTAGTTGCTGAAAACGCAGATGGAACAATAATGGGAGTTTTTCTAACAAGTAAAAAGTTTGATAAGAAAAAAGTTAACGACTATGCCAAGGATATTTTAGTAAATAATTCAGCTATTATGAGTTCTGGCATGTCTGAAGATAAAGCCACAAGGCATATTATTCAAAATCTTGGTCCAGCTGCTTTATCTTTTGCAGCAGACATCCCTGATTTACAACTACAAGTAGGTTCCGGGCAGTTGAACTTTAATACTATAAATGCTTTAGTTGCAAAATCTTATGAGCACTACCCAGAATCTGATGGTTCTAACTCTATACAAGCTCAAAAAAATAGAGACCAGTTTGTAGAAAATGTTCTCCGTGCTGGAGCAAATGATTATCATAATATCATGGATGAGGGGTTTAAAAAAGGAAATACTACTGCTGAGTCCTATGCTTCAGACGTATTAAACATTAATCTTGATGAGAAAAAAGAGTTGTATGAATCTACCTCTCAAGCTGTTGAAAACACCCTACAAATGATTAACCTAGTAAAAGATTGGAGAAGGGACAACCCCAATGCCCCCGTTCCCGCAGGAAAAGTAGGAAGATTACAAGGGGGGATTGCTAACTTTGTAAAAGGAGGAATACCACAACTTAAATCTTTGATAAGTATGTTTAGTGAAGTTGGGGGGTTTAGATTTGACAAAGATAGCAAATCTAAATTAGAAGAAAGAATGACGAACAAATTTCTTAAAAAGGGAGAGGATGGGTTGACCCACGTAGAAAGGGTTGGTACATTTAGGGCACGGTACGAAGTCTACGAAGAATTTATTGCTTACCAATTAGCGGCTGCTCTACAAGGTGGCACCGGTGGTAGAACTATCTCTGACCAAGATGTGTTAAATATTAAAAAGGCAATGGGAAATAGTTTATTTCAAGATGGTCAATTTTTAATACATAGACTAGAAGAAATTGGAAGTTTTTTACAGAGTGTAACAGATAAAAACCGCCTGTATGCTGATGCTACTACGATTGGTCAATTACAAGTTGCTAACATTTATAAAAAATACACCTATGGAGTAAGAATAGCACAGCTGTACAGAGATGGAAATGGCATGCAAGTACCTGTAGATAGAGATAATGTAGGGGCACAGGGAAACTATGCCGATGGTCAGCTATCCGCAGTAGCCATTAACCTATTAGATAATTTGTACATAAATGCAGATAGAAAAGCCGGTAAAATAAATCTTTTAAACGGGGCTGCTTTGATAAGGCAAGGTCTAGATCCAGAAGGATCGGGGCTGGAGTATGATGCAGATACTGGAAAAGTGATAGGATCTGTTGATGGTGATAAAACTTCTACTGATGGAGGCGGTGATGGAACAGAAACAGGTGGTACTATTTCTATTGACGGTTTTCCAAAAATGACTGCTGCGGAAGCCAGAGAAAAACTTAATGATCCAAGTGTAAGTGCAACCGATAAGGCAATAATTAAATCAGCAATTAGTAAATTAAAATAATAAAGGAAGACAATTACATGGCAACCACTATGGATTTAGCTAAAAATGAAGCTGTAGATAACAATGTTGTTACAGACAATGTACTGACTGAGCAGATGGAAAAATTGAATATGCCTGTGGTTGCTCAGAATACTCCTGTTGAAGTTTATGAAGAGGATGTTAACAAAGATATAGATAGTGTGCAAGTAGATGAAGAGGCACCTGTAGAGTTAGCTGCACAGCCAGAAGTACAACCTGTAAGAAAACCTGTGGCTGAAGCAGATGTATTGGCTGCGGGAGTTTCTACAGAAGAGCCGGTGTACTCCCCTGTTACTAAAGAAGAATTTGCTGTAAAACGTGAAGAAAAAAGAGTAGAAGAAGACCTTAAAGATAGGGCTACTTTACTGGCTACAAGAGCAGAAAAAGATAACTTACAGTTAGACCTTTTAGAAATTGATGGTGAGCCAGATCTGTGGCTGTTTACGCTATTGGATGAAGATGGGAACGTAGCTGACACCTATACTATGGAACGAGGAGACAAGTTAGCTGATAAAAGAGTTGATGCAATATTTAAAAAAACAAAAGCAGACATAGACAGAAGAGATTTAAAAACTTTAGGAGCTATGCCGGACAGACCACAAACTCTTACAAGAATGATAACACAAAACTTGTTAAAACCAACTGGCCAAGCTGCTTTAATTACTGGAGCAGCAACTGTTGCTATGACATCATTACCTGCAGCTGGTTTGGTAGTAGCTGGGTTAGCAACAAATATGTTAGTAGATCCAGAAGCTGAAGTATTGTGGGGCACCATAACTCCCGGAGATATGATTACTGTAGGAGAAAGTTTAGTAGCTTTTGATAAATTTGAAAGGTGGCTGCGTCAGGGGCCACTGGGTGGGTGGATAGCCGATGACGCTGGGCAGCTTAAACCATTAGCGTTAGAGGAAGCTGATGCTTTACTTGATAGGCCTGCTGAAGGTTTAGCATTTCATTTAGTAGCTCTTAATGTTGCTTTAGAAACAGTTGGTCCTAGTTTAGGTTTTATTGGGGGGCTTAAACTTTCTGCTAGAGAAAGTTCATTGTTTATGAAAAAACAAAAAGCAGTCTATAAAGATTTACAAGAAGAACTTAAAAAAGAGGAAATAGACAGGGCTCCCACTGCTGCAGAAGTTGCAAAACGAATGGAATCAGAAATTAGAAAAATGTCTAAGGATTCAATATCTGAAAATGGAGACAACACCATTAAAAAACTATACCGTTGGGGTACAGATTTTAAAAGAGGACAAATTAATAACATAAAAAATAACCCTTTAAAATACTATAGTGAATTTAGTATAACAGATGGTACCTTTGTAGCAACCAGTGTGGGATTAGCAGAATATGGCTCGTGGGAAATTGGGGGAGGTGCTAATGTTGCTGGATCAATGATTACATCTATATTTTCTGGACCCATTGCCTCTGGTGTAACTTCTCTTACAGCTAATGTAGTAGAGGGTGCTGCCACTATAGTAGAAGCACCTCTAAAAGCAATTACTAGAATTAGAGACCCAGAAATGGCTAGAAAGATGGCTATAGATGATTTAGGAGAAGACGGATTTGCGGCTGCCATAGAAGCGAGGGCTCAAAAATCAGTGGGTGCAGGAAATACAGTCACTAATGCAGCCCGCCTAGATGCAGATGAATATCTTGTACAGTCTTACCGAGGGGGGTTAGATCTGCAGGGCATCGTAAGATATGTTCGTGGGGAAACCACTTTAGCCGATTTAAATTTACCTCCTAAACAAGTGCGTGCTGCAGAAGATTTTATGAAAAATGTAGATGCGTTAGACCCCCAAACAAGATTAGATGTTATTAGACATGTAACAAAAGCTCTAGAAGTTTCTACAGCATTAAAAGAAATGGGAGTACAAGACCCAGAGCAGGGGTTTGGATTATTGTTTGGTTTAAATACTTTACGTGCTATAGAACCTGAAATGATTATGCAAGGAGTGGCTCGTAGGTCTGTCAAGACCAAAACAGGCTTTAAAGAAACACTTCTTAAACAAGTTACTTTAGAAGATTACTATGCACAAAAAGTGCGGTATACTAAACAATTACAAAACCATTATGAAAACTTACTTGCTGCAAAAAGAAAAAATCTAATAGGGGCAACGCAACGAAGTGAAGTTATTCGTACAGAAGTAGATTCACACCTAGAGGAAGTGCGAGTAATGTTAGGGACATTGCAAAAAGAACAAATACAATCAACACAATTAGTAAAAGATTTAATTAAATACACAGCAGCAAATGCAGGAGAAATATCAGGAAACCGCTCAACTCAAAATCAAATTAGGGAAAATATAAAAGTATTAAAAGTATTAAACTTAGATGAAGCTGCAGATTTGCAAAAACAATATGATGAAACGTGGGTTAAAGAAACTAACAACCAAATTATTATGATGAAAGAAGCAACAGATGGGGCAAAAAAAGCGGAAAGTTCTAATAAAGTTATTGTAGCTACCATTAATAAAAGAGTACAAGATGTGCAAGACAATAAGAATACTTTGTATACAGCGGCTGGAGAAGCAGCGGTAAATGAGGTTGTAGATGGTACAGAATTAGTTAGAGAACTTAATAGAACATTTTCTAACATACCTAAATCTGAACAGTTTGCTGGGGGTGTAGAAGGGGTTATGTCAGATTTAGATGATATACTATCAGAGCCTGCTAAAAAATATATAGCTAGGGCTGCAAAAACTGCTGGGGTTTCGGAAAGTGAATTTAAGTCCGTGGTTAAAGAGGCTATAAAAATAGGAGATCCAGATTTGTCTGCTGAAATTGTAGCTGACATAGTGGATAGCCCTACACAATTACTTATGTATCTTGCCGATGCAGATACACAATTAGGTGGTATACTATCCGAAATTCCTGCCTTTAAATTTTCTGGACAAGATTTAAAAAATATAGAATTAGGCCTAAGTTCTCGCATAAATAAAGGTGGTGAATTTGTTTTTGGACAGTCGGGTAAACAGAAAGCACAATTGCAGGGGATATTAGCTGAAGTAAAAGACCAAGTTAAAACTTTAGAAGCCTCCGGTCAACTTGATTTAACAAAATGGAAGTTAGCCAATGCAGAGAATGTAAAATACCACGATATATTAGCTACAGACATTATTTCAAACACTTGGGGAACAAGAGTAAGATCTGTAGGACCTGAAGAAAATTGGAAATACAAAACAAAACAAGAAAAATGGGCAGACAAAATAGTTGGATCAGAAGATATAGACCTTGCTGAAGACTTGTACAATCAAATAGACATGATTTTTGGAGACAGTGAACAGGGAAAACAATTTTACACTGCATTAAGTGAAAATTTAGTAGCTAAAGTTCAGGCACGAGTTTCTAAAGGTGTAGATTTTCAAAAACTAGAACCGGAAAAACTTGTTTCTTATGGGTCAGAAGCTGTTAGAAAATTAAATCCAAAAGCAGGTGTGGATGCTTTACCTAGTGGTAATTACCTAAAGATGCATAAAACTTTAGAATTTATTAGAGAACTAGAAATAAAAAGTAATAAGAAATTTAATTTTGAAAGAGCTTATGATTTTGAAACAAGGCTTAATGCTTCTATTAAAAAAAGTGGGAAAGCATTAGATTCACTTAAATATGCTGAAACCCAAACAAAAGTAGCTAAAGAAAATATAGACAAGCTTTATAAAACTGATACAGATACCTTTATAAAACTTTACGAAAAAAATTATGGAGACTACAAAAATTTTAGGAAAGACCCTTCTTTGTTGTTAAATGCTATGGAAAAAGGAGAGTTAACCGCAATGAAAAAAGTTTTTACAGCACCACCACCAGTTGGGGCGGGGATGGATGCAAAAGCTTTTGACAGGCACGTACAAACTCTTTTTGTAGAAGGTTTTACAAATCAGTTTACTCTTAAAACTGGACAGGTAACTCCAGTAGATGGAAAATTAAAAAATATAAAAGTACTAAATGGGCAAGATGTAATAGATTATTTAGACAAAAATGAAAAAGTAATTAAGGAGTTTATGCCAGATGTGAATATAAAAGCTCTTCGCTATATAGCAGATGCTACCGCATTAAAAACATCAGGAGATGTAATAGAAAGAGAAGGAATAGATAGTGTAACTTCTGGATTAGCTAAACTTACCATCGGATCATACGTAAGTAGGTTATATGCTGTTGCTTCCAATCGTACATCCCTTAGATATGTAGGTGCCGAAGCTTTAGTAGTACAAATGAAACGAGATGAGATATCTGTACTGGCTGCCCTTATGATGAACCCAAAGGCTGCAGAAAAAATAGCAGAGATAATTAAGTCTGGAAAACCTATGAGTCATAGAATTACAACTTCTGAAGCTGCATGGTTACCAAATTTTATGGGGCAAGTACAGGCGATAAGTGAAAGAAATATAAACCGCATGATGGGGTATGATGACGAACAAACAAAAGTAGAAAAAAGAGAAAGTAGTTCATTACCCTTTGACGAAGCTTTAAAAGTAGAGGCAGCTTTAGATAAAAAAGCACGAGAACAAGAACAAGCTTTCTTTGCACAAGACATACAAGATAACATTACAGTACAATAACCTAGGAGGAAACTAACATGCCGGGAAAACACGCTTACAAATACATGGCTGAAGGAGGTAGAGCCGACATGTCTGCTAAACCAGATATAACTAAACCAGAAGTAGACAGAATAGCACCACCTACTCCCATGAATGATGCGATGGAACTATCCAACGTAAATCCTATGACAGGAAAACAATACCCTAACAAACGGCAAATGAAATACGGTGGAGCAGTTATGTACAGCAACGGCCCCCGCAAAGTGAGGACATAAAGTATGGCACAGTCAGAAAGAACAAGAGGAAACAAACCTCCTGTAACCGATTACAAGATTGGCAATGGAGGAATTAGGGATTTATTTAAATATATCATGGGGAGCAGTTCTATACGTGACAGCATGAAAGTTGTAAAAACTCGTAATGGTAAGTCTACCGTTATAAAAAGTGGTGAACAAAAGGCCCTTATAGGAGACAAAGTAAGGGCAGTTGCAGGAAACTCCAATGCGGTTAGTGCTATGGCAGGAAAACGTGCCAGAGACATACAAAGAAATATGGCAGCAACCATGAATCAACGAGTAGAACCCGATAGAATTACTGGAGCAGACCAAACAGATAGAATGCGAATGATGGCAACTTACCCCGATGCTGTACAAGATGGTACTGCTACGGTAGATTCTGTAACTGTTGAGGATTTGCCTGTAAACATTCGTGCAAGCGAAGGACCTATGAAAGTACGGCCACACCGGGGGTACGACAGGTTAGCTATGCAAGGAGAAAATGTGGTGGGAAGATCTGGGCGGCCTAGAAGACGAAGCCCTGTAGAATCCTATCAAAGAGGGGTGCCTAGACCAGAAACAATGAGTCCAGAAGAATTAGAATTAGAAAGAAGAATGAGAGAAGACCCTGATTTCTTCTATGGGGGTGGTCCAGAAACTAGAATTTATGGGAGAGATCGGTCTGATATATTTATGACTCCACCCGGAGGCGGTATGGCCTATGGTGGCAAGGTTTCTACACCAAAGAAAAAGAGAAAAAAAAGACTATCTAAAGGTGGTAAAGTAACTTCTTATAACTACTAAGACCTACAAAGTTTAGCTACATCTTCCTCTACAGAAGAACCTACCTTTTTTAAATACTCCACCACTGCTCCTAGTACATGGGTATTTGGGTAATCTTTTTTCCACTCATCTAGGGCAGTAACTAAAGTTTTTCTCTCTATGTAATTTACTTGCGTAATAATTTTGCCGTCTGAGTTTACCTTTACAGATAATTCAAACAGACTTGCTTCAGACATCTTATTCTTCCAATCTTCCTAGCCGGTGAAATAAATTAATCAAGGCCTCTTGTTCCTCTGGTTCAGGGTGTTTGTTTAGATAAAAAGCAATTACTTTTTTAAGAAGAGATATATCAGAAGGAGCTATGGCAGGTTTATTTTCTTTCATACTAAACCCAGCTCTAACTTACCAGCTTCTGAAATG
>TARA_R110002051_G_scaffold151019_1_pt1 | contig 10938 bp, 2 predicted proteins | sample TARA_R110002051 | Tara Oceans TARA_R110002051 (sample SAMEA4397023) | marine metagenome | biome: Polar Biome; feature: [MES] marine water layer (ENVO:01000295) within the mesopelagic zone...; material: water (ENVO:00002006), including particulate matter (ENVO:01000060) such as......
AGTAGAAATACATGTTTATAAATTAAAAACTAAATTTTCTTTTCTGAGACACGAATCTTATTAAAAATTTTTTATATTTGGGAAGGATGGTTAACACTATATCTCAAAATGATACCAATGCTATCAAGCATATCAACTTTGTGACTAACAACTCACATGATTTAGTGACGGAACTTTATGAGGATTTAATGGAGCGCGATCATCCCCAGGCAAAAATAAAAGCCCAACATATATGTAAGATTATGGCTGAACTAATTCATTCATTATCTGACGAGGTTTAGGAGCTACACCTTCATGTTATTTAATTCCATCACTATTCTATCATTTCTCTTAAATATTCTTCTCTCATTCTTTTTTGTTCTTCTTTTAACAACTGAGCTTCTCTTATCTCTTGTGCATACTCAATCTCGTATTCTTCTTTTGATCTTTGTTGTTCCTGATAAATTTCAGGGTAATATGTTCTAAGCTCTTTTTGAGTTAATCTTACTTTCTTTTTCTTTTTTTCCTTTTTTGGTGGAGGGCCTTTTTGGACATACTCTGAAAAGTTAAACAATCTTAATAAGGCTTCTCCAGGATCATCACTCTCTAATAGTTTACCATAATTATCTACAAACCTTCTTAATTGTGGAGCAGGCATACCAGTTAATGTAGCTGCCTCAGCCATTAGTTTGTACATATATTCTTTCTTTTTTAAAGGATCTTTTGTTTTGTCCCATCGTTGCCAGAGTTCATTTAATTTTGCAGATTGTTCTAAAAGAGGAAGACTCGAGGGTTTAGTTCCCCAAGGCTTATCTAATCCCACAGTTGCAATTAAATCTTCCGCAATCCCTCCTACAAGAAATAATGCGTTTAAGTTTCCTAATAGCATTGATAAGCCTATCTCTTTTAAATCATCCTCTCTTCTATCTCTAAACACACCAGGTAATCCCATACTTACCCATTGGAAAAAAGCGGGCATTACAGCATGATATACAAATACAGACCTTGCATTCTGCCACAATGTTCCTTTACCTTGTTTACCACCACTTCTTGCTAATCTTACAAAATTTCTCATTCCAATAATCTCTCTTCTAAAATATTGTTTAGGTGTAGTTAAGAACATATTGAAAGCTCTACTAAATACATTTCCTGTTTGGAAATAATCTTTGTCTTGTAAATCATAAGATTGCTGAGTTCGCAGTGTATCATTCTCAAATTTTACTATAGCTATTTCAATTGCCTCTTCCTCCGACTTTCCATCTTTTAATGCTTGTGCTTTATAAAATCTATAGTTTGGTAAACCCCCTATTAATATTGCTCCTTTATCTCCTGCCATTGTTGTGGCCATTAAAATATTTGTTAAGGAATTCTGGTTTTCTTTAGTTAATCCTATTTGACTTAATATATTTCCATTTAATTTTTCAAATTTAGTTTCTGCATAGGTTTCAATTGCACGAGTAATAGGTCGACCATATCTATCTTGTAAGACTACAGAGTTGTCTAATATTTCTCTAATATCTTGCCTTATTCCTTTAATTCCTGTAGATGCAGCCATTTTCAGCCAATTATCATAACCAATATCATTACCATAAGTTACTGCTGAGGTTAACTGTTTAAGGGTAAGAGTAGGATTTAATCCTAAACGAGATAATAAAAAGGTGTTGTTAAAAAAGTTTATAAACTTCACCTGAGTTTGATTTTTTACTCCTTGATTAGCAATTTTTTCTATAGCATCATTTATAAAGGTGTTAATGTCTTTTCCAAATTTCTCTTCAATAACTTTCTTAATCGCATCATCAGAAAATATTTTATGGATATTTCTTACTGGAATTGCATAGGCAGCAAAGTATTCCATATCTCTGGTATAATTTAATAAAGCATCTATGCCATCTGTTTTCATAATAGATGAAGTGTTTTCACTACGAGCTTTTGAACTTGCCGCAGAAACATTGCTTATCCATGATCTATTATCTGAACCTGGTAATAAGTCTAACCCTTCTGCATTATCAGCATCTTGTCTGTATAATCTCCCTGCATAACTTTTATTCCATGGCATGTCGGTTCTATAAACTTCTTTGTAGGTTTTATTATAATGTTCATATTGATTAGGATAATACTCTTCAATAAGCCATGTTCCAAACTTTTTAAGACCTTTGTCTAATTTATTTTCTATCTCATCCTTAACTCTTGAATTATAATCATTTTTCATTTCTTTATTCAAATAGGCTAAATCTCCACTAAACTTAGTTGGTTTAAAAGTCGTTTCAAACGAACCAAGTAAAGAAGGATCTTGTCCTTGAGCATAAAAATATAGCATTTGATTCTGACTCATCATCATAGTATTTTCATTTTGTGCCTTATGAAGTTGAGCTAATAAGTCTGTTTTTTCTCCACTTGTCATTTTTGTATCTTTTCCTATTCTATCTATTTCTTTTTGGATTATATCATTTTTTTCTTGATTTATAACAACAGACTCTGTCTCATTACTATTTTTCATAGTTTTTCGTGACCACTTTTTACCTAACACCTGAGTTAACTTGGCTTCAACAATTCCTGTATTAGCCATCATTCGTGATTTATACATCCTGGTAGCTTTTCTAACTTGATCAGAGACAATACTTTGTGTTGCTCCTCCAAATATTTCTCCAGTAGATAATGATATTCTATCCATTAAACCAGTCAAATCTTCAGCTGATCCAATAAGAGATGTCTCTATTTTTTTAGCAACAGTTTTTACTGCTAATTTAAATCTTTTGGTAACAGCTAATTTTTCTTGTTTTCCACGGGAGAGATCAATTGCTAAATCTTTTTTAAGTTCTAAGAATTTTTTAATAATATCTTGTTGTGTTATATTTTCTTTTCCTTCTCTTTCCAGCTCTCCTAAAGGATCTAGTTTTACTCCCATATCTGCTAATACTTTTAGAGCTCTATCCATATATCCCCAAGCATCTTTTTGTAATTGTACTTGCATAGAAGTTCTTCCCATTTCTTCTAACTGATTTAAGCTAAATTCTATATTTTCTAAGGCATTTGTTTTTATAGGATCATTTTGGTCTAATGCTAAAGAATTATTAAAGTTCATCGCTAAAGATAAATCAGCAATCAATGCTTGTTCTTGTTCAGATAATGTTTTATCTACTTTTACTTTTACTCCTCCTATTTCCACCATCTCTGTAGATAATGCCTCTATTTTATTTAAAATGGTTTGATTATGATCCTCTATTTGTTTGGCAGTTAATTTTTTAGGCAGTTGAATGCTGATTCTTCCATTTTTAGCTACTTTTCCTCCTAAAATATGTGATGCAATACTTTTTAAACGCTTATAAGTTTCATTATCAATCTTTATCCCTTTAAGTCTTCCGCTTTGGATGGCAGTAAATTTTCTTGTTAATATATCTAATATACTTTCTTCTAAAGACTGGTTGGTCATTGTGGTTACTTTGTCAGTAATTTCAGCTATGATATTTTTATAATTATTTTTATTAACTCTATTTATCTTGTCTATCATTTCAATAACTTCACTTTTTTTATACTCTCGAAGAGAAACAGGAAGAACGGATCTTATATATTGTCTTAATGCTCGTTGTATTCCTTTAATATTTTTCTCATTCCACTTCTTATTAGCTATTGCTTCATTAAGTCTTTTAACTCGTAAAGAATTAGCTTTTGTGGTTTTAGGAGAAAGATATTGTAGGATTTCCACCTCCATGGCTTGTTGTTGAGCTGTTCTTCTGGTACCCGTAGGGTTGCCTGAGTCTTTATATGCAGGCAATGTGTACATATATTCAATTGTTTGATGCACCATTTGTTCGGCAGTTTGTTTTTTATTTCCTTTTAGGTTTTTATTTTTCTTTAAAAGTTTAGTATAATAATTTTCAAGGTTAGTTAATAACTTAATACCTTTCATAAAGCCTCCCTCTATATTACCAAAAGATTTAGGCATTGATTTAAATAAATCAGTATTGAATTTTAAAGCTGCATTTATTTCTTTAGCACTAAACTCTCTTTTCCCATTTTTTAATCTTCGCATGAGGTATTCTTTTATTCCTCCATCAGTAAAAGCTCCCTTTTCTCTTCCTAAAGCCACTATTGAAACTAATTCACTTTCTTTATCCATCAGCTGTTGTTTGCCTTTTCTTGTAATACGTTTCTTAACTCTTCTTCCGTTAGAGTCAAACAACCTCCATCCTCCTCCTCTCCCATATTCATCTACCCGTGATTTCTTTAAGTCAAATCCTTGGGGCAAGAGGTTTAATACATATTGTTGGTCGTAAGCCGACATATTAGCGGGATAAAACCCATAAGCATTCATATTGGTTTGTACTAATACTTCTTGAACACTTTTTTGTTCTTTTCCCTTTCGTGGGGTGTCTTGAGCAGCCTCTGTTTTAGCAGGAGCTTTTCTTTCTGCTCTTCTTTTTGACTTTATTAGTTCCCATTCTTCTTTTACCCAAACTGGAATCTCAGATGTTGATGTTACATTTTTATTTAATGCTCCTTCATCTATTAATACAAATTCTCCATTTTCTCTTTGTCCCCAATTTCTTGCTGATACAAAGTCATTCCACAATAAATCATAGTTCATAAAATCTTCTAAACCTTTTTCGTACAAAACATCTTGCAGTTTAGAGGTTTTCGTTTCCCAATCTTGTACAGTAAACTTTCTAAGAGGTTTTAAAAATTCATTTAGTGCTTTATCGTTTCTTGGAACATTCTCTGTGACAATATAGTCTAAGCCTATTTCATGTATATTAGGGACAACACTTCCCAACATATTTAAATCACCATACTGTAAAGATTGGTTTTGCTGTAATCCTTTTGGATTTTTAGCTATTTTTAAAACCTTATCACCTATATTATATACATTTCTGGTAGTGCCACCTGGGAGTCGTGCTCCCTTTATCTCATCTAAAGAAACTTTTTCTTCTGCTATCTTTCCAGTGTTACTTGTTTGGTCTTCAGTGAACCTATCTGCTATTAATTGATACTTTCCCTTTCGTGGGGTGTCTTGAGCAGCCTCTGTTTTAGCAGGAGCTTTCTTTTTAGAAGGAGCTTTCTTTTTTGGCGCAGTCTCTTTCTCAATTTCTTTTAATACACTTACATCCTCTTCGGTAACGGTCTCTCCTCTTCTTATTTTACCACTTAAAGTTTCCATAAACTCAAAAACTTTTGCATCTGTACGGGAGTCGGGAGTGGTAAATGGAGAAGCTCCAAACACCTTTTTAAAAAATCTGTCTATTATATCAATAATTTGACTTTTAACGTTTTTCGGTAAAGATTTAAATTGGGTTGGATTGGCAGATAAAATAGCAAACAACTCCGCCATTTTTTCTTCATTCATTTCCTCTTTACCTTCATACTTTTTGCCATATGCGGTAATTCTTTTGTATAAGGCACTGTTTTTAGGCAAGACTTTTTCTATAGATTTTACCATTCTCTCTGCTACTCTTGCTACTGCAGGATCAGTTTTAATCGTTTCCATAAACAGTGCGTGAAATGCTTCATGAGGTGCAGTAGTGAAGTTTGCTTTTTCTAAATTTATATGAATAGTTTGACTGTCAGGATTATAATATCCTCTTGCCTTTCCCCCTTTGCCTGTAGTTTTTTTAAATAATTCTACATTATCATGAATAACCACTCTTATTTTGGGGAAATATTTATTTAAAGCTTTAGCCGCCATTTTAGCAGTATTAACTATAGCTCTTACTCTATTGGTACTGGGCTTATTTTTAGCGTTGGGTTTTCCCTTGTTTCGAGAGATGTTAGGAGATATTACTTCATTACTCTCTAATTCTTTATTAAAGAACTCATCTATCTCTTCTGGACTTTCTATTTCCTTCTCCTCATCTTTGGCAGCTTCATTTTGCTCTTGGGAGGAACCCTTGTCGGAAGGCTCTCGTACTTTACCGGGTACTCTTTCAACCACCTCTTCAATAGATTTGGATTCGTCTTGGCTAACTTCCTCCATTGTGCTTTGCTTCGTACCGGCATCTTGTTTTGCTTTAATTTGTTTAGGGGTAGGATTTTCTATTCCTTCCTCTTTTAATTGGTTTATAGCTTCTTCTTCTGTTATAAAGATAGGTATATTTTCTTGTTCTTGTTTAAGTGCCGCATCTTTTGCCACCTGTTTTGAGCCTACTTGCCCTAATAAAATTTTTATATCTTGTACTTCATTATCCATTTCTTGGTATGCGCCCAAATCTTTGTCCATACCCTCCATCTTGGATTGAAGTTGATTTCTTCTAAATATTAATTGTAAAGCTTCTTTTTTAGAAGCAGGGTCTAAATCCTCAACTACATCTAAATCTGTTGCCGCCGATCTTAAAACCTCAAACTCTGTTCTTTTTTTTTGGGCTTCAATTTTACTTATATCTCCTTGAGCTACCTCTAAGTCTAATTGAGTGAGATAGGAATTTACATAAAGAGGATCATTTTTAATTTTATCAAATAACTCTACCATCTTATCGGTAATAATTATTTGATCATTTCCTGATGCAGCACTTATAATTCCTCCAGGTGTTGACATAACTAACCCTCCTACGGCTTCTGCCATTGCTGAAAAAGCCACTTGATCCCAAAACTCTGCACTCCACATTTCAGGTTTATCAAACATTTCTTTTCCTTTTACATTATTATAGATATCTTTTGCGCTTATATCAGCTATTTCTTGTAGCCCGCCAGTTTCAAACTCGGCCGCCATCGCAGGAAGCACTCTTCCTGCAAATCTTCCCACACCACTTTTTACTACTCCTCGCGTAAGGCTATTGTCAATTATATTTTTTACTGTTCTTCTAAATAATGCGGGTGAGGCTCCCTTTGGTATTCTCTTAAAAGCTTCTCCCATTATATTTGTTACCAAACCAGGCGTGCCTTTTAATAAATGCCTGAAGCCCATAGTCTCTAACATTCCAGTTACAATAGCCAATGGAGCTATCATTATCTTCTTTTCGTTTTCTGTAACAAACTCAAAATCAGGATCATTTTCCATTTGTTCCATTAATTTATCATTCTGTAATGCAGCCATGTTAATTAATGAAACTTGGCGGTATCCATCCGTAGCAAAATTCTTAAGGGATTGAGTAAATCTTTTCCCTAATCCTTTAGCTCCTGTATATTTAGGTTTTTTTCCTTTTAGTGCTGCATAAATCATAGGCAGTAATGCAGGGATAGACTCCCCCGCTCCATACCATCCTGTTGCTAATATCCCCATCGCTCCTCCTTGATTCATTTGTGCTTCAATTTGCTCATCACTTACTTCATCATATCCCAGCATATCTACCCAAAAATCTCTTGTAATAGCTTTTACTGGAGCTTTACTTTCTTTTATTTCTTGATCTTGAGCAATAGATAATACTTTCTCATAAATATTTTTAGCGGATAAAGTTCGTGGTGGGGCAACCCAATCATCATGTTCTTTAGAATACACCTTCATGACTTGTACTGGTTGACCTAAGCCAAGACCTGGGCTTTCCATAACGTATTTAACCCCTTTAGTCATATCATATAATTCATCATCTAATCCCTTATATGTTCCATCAGGTAGTTTGAACCAATCTACAGACTCACCTGCTCCCACAGCCAACTCTTTAAACTCCTCCCCTTTAGTTCCTTCTTTTTTTTCCAAATATTGTGTTTTCATGGGTCCTTTTAAAGTCTCTGTCCATTCTTTAAACTGTGTTTCATCTTCTAAAACCCCCTCTGGAACAGGCCCATACTCTGCTGCATAAAATTTATTATAATATTTTATAAAATCTTCTTTAAATTCATTGTCTTCAAATCCATATTCTGGGTTTATAGTGTTTTGAACAAATTGCATAAAAAGATCCATTCCTCCATCTACTAAATAAGTAGTTGTTATACTTCCTACCCCTTCCCAAAATTTATTATACATACCTTTCAGGGGGAGGAAAAACCCACCTCCTGATTCTTTACTTAACATATAATTGCCTGTAATGGTATTTATATCCTCACTATATCCTTTAAATTCTTTAAATTCACTAGTTAATTCTGTTTGTTGTTGAGCTAAATATCTACCTTCTGCTAATTGTCTCTGATATGCCTCTTGAAATTCTACGTTCTCATACATCTCAGGACTTGCAGCTAAAAACTGATTCATAGCATCCTCATGCTTTGCTTTTCTCTGTATATATTCTTTTTGTTTTTTAGCTAAATCCTCCGACTCTGCTCTAATCAATTTTATATCTCTATCTGCTGCTGCACGAGAGAAATATTTTTTTCTATTATTTTGATACTGACTTTCTAGACCATTTAAAGGAGAGGAACGTTGGTTTTGTCGTAAAAAGTTTCTAAGCTTTAAACTTTCTTTTTTATTGGAAGCTATAATCCAGGAGTCTATATCAAATTCTTCTTGTTTACCATTAGAAGCAGTAACTGTTACATTATCCATTATACCACTCTCTTCAAATGTAAAACCATAATCATTAAAGTGATAATTTAATTTTGGTACAACTGATTCTTCATCTCTTTCAAATAAATCTTTATTAATAAATGCTAAAGATTTTTCAAAATTAGTGGCATCTTTATCATACATCACATCCATATCCCCCCATGACTGCGGACTTCCCCAGCCTTTGCTTTCACGCTGACTATATTCAGCCTCTTCACTCACCATAGACTCTTCATCAAAATCTACATCACCTCGAGAGAGTTTATCAGTTAAATCTTGTTGAGTTAAATCTTGTTCTTCTTCTTCAGGGATTACGGGAGCTTCTAATTGAGTAGTAAATCCAATATCTTTTTTTAGAGTTTCAATATCAGGAATATCAAAATGTTCAGCCATACTTTCTCTGAAGCGAATTAATTTCGCCTCATCTTGCATGTCTATTAGAAATTGTTCGTATGGAGGGACATCGAAAACTGCAGTGGCATTGCTGTATAATTTTTGTAATATTTCTTCATTCATATTTCATTATTAATACGCTGGTGGTTTGCCGCTTTTTCTTCCAGCAAAATCTTTATTTCTCTCTCGAGTTATATATTTAGCTGCTTCTGCTATTGTTTTATCTAAATTTGTAAAAGTTGTATTTTTGTCTATTACCACATCTGTTACTCCTGGTATACTTACTTTTTTATTTTTATAGGTTACTGTCAACATTGCAGTCTTAGGATTAAATTCTATCTTACTTTTTGATCTTACAACCGATGAAGGTAAATAAGCTTTAAATACCTTATTTAATGCTCCATCTATTTGTATTTTTCTATCTTGTTTAGCATCAGTAGTCCAAAAATAACCAGGTAATGTTGTTTTTGGTGTTTCTCCTGGGGTAGTTGGTCTTATATCCTCTCTTAAAGCATCTTCACCAGTTATAGATGGAATGGTATCGCCTTGTCCTCTAATAATAGCATCTCCTGAAGATTTTATTTTATATGGATCACGAGATGAATAAGCTATCGCATCCGCACCAACATATGTTTGTGGAATACCGTTCTTTTTGGCATCAGTAATTTGAGCATCAGTAATTGTAATACCCTTTGCAGCATCCGCTATCTCTTTAGGGGTAGGTTCCTCGCCCTCCTTTTTTCCTTTCATTACCTCAACACGAGCTGCATTATTTTTTAACATAGTAGTTATTTCAGCATCATCCATATCTCTTGCACTCACTTTTATTGTTTTAGCCTTATCCCCTGTTGTATAGAGATCTACAATATCATCATAAGAATCTCCATATGGAGTTAGTAATTGGAATAATTCACCCATTACATCTTTAGTGCTTCTTATATTTCCATTATCATCTTTTCTATCTACAGGTTCTTCTTTTCCGTTTTGATAAGTAATAATAATTTGATCGCCAACCCTTTTAATGCTATCTATCTTTTCCGCTGGATTAGTTTTCATGTTACCATCTGCGTCCCTATTCATACCTTGAATACCTCTGGCACTTGCGCTACTATATTCACTTAAGTCTCCACGCACTATATCTTGAACTCGAGTTAAATAACCAAATTGATCTTTCTGCAACTGAGTTTTATTATGTTCCAATTGGGTTTCTTTATCACGTGTTCCGCTCAGCCTTAAGGTTCTGCCTATTCTGATTTCTATAGCGCTTTTAGCGAATCTTTCAGCCTCATCTTTTTTATCACCATTAATATCATAAACTGGGACTCCATCTTTATACGAAACTTTAATCCATTTGTTGGTATCACAATTGCTCTTTCCCTTACAATGTTTTTCTTTATACTCATCCACATCTTGAGCTATATTATATCCTTTAGCGGTTAATATTTGCACAACATCACTATCAACAGCTACTAAAGCCCCTGCTTCATCACCCAACCATCCCTCATAAGTTTGTTTAGTTCCATCTTCTTTATAACCAAAGTCGGCTAGTTTTCTAAAATCGGTTAGACTACTAATTGTGCCATACTCCATCAAGGTGTCCTCAATAAAAGGAGCTATACTCTCTACTATCTTATCCGCTTGACTGCCCAATACTTTTCTGTTTTCTTTGAAATTCATCCTCACATTCATGTAGTTGGGATTTAAAAACTTCCCTGGCTGTGTCTTAGCATCAGGCATTGCGGTATAATTCCCACGAGAATCTTTGCTCATTTGAACTAACTGCATTTGGCCATTAGTAGGGTTTGTCCACAATATTTTGTTATTTAAGTTTCCAAAAGCTAACATCGATTCATTATTATATATTTCCCCATCAGAAGCTTGAGAATTAATTCCATCTGGTCCTACCTCTAGCCTTCCTTGAGCTTCAATATAATATTTATCCCATTGTTTTACCGCTGTACTTAAACTGGAATAACCCGTTTGTTGTTGATTTAAAAACAACTGATAGTCTTTTTCCGTAATTAATCCTCTCTTTAATAAATCTGTTTGAATCATTAAATTTTCCTTTGACATGTTACTCCCTGTAATTAATAATGCCCGAGCACTTCCATTGCTAACATCAGCTACTTCACTTAATTTTTCAATAGCCTCAGTAGTTT
>TARA_R110002051_G_scaffold8359_1_pt1 | contig 10923 bp, 9 predicted proteins | sample TARA_R110002051 | Tara Oceans TARA_R110002051 (sample SAMEA4397023) | marine metagenome | biome: Polar Biome; feature: [MES] marine water layer (ENVO:01000295) within the mesopelagic zone...; material: water (ENVO:00002006), including particulate matter (ENVO:01000060) such as......
TACCACCAGTTGTAATAGCTTCTAAACTTCGATACCCAACTCCAGTATTATTTGAATTAGCATTGTTAGCTGCTCCTTCTCCTGACTCAAAACCTATATATGTATTGGATGCTCCAGTATTATTTCCCCAACCAGCTTTACTTCCAACAGCAACATTACCAGCACCTGATGTATTATAATAACCAGATTGAGCTCCTATAAACAAACTTTCGACAGTGTTAACCAATCCTGCAAATACTCCAATGGCTATAGCATTAGTTCCACCTGTACCATCTCTCATAGCTCCATTACCTATTGCAACACTATTTTGAGAAGTTGTTACTGCATCACCAGCTTGGTAACCTAGAAAAACGTGTCCAGCTCCTGTTGTTATATTATCACCAGCTTCCGAACCTATTGCTACATTTTGTGAACCGCTTGTGAGTTCAGTAAGGGTATTATATCCCAGTGCTGTATTATCATCTCCACCTTCTATCTGAGCATCCATACTATAGTTACCAATAGCAACATTTCGACTAGCTTCCAAATCTGTCCACGTTCCTCCTCCTGCGGTATATCCTAGAAAAATATTATTCGATGAACCAAGTGAAGCTGAACCCTCATCTGTGGCTGACATAGCATTATAACCAATCGCAATATTCTTTATTCCAGTTGTAATTTGTAAACCTGCTTGGTATCCGATTGCTATATTTCCAGGACCTACTGTGAGATTTCTCAATGCACTATTACCTATAGCAACAGTATTGTCAGCTGCATCTGTCATGTCAGCAATACCAGCATTAGCACCTATTATAACCGCACTATCTACATCTGTAGAACCACCTCCCGCACTATTACCAATAAAAATATTACCTACACCAGTCAAAAGAGCATCTCCCGCTTGGTATCCCACAGCAACATTCCTAGTGCCACCTGTGATTGCTTCTAGGGTTTTATGACCAACTGCTGTATTATCGGCAGCAGCATTATTTCCAGCAGTTCCTGATGAAAACATAGATTGATAACCAATGGCAACATTGTTACCTGCTCCATCTATAAGTTCACCCGCCTTATATCCTATGTAAACATTATTACTTCTTTGGGTGAGTCCATGACCAGCTCTGCTTCCCAAAAATGTGTTATACTGACCAGTAGTGAGATTTCTTGCTGAATCCATACCTATTGAAACATTGGCATCTGCACCATATATATTACGACCTGCATTTCCGCCAATAAGTACATTGTTTGTAGCATTATCAATACCAGCACCTGAACCGACATGATGTCCAATAAACACATTGTTAATACTTCCTGCGTCGATTACGTTACCAGCTTGATAACCAAATACAGTATTTCCAGTTGTACTATCTTCTCCACCAGTACCACCACTATCATTATTAGACAGACTGATGCGAGAGTTGGCATCGAGTTTTAATCTTATATTTCCGCCAACATACAACTGAGTTGCTGTTGTAGCAGAGCCAGTTCCTCCTAAATAAACTATTCCACTATTTGTACCTATTACTGCTTTATAATTAGCATTATCTGTATCTGAAACTTGAATAACTGGATAAGTTCCCTCAACCTCTAAAGCTGGGGATGCACTACCAGTTAAACCATCTCCACTAGGTGAGGTTGTTCCGATACCAACATTACCCGCTGAAGTAATACTCATTAAATTTTGTGTACCACCAGCATCAAATGATAATGTATTGCTACTGTGTGTATATCCAATTCCCCCTACTGCTCTAGTAGCATCACTAAATAAAATATAAGAACCAACATCACTTGCTAAGTTAATATTTGAGTAATCTCCACTTCTTTCTATTACTAGCTGGTCATCATCGTGAGTGTCAAAACCAGAAAGAGCTGACCTCTGTATTCGTACTGTACCTTCTATTATCTCATCGTATGTAAATGAGCCATCACCTTCTACTTTTAAATCGCCAGTTATTGTGAGGTCACCATATATACTTCCACCGCCTGATAACGAAGCGGGTCTACTCATTGACATTAGAGTATACCTATAACTTTAAAACCAGTTTCAGTACTACCAAAATAAAACGAATCACAAGCAAATGGTACAATTGCGCCAGGAGCAAATAAAGCTGATACAGCAGCTCCGGGTATTACTATTGTTCCACCACCAGCTAAATTTAATGTTAAATCTTCTGAATTTGTTGGTACAACAATACCCATTAAGGCCCGTGTAGTTGATGTGAATGATACTGCAGTAGCACTAGTTGCTGTTTTAATTTCTGCTACGGAAATAGGAGAGCCAGTTTCTCTGACGCTCCAACTTTGAATACCTGATGCCATCTTGTTTTCCTTCTATGCCTTACCGAGCTTGACAATTCTCATGGGCATATGAGTTTATATTTACCTAACTGAGTAGGCTGGAATAGGAGTACTGATAGATATATTTCTTTTATTACTTTGATCGTCAGAAACTTTTTTCCAAAATTCTTTTGTATAATATTCTTTTGCTTGAATATCTCCTTGTAATTCTACTTGTTTTGCTTTCATAAAATCTACAACAGCAAGACAAAGCATCCTATTTAAATTAACATGAGCAGACTCATCAGCGGTAGCCCCAGTCTTAGGTATTTGATATATTGTGATACTTTCTCCTGCAGCTTCAGTTGTAAATGTACCAGTAATAGTAAGTGTATCTTCATCTACCGTTCCACTAGGTGTTAATGTATAATCTCCATCATTACTTGTAGAACCTATAACTCTTATTTTATCCCCTTGAGCAAAATCACTAAAGCCATCAGCAGTATCACTTATAGTAGCAGCAGGGCCAGGGTCAAATGAAATACCAGTTCCAGATGCAGTAGCAGTTGTGGTTTCTATAGCTTCAGATATAAATAAATCACTTTCAGTAAACCCAGTGTATTCAACTCTAAGTCCATTAGTAATATCTTCGTCTGGATAAATTAATTGTGGAGATATTCTTTCAGCAGGAAGACGTATTTTATAATTACCTAAAGTATCAATAACAGAATTATCTGCTAATTGCCATAAATGTATATATCTTCCTTGAAGTTGATAGAACCAATTTTTATGGGTTCTATAACTCATATTCCAGCTCTATTTCTCAATTTCTTTATAATATGATCCATGCTATCTAATCTATGTCCTAACAAAGTTATTTTTTCTAAAAGCATTACAAATTTATCTTCTGGTTTATTATTATTAATAAAATTACCAACTTTTGATTTTTGTTCTTTTGCTTGTTGTTTAAACATAGTATCTCCCTACTCTGGGTCTGTATCTTCTGAAACAACTGGATCAAAAGACAGACGTTTTATTTTCTTATACTTTGAATCAACAGTATCTTTAATTGATACAGATTTTAAAGCAACCATATCAAGTGGTAAGATATACTCTCTTTCACCATCAATGACATTTTGTTTATTTACTTTTATTTCTTCTCCATGAGAAGATTTAATAGTATGAATAGCATCTTTAATCCATGCTAGAGCAAGTCCAGTTTTATTAACACCAGACCTCTCCATCATTTCTTTAACAGTCATTCTAAGTAAAGTTAGCTACTTCTACTGCGCAAGGTGTTCCATCATCACTCATAGTCCAAGTTTCGTTTGAAGGTTTCGGTAAAAATACAGCACTACCGGGAGCTAATTGAATTGTAATAGCAGTACCTGTAGTTATTATTAAATTAGCTGTATTTACTGTAGTCCCTACATTATCAGCTTCACCTGAATCAAAATCGAAACCAGTATGTTTTATCCATATTCCATCTGAAGATGAACTTGCTACAGCCCCTCCATCACTTGTTACACAGGTTGGAACTCCTGCATTCCATTCTGTAGTGTCACTACCAGCCCATGTTAAATCACTTTGTCCACCACCTAAAGTTTTTCTAATACCTCCAGCTAGAGTTTCTACTTGAATTGGCCCGTCATCTGCTGTAGCAGCAGTAGATTCAACTGGAGTAATAGCTACTTTATAGTCTATTCTTGCCATGTTTATCTCCTATATTGTTGTTGTTGTCCTTGCTGTTCTGGAGGCGCAGTCGGTTGTTGTTGTTGTTGAACTGCTCCCGCCATTATAGTAAAGGCATTGTTGTATTGTTCTTTTAAGTTTTTCATTCTACTCTCCATCCATCCATAATCAGTAACTGACTTTTGTAATCTAGAAGTAAATTCTTGGACTTTGTTTGTCAACTCAGCTGAAAATGATTGAACTTCTGCGTTGAACTTAGCAATTTTACTTTGATTGTCTTGATTTATTTTTCCTGTTTCAGCTTGATATTTTTCTAAATCTGATTTATAGGAAGTAGATTGTTTTGCTAAGTCTTGTGTAAATCTTTGACTTTCTTTTTGAATATCAGCATTTAACTTAGCTATATCATATCCAGTTTCTGCTTGATATGTCTGTAATGCTTTAGCAACTTTTTGTTGATAATTCTGAACATCATTCTTTACTCGTTCTGATTCTGATTGAATATCAGTTCCATATTCTTTTAATAATGATGCATAATCATTTTGATATTTTAAGAAATTCTGATTCCACTCTTCATTGATCCATTCTTGTATTTTAGAATTTACTTCAGCTTGATATAATCCTACATTTGAAGAATACTTTTGTAATTGTTGTCCATCATCTGCTTGTGATAGTTGAGCATTTTGTATTGATATTTGCAGCTGGGCCTGATATTCTACATTTTCTTTATTAAATGTATTTAATCTATTTTGTATATCACTTCCATATTTCTGCATTTCAACTGCGTTTCTTGATTGCCATTCATCTATTTCAGATTTATTTCCATTAACAATTTTGTTTACTTCAGCTTGATAATTGCCTGTTTCTTGTTGAAACTTCTGAAGTTTTTTAGCTTCATTAGAATCAGCAAGTTGAGCTTCTTGTATTTTTTCTTGTACAGTTGCTTGATAAATAACATTTTCTTTATTAAAAAGATTTACTGCATTTTGTATATCAGCTGAAAACTTTTGAATATCAGTTTGTCTTTCAGACTGCCAAACTTTTAAATCTCCTTCAAGATTTTGTTGGTATTGCTGAACTTCCTTACTTACTTCTGTTTGATAAAATTGTATTTCATTAGAATGTTTTTTTAGTTTTTGTTCATCATCATTTTGAGATAATTGTGCGTCTTGTATCGAAATTTGTAAATTAGCTTGGTATGCCACATTTGATTCATTGAATTTGTTTAAATTATTTTGAATATCACTAGCATATTTTTGAAGGTCAGTTTGTCTTTCTGATTGCCATACCTTTAAGTCACCTTCTAAATTTTGTTGATACTCTTGTACTTCTTTACTTACTTCTGATTGATAGATTTGAACTTCAGATGAATATTTTTGAAGTATTTGTCCATCATCACTTTGAGACAACTGAGCATTTTGTATTGCTACTTGTAAATCAGCTTGATATTTTACATTTGATTGGTTAAAACTATTTAAATTGTTTTGTATATCACCAGTATACTTTTGTAAATCTGTTTGACGCTCTGTTTGCCAAACTCGCAAATCTCCTTCTAGATTCTGCTGGTATTCTTGCACTTCTTTATTTACTTGTTGTTGATATGATTGTAATTCATTACTATACTTTTGTATCTTAGTACCATATTCTTGATTTTCTTTCTGAAGTGTTATTGAAGTTTGTTGAGAGGCCCGTTGAGCATTTATTTGAGCTTGTTGTATTGACTCTTGTAACTTACCTTGATATTCTGCATTTGCATCATTAAACTCATTTAACTTATTTTGCATAGCACCTGAATAGGCTTGTATATAAGAATTAATTTTTTGTATTTGTGCTTGAGCTAATTCAATATCTTCTTCATCTTCTATATAATCAGCAACTAAATCAAACCATCTACTAAAATCGTATTTATCAGTAGCTTCACCAGCAGTAGCAGCCTCGATTGAAGCAGTCAATTCTTCAGTTGCACCGCCAACTTTAGGAGCTGTATATGAAGGAGGAACTCCAAGATTAGATATTGTTGTAGTATCAATACTAGGTGAAGTAAAACTAGCTGTTTCTGGAGGAATGGGTGGAGATACAGATATACTTAAATTAGAAATAGTTGGAGTTGATCCTAATAATAATACAGGTTGAGCATATGTAGGTGCTGAAGACGAAAAAGAAACACTAGTAGAGCTTATAACAGGAACCGTAGGCGTAGAAACCGATATACTCAAATTTGATATTGTAGGTGCATCTCCTAAAGAAACTAATGGTTGAGTATATGTTGGAGCGGTAGTAGAAAAACTAATACTATTTGAACTTAATGATGGAGTAACTGGTGAAGATGAAGATATTGTTAAATTAGAAATTGTTGGAGTACTTCCTAAAGCAAGAACTGGTTGTGTGTATGTAGGAGCACTACCAGAAAAATCAGCAACTGTTTGAGCTGATATAGAAGGGGCTACTGGTACACTTGGAAAAGACCAAGTAATTGTAGGAAATGTAGTCAACGAAAGAACTGGTTCATTATATGAAGGAGCCGATGTACTAAAAGATACACTATTACTAGTTAAAGATGGTACGACTGGAACACTAGGTAATGTCAAACTTCCAACACTTCCTAACGTAGGAGAGCTAAAAGATGGACTTACATAAGAAGGAAAATTTCCAACTTCACTAAAAGAAACATCTGCATCTGCTAAAGAAGCAGGTGATACAAATGCACCAGGCGCAGTAAATGATGGTAAACTTGTACTTACAGTTGATAAACTTACACTAGCTGGAATAATAGGAAATGTAATTGCATCTGGTAAACTTTTAGCAGATAGTGAATTTTCTAATGATTTTATTGATGAATATACTATTACTAAATAAACTTTATCATCTGGAAACCATTTTATAGCAGTACTATCATATTGTAAATCAGTCCCATCTGATTCCTCTGGATCATAATTAATATATAAAACTTTAAATGTATCATTTCCAGATGCTGATGGTGCAGGATATACATGAACATTTCTATTTTGAGTTATCATATATACTGGATTGTACTTAGATGCGTAATGTAAACTACTAGTATCTGTTACTTTATATTGTAATCCAATACTTTCTTTCCTACATGGATACCATTGATTATTAGTTCCATCTTCTCTAATAACCGAAATTATTTCACTAGAACCAACATTTACTCCGTTACTTGTTTGTTCTGCACTTTCTCTAGAAAAATTATCTTTTTCTCTAGGATTAATACTTAAGCATCTATTTGTAACATCTATAACACCATCTTTTAAAAATTGTGTTAATTCATCTTGCGTAGGAGAACTGCTACCATCTATTGATAGTCCAGTTTGTCCTTCTACTTGTGCTTCAAATGTTGCCATATTTTAAATCTTTCAATGTGTGGGGGCTGAAGTGCAATACAGCAGCCCCCCATTACTTAAATCATTATATCGTGTTATTACCTCACGAACTTCAGATTTTTACTACTTAATAACCAGTACCTGTAAACATAGTTGCTTGCAACCCATCAAGGGCTGTAGTGGCTATGTTTACATATACTTTACCTGAGACAATGACAGAATTTGTTGATGCATATACGAACTCTAAATCAGTTCCTATAGCCCCACCAAATGTTTCATTGTTTTCATCAAGTTCCATAGACTTCTCAGCTAAAGCTTGAGTAGTAACTACTGTAGTCATTCTTACAGCTGTGGCATGTTCAGCAACACCTGCTGCATTACCACATCTTTCCTGAGTAACAACACCTACAAAAACAGCTGACCCAGCATCGGGTAGTTGAATTTTTGCGGCTGCTGCCATTGTTCCAGTAAAGATGATTCTGTATTTAAGACCTATTCTAGCTGCGGAAGCAGTAGGTAATTTAATTACCGCCCCACTTGCAAGAGCTGCTGATACAATAATTGTACCAGCGTCAGCAGTCCCTAAAGTATGACTAGCGTCAGCTGCAGTAATAATAGAAATCTCTTTAAATCCACCACTATGTATTTCAGTAGATGCACTAAGAGCATTTCCATCTTTATTTTGACCATATAAAGGTATAGACATTATCTAATCTCCTTATATTAAGACCAGTAAGCGTGGGCTTCTGGCATTTGCCATTCCATCCCAGCTTCGGTCTGAATTAAGTCAACTCTACGGTCAACGCCACTATTCTCTAAGGTTTGGACACCAACATAAATAGCAGTATCACGATTAAGACCATTACCAGCAAGAGGTCTGTAATTACAATACCTCATGTTTACGGCAAGCATCTTAATAGGACTCTTATCTAAGTGTACATTTCTAACGACTTTCATATCTCCGTATGGAGTAGAAATTACGTTAATTGCAACACCAAATCGTTTTAAAGAACCTTGCTTAGCAAAGTCATAACGACCGGCTCCATTATCATCGGGAGCTGAGTTAGCAGCACCGACCATTTGGATGTTGTTTGCAAAATATCCACTTAGCTTATTTAGCCAGTTGTATGTTGCGGTATCGCAGAAGAATATAGAAGCATTTGCGTTGTTGTATCTTGGATCAAGGTAATTAGACAAATCATCAAGAAAATCATCTTGAGTCTTTGTTGCTAATGTCAAGCTGAATACATTTCCATAACTAGAAATAAAATCAACTGCACCTTGAGTATACTGAACGCTATTAGTTGAACCTTGAGAACCGAAAAGCAAAGCTTGTTCGATGTCCCATTTGTGTTCAATTAACTTTTCACGCCATATTCTTGCGAACTCGTTAGGCTCGTACTTCAATACTGTTGCACGAGTCGTATTGTCCATTGCCAACGATGTTTTAAAGATTTGAGTTAATCCAAATCCTGTGGTAAACGGTTGGTCTTTCCATGTTTCGGGGTATCCCGAGCCCTGTGAATGGGCTGATCCTACTACATGACTTCTTACAGGTTCAAGTTCTGAAGCTATCTTCTTGCCGTATACTTGTGTTTGTGAAGCACCAAAAGCAATTTCGTCACTAGCCCATCCAGCTAAATAAATATAGCCAGAAGCTGCGACTTTAACCACTTCTAATTCTAACATAACACACACTTTACTATCTTTAGTAAGTGAATCTGTTACAGATTTTACACGACCTAGAATTTCACTACCAGCGTCTCCACCACCATTGGTACTCGATAAAGGTATACGAACAACTTGGTCTTGCATAAAGAAAGCAGGTCTAGTACCACTAGCCCCAATATCTATTTTGCTACCAGATTGACCATAAATATTCTGGGCATTGCCAGCAGAATTATAGTCAGTTGCCATATACACTTTAACTGTATCACCAGCTGTCATAGATGCAGGGTCGCCACCGTCATTGAATGCTACTAAATCAGCATCTCCGCCGGAACCACCTAGATTATCTACACCAGAATTGTCTACCCAACCAACGACATATGCATATCGTCTATGGTAAGAGTGTCTACGCTCTGTGAACTTAAACTCAGGGTCATCAGTAGGCTTTTTTGCAACTTTAGAAACAAAACGGAAGAAAGGGTCTTGATTTATCGCTAATTCAGAAACTCTATCTCCAAAGTTATATTTCCGCCTGAGGTCACCAGTATCTTTACTAGTTCCATCAGACCAAGCTGCAACGTCAGAATAGGTACTTAAACCTAGTACGTCTGAAGCCATTTTAAACTCCTTAGTTTAATTATGATATTTGGTCTTAATTAACCAAACATCGATTCTAATTCAGAGTCCAATCCTAAAATACTGTTGAAGACTTGATCGTCTTGTGATACATTGTTAGACCTACTTGCTCCACCAACTGCAGATGCACTTTGTGGTTTCTGTCTAACTCGCTTCATCTGCTCAGTCATATCTTTCCTTGCAGAATCAGCTACATTTTTATCACGGTTATTACGATTTTTTAAGTAGTATATATCATCCAAAGACAATGAACGAGAATTAGCGAAACTAATAAATTCTTTCCACTGTTCATCATTCATTTCATGCTTTGTTTTAAACTCTTTTTCAGCTGTCATGCGATTAGCTTGACCTTCTTGTTCTTTAGAAAACCTACCAAGACGTTGTTTTACAACACCATCTATTGTAGATTGAAGAACTTTTGCTGAATCAGAGTTGCTGTCTGTGACAGCTTCGTCAGCGTCAAATATAAAATCGTCACTCAAACCAAGTTGCTCCGTTACTGTTTTAGGGGTTGAACCACCACCCTCAAAATAGTCTCTCACATGAGTGACTAAATTAGGGTCTTTTCTCATTGCATCGAGAACTGGTACATATGGTTCTAATTCACCTAAACGACTATTTAATCGTCTAGCTTCATCACTTGAATCACCGTACCTTTTTTCCCAATCATGCTCTTGCGAATTAGTTTCTGGTCTCATTTCTGAGGTTTCCTCAACTTGTCCACTTTGCATTTCTGCTGGTTTATCTTCTTGCTCCAGTATCCCTTCGTTAACCTTGCGGTCAAGAGCTTCAAAAAAATCGTCAGCCGCTTTAGGCGCTTCATTATCAGGACTGTCTATACTATTATTTTCAAGTATAGCTAGGTTATCTGTATTTTGATCTGCCATAATTTCTCCTTAATTTAATTTAGCAGCACTAATAAAAACAACTATTCTTTAGCAGAGCTTTTTGGTTCTTTTTGCCTAGCTCCTACTGCCATTCCTAGTTCTTTTATTTTTGCATTACTTTCATTTTTTAATTTTTCTCTGTATTGTGTTTGAGCAGATTGTGTTTGTAGTAAACTCTTTTGTATGTCTCTATCAGCATTTTGTACTTTTTCTTTAATACCAGACTGTACTAATTGTCTTTCTAATGTTTCAATAGTTCCATTCCTATCTGTTACTAGAGCTTCCATCTGTTCAACTTTATTCCTTAATTGATTATATACTGATTTACGTTTAATTACAGCTTCTTTATTTCTTATATCTGTTTCACCTATCATAGCAATATCATCAATTAATCCAGCTTGATACCACTTAAAATATTCTTCTAATAATGCCCATCTATTTAA
>TARA_R110002051_G_scaffold314748_1_pt1 | contig 10919 bp, 14 predicted proteins | sample TARA_R110002051 | Tara Oceans TARA_R110002051 (sample SAMEA4397023) | marine metagenome | biome: Polar Biome; feature: [MES] marine water layer (ENVO:01000295) within the mesopelagic zone...; material: water (ENVO:00002006), including particulate matter (ENVO:01000060) such...
GACCTGATGCTGGTCGGCACATGCAGGTTGATGGCTGAAGAGCCTCTGAACGTCACCAGGAGGCCATCATGATCAGGCCGGTAGCAAATGCGTGTTGATCTGCCCCGGTAGCTCTTGGTGATGAGCCGGGAGGTCTCTGCCGCATGGCTGAATGGTGCCAGCATCTTATTCAGGATCGGCTCTGACCTGATGATCTCAGGCATCTCAGTACAGATGAATATGTCTGCCTCCTCCACATAACTCCACATCTGCTTGAATGAATCCCTGAGTACTGGAGTCGCCTTGCCCTTTGGGTTGGCAACGAGATCGGTGGCCCATGTAGCAGGATGCAGGCAATCTCTCCAGTTTGGACCAACATAGTGTCGCGTCTCGTCTGCATCACCGAAGAGCTCTTTAGGGAACTCGTCGGCCAGATCAAATGCTGCTGGCCACTCATCTGTGAACTGAATCATGAAAGTCGGCATGCGGAGGTTCTGAGAGATGGCTGGCACTGCTGCACGTCCAGGCTCGTCGTTGTCCGCTACGATGTATGCTCTTTTGATTCCAGCCTTTTGCAGCATGGACCAGTCAGTACGGTACGGACTCATTGCCCCGCCTATCCAGCCGATGTGTGCTGCACCAGACATCTCCTTGCCCCATGGGTGCTCAGCCAGAGCTTTCTTGGCATTGTCCTCCTCGGCGTCAATCATCCACTGGCAGTGTCGTGCTGCCTTGGCTCCTTCATGGATGAAGACTGCGTAGTTGTCTTTGAGCCGGTCTGCTCCATACAGAGGCAATGGGCCATCAGGCTCGCAGCACCGCCACGTGTCATCATCCCAATACGTCCATGGGACGTAATTCTTTTCACCAGTCTTGCGTTCAACCCTCACCTGCACAAAGACGATTTGGCCTGTCACATCACGGAACTCATAAATGTCATTCTTGTCGGCCTCCTTGATCATCTTGGGTGGCTTCACAATTGAGTGAAGAGGCTTGATGGTCGGCCATTCAACGGAGGCAAACTCCTGCTTGATGGAGGCTTCCTCCAGGTCAGTGGGCGCATACTCAGCGACCGAGCAATTGACTTCGCCTTCCTTGTTGAAGCGTATCACTGCCAGGTCTTTCCAGTAGCTGCCGAACTGTTCACGGATCACTGCTGTCTTCAGAGAGCGAGCCTCAGCCCCCACCCTTGTCAGGTATGCCCTGACTGATTTTAAATCATCGAGACTCTTGATCTTCATCGTTCATCCTTTCTGTTACAGTAATTGGTTTATCATTCATCTAAGTCTCCTATGTAGCGTATGCCCTTGATGCTGATCATCCGGAAGCTGCTGCCGCCGCGCACCCTGCCCTTGACAGCGTACAAAGCCTTGTTGGCTCGGCCACGGTCAATGATCTCCTTGCCAATCTTCGGAAATTTCCACCTATCAATCTTTCCGAAGATGGTGTCAGTGTCGTCGGTCAGCTGCAGATTGAGTGATGTGGTCAGTCCATCTTCAATGCGATGGCCCCGCCGTGCAACGATCACCACCTCATTCTCGTCTCGTGGGTTGATCTTGCTCAGGGTGCAAAACACCAGCGTCTCATAGTCATCGGCCTCGATCTGCACATCCTCAATGGCTGTGGGCGGTGTATGAATGTTGCGCTCGCCGGGATCAGGAATGATCCTCTTGAAGCCATCACGCACAGGCCACAACGAATCAATAGGTGTAACGGCACTCTGCATCAGCTTCCTGGCTCTCTCGGGAACCTTCTCCCCACGTTCACGTGCTGCAGTTATGTTGGCCACCATCTTTGGGCCAATTCCCTTGACGTTGCTCAGGGGACCAACCAGCACAGGATTGCCGTCCTTCTCGCCGATGGTCCATTTGCGGCCGGACTTCTCAGGGTCAATCGGCACGTAGCCGTAACCTTCATCATGCATCTCCCTGAGCAGCTGGATCTGCCTCGTGGGATCGCTCTCGTGGGACAGTGTTGCCGCCGCGAATTCAAACGCATGGTGCGCCTTCAGCCAGCAGCACTGGTAGCTGATCATCCCATAAGCCACCGAGTGGCTTTTGTTGAACGACCAAGAACCGTATGCGCACAGATCGTCCCAGATTTCGTCAGCAGACTTGGGGTCAACTCCCTTGGCCAGTGCACCCTTTTTCCACGGATCGCCGAACTGATCAAAGTATTCCTTGCCCAACGATTTGCTCATTGCCTTGCGCAATGCAGTGACCTGCCCCCAATCCAACCCGCCAATATTCCGGCCGATCTCCATCACCTGTTCCTGGTAAAGCACTATGCCCATGGTGTCCTCAAGGTATGGCTTGAAGATCTCATGCGGGTAGGTGATTGCGTTGATCCCATTCTTGCGCCTGATCCACTCGTGAGCACCGCCCGACGCCAATGGCCCAGGACGACCCAGCGCAGTGACACAGACAATGTCATCGAAACACTTCACCTTGAACTGTTTGGTGATAGACTGAAGGGCCATGCCGTTGAATTGAAAGATGCCAGCAAAGTGGCCATCGTTCAGAACCTCAAATGCAGCAGGATCATCAAGCGGTATGGCCTCCAGCTCCTCCCTTGTCAGGCCAGCCATCTCAAGGCAGTCTTCAAACACACTCAGCTGAGTCAGCCCCAGCGCATCAATCTTGAGAAGGTTGAGGGACTCAGCATCATACTTGTCGCACATGGTTGCGCCGGTGCGGTGATCAATGGGGATGATGTCAGTGATGGGGTTCTGCGCGATACATATTCCAGCCGCATGCTGGGAGTAGTGGCGTGGGTGACCCTCCATCTTTGTGGCCACCATCATCTCAGGGAACTCATCGAGCAACTCAATGCCAGCAGGCATCGTTTTCAGGGTATCCTCCAAAGTGTTCAATGCACGTGAGTCGCCGGATGACCGTTCGATCATTGACTCGCTAACAGCGTCACACTTCCACTTGGGAATGTGCAGAGCAGCACCGCTCTCTCCCAGAGCTGACTTAGATTTGTACATGGCGACAGTTCCCAGACGTGCGCACCGCTCAGTGCCGTACTTGTCATTGATGTACTTGAACACAAGGTGACGCTGCTGGTCGCTAAAGTCAATGTCAATGTCTGGGAGGTCGTCTCGATTGATGTCAATGAACCTCTCAAATATAAGGCCATAAGGAATAGGATCAATAGTGGTGATTCCCAAAACGTAGCAAACCAGAGAGCCACAAGAGCTGCCTCGCGCAGGACCAACAAGCATTCTCTCACGGGCGAAGGTGCATATGTCAGCAACGATATAGAAATAATCTTCATAATCTTTTTCTTCGATCAACCCCAGCTCATAGTCCAGCCGCTGTTTGTACACCTTGTCCTTGAGGTCAACACCAACCATCTTGGCTCCCTCAATGCACATCTTGTGGAGGGTCTTCGGTTTCTCAGGGATCAGGAGCTGGGCCATTTCCAGTGTTGCTGTGGATTTTTCACACACAGAGGCTGCGTTCATGATCGCTTGGTGTAGGGTTTTAGGGCTGAGTGACACAAGGGACACTGCTTTTTCCCACTCTTTCTGGGAAAGGATGTGTTGCGGGTAAGACTGTGTGCTGGCGTTCCGGCCGCAAACAACCTCGTAGAACCCCTCGTCACCAGCGTTGGTGTACTTATTGTCGCTGACCGCGATCAGTTGCAGCTTATTCTTGATTGCCTTGTTGATGAAGCCTTTGGCTGAGGATGGGCCAACCCCAACATAGGTGTCCTTGTGGGTGATAACTTTGTCCAGGTCAGACTTGTGACCGACGATGCGGTGCACTTTTGCAGCTTGGGCTTGCTCGTAGGTCAGCAATGGCTGGTAGCGGAACTGCTGCGTGGCCAGCTCAATCAGCTCGTTGATCGGCGCAAGTGAATCCTTGGCGATGAACGTCCAGTGATCAGCAGTTGGTCGCTTAGCGTTGATTGAATCGGTCACAGCCAGCTCAACTCCAAAGATTGGCCTGACACCTTTCTCTTCACATAGCTTGGACCACTTGACCCAGCCAAAGGCACTTGCCCTGTCAGTGATGGGAGCAACAGTGTAGGTGCCGTCCTCGTTGTTGATCTCACTCAGCCGGTCAAGCACGTCCCCCATCTTTCCCACAGCATTGCGAAACGAGTAGCCGGTTCGTATGCGCGGCATCAGATGTCTCCCCTCTTCAACAATTCAACGTAGCACCTTGTCAATGCCTCAACGTCAGTGCGTGCCCTGTGAGCGTCGTCAAAGCCTTGCCCAAACAGGTGCTCATGCAATCCCTGAAGATTCAGCCGGTGACCCTTGAACCATTCAGTCTGCTCAACAGTGCACATCATCTCTGGCCAGTCCACCTCCAGACCCAGCCGGCGCAGTTCAAATTCAGTGATCATGTGATCATAGCTCATGTTGTGAGCCACCACCCTGTCGCACGACTCAATCAGCTTGATGACAGCATCAGCATGCTCGTTGAATGGCTTGGCACCCTTCAGGGTCTGAGCGTGAATGCCAGTTATCTTGGTAATAATGGGCGGGATCGGCATGCCAGGGTCGGCGAAGAACTCTAACTCCTCGATCGGCTTGCCTTTGCCGTTGATCACCTGACCAAAGAACTCAATGATGCGCGGTTGGTGTTGCTCCCTGATCAGCGTGTTGTCGATCAGACCAGTGGTCTCTGTATCAAAGATCAAGGTGCGTTTCATGACTTGCTCAAAATGTTCAGCAGAGCCTTCACCTTGTGATGTTTGGTGAAGTTGGTTTCGTCAATTATCTCTGCCGGGATGCTCTTGCGGTGCACCTCTTCACCATCTGGCCCAAGAATGATCAGGGTGTACACTTTTTCCTTATCCAATGTCTTTGCCATCACGCTTCTCCTTTTTTGTGTAATGAGTCGTCGTCTTGCCTCTTATTCTGTCAACCTCAGCCGCTGCATCAAACGGCAGCCCAGGCTCACCACTGGCCATCTCGTCTAATTCCTGCAGCATCGCTGCGTAAACTGACAGATCATTCAGCGAGTCAGCGTGCCCACCACGTCCAAATTGAACAGCGTATCGCGAAACCTTGGAAACGACCTGCACAAACACCCCATAGCGAGTGAAGTCTTCTTCGGACCGAAGAGTAACACCGTCCGGGAAAAGCAACGACATGATTGGCAATTTGTAATTGTCTCCGTACAACTCGTTTCTCTGCTCGTATACCTGAGCCAAACCAAGCAGCAATTCTGGTACCCGCTTCATCTTCCTTCTCCTTGTACAAAATATATTCCCTGCTTCCGTCATCGTAAAGCAGCCACATCGCAACAGGACGCCTCATACCTTGAACACTGGGGGCCAATTGTATTTTTTGCCTCTGATGACACGATATGGTCTCTCAGCGATCCAATTAAACATCCTCCGAAACAGGTAAGACCTGATCACAGCCACGCCGGTGTAAATGCCAGTCACGTAGATGGCACTCTCAGCACCAACTGTCACACCCCAAATTGCTGGAACAATCCAGAATGTGACAGCCAGTGCGACGAGGAAACCGACAGTTTTAGAGCTGACGATTTCGACGATGCTCATTGTTTTAGTTTGCATCAGTAGCCTCCTGGTCGGACCTGCCAACAAGGCAATCCGTAGTTGCGCCACGCCTCGACGACCTTGTCTCGATCATCAAGAACAATAGGCACCTCAGCAAGAACAGCCTCCTTGGAGCCAATGTGCCCCTCCAGAAGCTGCGGTTTCAAAATGTGATCAGGCGTGAAGTCCATCTTGGGTCGCATCATAAGGTGGTCAATGGCGAGGGACAGCTTGTTCCTTTCTAGCCATGCCCAGGTATCATCCTTAAATGCTATGTCGCGACCAGTCAGCGCGATCACTTCATAATCCATGGGAAGCATCGCCACAAACCAAGCCACATCAGGATAAACTGGATCATCCAGCAGCTTGCTGTGGAACTCGTCCCACTGGCCTTGCTCGGCGTGGTGCTGCCGGTGGACACAATTGCAGAGAGTGCCGTCCAGATCAATTACAACTGTGGTCATCACTTCCTCCTCAGCTGTGTGACAAGGGCCAAGTTTCTCTCAGCCACCCCCATTATAACATTCGTGCCAATATCGAATTCCCATCTGATATCATTCTTGTTATAATATGGCGTGCTGAAAAGCGTTCTCCATGTTTCCTCGCAGAACGAATTCTTGTGGTCGAGGTCGTGTGCCTGCATCTGAGACGTGTAATATGGCACAACTATATTTGCAACACCTCCAGGAGAGAGCACCCTTTGAAATTCTTGCAGGACCATAACAGGCTCTCTGCAGTGCTCAAGAAAATGAAAAGCCCATACAGTCCCAACAGAGCCATCTGAAAATGGCAATGGGTCAGAATCAGCATCCCAATCTGGATAGTCGACAGAGACTGCCCCTGAGATGTGCTTGTTCCCAGCCCCCACATTTATCGCTAGGCCGTGGAGACACTCTGACAATTCAGGTATCTCTCGATCCATACCGAGAGAGAACAGATCAGACAGATTCATCATGATGCCCTCAGTTGATCAACCAACTTGACCATGGACGTGCGCTCATTTTCGCTCAAGCCAGGAGCGTCAATCAGCTGGGAGCACAGGTCGTTCGCCGCCTTGTCAAAATCCTGATCAAAGAATATCTCAGCCCACGGATGCGCCTCACAGATGCGCGTCTTGGCCAGCGAGATGAAGTCACGGTATTCACCTTGCACCCTTGGGGACGATCGTTTCCTGATCATCTCAGTCATCGTGCGGAGGTTGGCACTCATGACGATGTTGGTGTGAATGTTGGTTGGCAATATTCCTCGCGCATCTTCGATTTCTGCGCGCACATCAATCAGTGCAGAGTAATCCTGTGCGATCCCATCCATGGCATTGTCATAAAGGCTCTTGGCTGTGGGGTTACCATCGATGCTTGGCCCAGTGCCATAGGTCCACCCTTCAACATTGAGAACGCGCATGGTCTGTTGAGCAAACGACGCAGTCCGTGTCCGCACCAACTGGTGGGTGAATCCGCGTGTCACGTTCTCAATCAAAAAGGTGTAATGGCAGAACTCCCAGGAGGACGGGATGGTGTTGGCCATGTAGGTCAGCTCCTCCTCCTTTTTCTTCCAGGGCCAAGCCTTGATATCTTCCATCAAACCCGGACGCATTTCAAGCCGAGTGCTCTTGGTGAAGATGAGCAAGTCAGCAGCATGGTCCTTGTGGGATCCCATGCCGGTGTGATCAATCAGTGATACTTTCATATCAGTCTCCCTTCTTTGCGTCATACGCTGTTTCGCCACTTGCCATCCTGCAGATGACACGGACATCGTTGACCACATCATCAAGCAGCAGACCAGGACGCCAGGTGGCAAACCTGCCTAAAGAGTAAATGTTGAATTTCTCGGTTGCCCAGAGCAAAAACCGTTTGCGTTGATTCTCGTCAATAGGCAGGATCTTGGCATACTTCTGCTCACGTGCATTGACGTTCTTAATCCTTGCCGCCGATACACCAATGCCATTTGCTGCTGTTGCAACTACTTTCTCAATATCCAGATCGCCACGTTCTGTGTCTGGGCATTCAATAGTCAGTTCATCATCAGTCACTGAGATGCGTGACCCAGGATATGAAGGATCAGGGATGTACAAGCTGAAGTATGAATCCATATTTTCCACCTTGGCTTTGATATTGATCCCATCAACTGCCTGAAATTTCTCTGTGGTCTCCCACTCAAGCATCCGCATCAAGACTGGCATTGGCATGGTGCTTATCTTGAGCACCTTGTGGCTAGAAAAAAAGTCCTGAAATCCTGCTTTGGTGCTGAATTCAATCGGGGCAGTAACACAATCAGCCATACGTTGAATGAAATCGGGTGGCGATATATAACGAGTCGACACTTCACCATTGGCTGTGGTGATTGAACGCAGAGTAGATGTGCCAGTGTTCTTGAATGAATAGGCCATCGCATCCGCCACAGGGTTCCGCCATGGCTGAACAGCCTTCATCACCTGGACTTCTTTAAAGGGGATGTTGAGCGTGTCCGCTACGACGGTTGACCTGAAGCGCAGGACAGCAGAATGATTGTTGGGGATCTCGGCTTGCGCCTCAAGGATCTTGTGACAATCGCCTCTGAGCATTGCACCAGCCAAAAGGCCAGCCATTCCTGCACCAATGATGATCATTTTTCTTTCACCTTGGTCGCCTTCACAACCTTGCCTGTGTATAGGCCAAGCAACTCAGCGTCGATCTCTTCACCGTTGCGAATGCGTTCACGCGCGAAAGCCTGCAGCGTCTGGGCGTGAACGCCAGACGTCACATTTACTGCGTGACCTTCTTCGATGAGACTTTCAGCAACTGTCACAGCTTCATCGTATTGGCTCTTGCCGAACGACATGCTGACGTCTGTCTTGATCAGACCTTCGGCTTCGTGCTTCTCAAGCCACTCAATGGCAGCAGCTCGTTTTTCAGGATCCTTGGGCAATGAGCCGCTGACAAAGTCCGTCAGCTTGACTTCCCAACCACCATGGCTGAAGTGATCGCTCTGGATCTCGGCCATCAAATCCGGCAACCGGCCAGTGCGCAAAGACTGCAGGGATTTCTTTGCAGCCTTCAGATCATCTTCATATTGTGCGACAACAGTTTCCAGGTCAATCATCTCCTGGATATTTTTTCTAAGTTGAGCGAGGGCATCAGGGGAGGCCGAAGCCTCCCCATCTGTGCCAACATCAAATTCGTCAGCATGATGTGCCATTACATGGACTCCTCATCATCAGAGGATCCAGGCTGCATGCTGGCGACATCACCAGTAACTGTGCCCTTGGCCAGAGTTTCAAGAAAGCCTTCACAATCAGCTTTCAAGGCATGCCAGTCAAATCCTTCTTCTTGCAATTCAGGAAGTGTGAAGGCACGGTCAATTCTCCAGCCAGCCCATTCGCCTTCCGCATTTGACTCTTCAGCAGTTGTGAGGTTGTAGGCGCGATAGAACAACGGTGGTGTGAACGTAGAGCCATCAGCCCGAGTCAGCTTTTCGCCGGTGGCAAGAGTCAGCCACTTGCGTGCCTTTTTTAGTTGGGTTGATGCCATCGGCAAGAAACACTTGCGATTGTCAGCGGTCAGATTGAGACCGAAGAACTGCGCTGTCTCGGCGATGTAGTTCCCGCTGGCCAGGACAGGTCGCTTTTTCTCGTCCCTGGTCGTTTGGTCGAGGATGGCAGGGTCGGAATGAATGTTGACCAAGCCTTGGCCACTGGCACGTGGTGCCCATTCAAGATAGTCCTTGCGGTAAAACACTGGCAAGAATAAAACGCCATCCTTAAAAATCTCACCAGTGCCAACGTCACAGATGTCGCCGATCTGAGCTCCTTCTATGTATTCAGATTTCTTCTTGCTGATCTGAGGTGAGAGTGCTTGAAGGATCGCGAGGCGTGGAACCAACAAGTCGTTGGCTGTGACGTTCTCCATCCCTGCTCCAGCGTTGCTGCTGAAATCGTCAGCCAACGTCACGGCAGTTGACTTCTTCTTAGCTAGTTGTTTGGCCACTGTGGGCCTCCTTTCAATTCCCCATCAAAATGTGTGGATACTGGTGGGGATCCAGCGAGCGTATTGTGCCTCATTTTTATATAAAACGAAAGACTTTTCAATTCGTCAATTGATAAACTTTGTAAGTCATTGATATCGAATGTATATTATTCTACAAAACAGTGAAAAAACACTTTTCTTTTGTGGCAAAATCAGCGATAATCCCATAGTTGGTAGGAACTGATACCTGGCCCGATGGCTCTTGATCCTCGCAGGTTGGTTGACCCCAGTAAGGCAGTTCCTGGTTTCCGACGAAAGACCCGACTCCTTCTTAGGGGCACGAGTCTTCAAGTGTCAAAATGCGAAACTGGCTTTGGCCAGTCTCAGGGCAACGGGCCTCCCTGACTGATGAGCTAGCCCAACCAACAGGAGGAGATTTAAAAATATGAGCGATTTAGATAGAATTAAAGTTTTAGGCAAAAACGATAAAAAACAATATGTCGAAATTTTACGGGCTGGTCCGACTTTTGGATTTTGCTTTTCAGAAAGCGGTAAAGCTATTTATGCGCCGAAACCTAAAAAATTAGGCGAACAATGGTATCCAACGAGTATTGTTCGCCGTCATGCAGATTATCAGTCCACACATTACGGCGACTCGATATTAGTCCCTGTTTGGTTTTTGATGAATAACCGAATCGAATATTGAGGATGCGCTGAATAAGTTTGAGAATATAGTCTCACCAACAGGAGTTAAAATTATTAAAAATCAAATGAGAACAATCGAAGAAATAATTGCAATCTCTAAGGCGTATCGCGCCCAAGGGTTGCTTCCCCCTCCTCTCTCAGCCGAAGAAAGGGCTCGAGCATTTGGTGATCCATCCCGAGCAGAGATGGAACATTACAGGAACTCGGAGCTCCAGTGGGCACACCACGTAGCTTGTCGCCTGGAAGATGATCTCTTCATTTCCATCTCCGACAAAAAACGGTTCAACAAGATCGTTCGCGAGATCAAGGCCGAGCTCAAGGCTAATGGTCGCGAACTCTTGGTCAAAACCTTTGGCCCCAAGATCCTAATCGAATTCTATCGCCCATCTCTCTTCGCGGGAGATTGGTGATGAATATATTCTACCTAGACCGTGACGTGGAGAGAAAGGAGGCGAATTAATGAAATTTAATCACAAAGCCTTACAAGCAGAAACCACTAAGATCATAGCTGAGATAAAAGCGGAAAAAGCGAACCCAACCGACAAGATGGCTGGTTTTTCAGATGGCTTTAAACTGGCAGCGCTTCGGGGCCGGGGTAGTGACAACCCGATGGTTCCTGTTGAGTCCGTTGAATTTGAAGCTGAATATCATGAGGAATTTTTAGGACATTAAGTTGACATCCAGCGCACAAAGCGCATCTGACGAAACCGGCTGGTCGCCGGTCTTGGGGATCTGCCCTACCCCAACTGATGAGTCAGGGCATCACTA
>TARA_R110002051_G_scaffold149562_3_pt1 | contig 10918 bp, 12 predicted proteins | sample TARA_R110002051 | Tara Oceans TARA_R110002051 (sample SAMEA4397023) | marine metagenome | biome: Polar Biome; feature: [MES] marine water layer (ENVO:01000295) within the mesopelagic zone...; material: water (ENVO:00002006), including particulate matter (ENVO:01000060) such...
CCGCGATGCCAGCCGTATCACTGGCGAGCAGGGGCAGCTGTCCGCCGCCATCTCCTCGGCGCGCGGCAAGATCGCGGAGATCGAATTGCAGATCATCCAGATCGACCAGGATCTTGCCAGCGAAGTCGCCGACGAGCTGCGCGACATCGATGCCAAGATCGGCGAGCTGGAGGAGCGACAGGTCGCCGAAGAGGACCAGCTGAAGCGCATCGACATCCGCGCGCCCCAGGACGGCTATGTCCACGAGCTGGCGGTCTACACCATCGGCGGCGTGGTGGCGCCGGGCGACGTGCTCATGCAGATCGTGCCTGCTGATGATCTGCTGGCGGTGGAGGCCCGCGTCCGGCCGCAGGATATCGACCAGATGCACCTGGGCCAGCAGGCTACCTTGCGGTTCTCCGCCTTCAGCCAGCGCACTACTCCGGAGGTTCGCGGTACGGTCCGGAGCCTGTCTCCCGACATCTCCAGCGATCGCCGCACCGGTGCCACCTATTACAACATCCGAATCGACATCGCCAAGGACGAGGTTGCCCGCCTGGGCGAGGTCGTGCTGGTGCCCGGAATGCCGGTGGAGGCCTTCATCCAGACCGGCCAGAGAAGCGTTGCGTCCTATCTGCTCAAACCCTATTACGACCAGATCATGCGCGCATTCCGCGAGAGCTGACGCCCGGCCAGCGGCCCCGGCTGCCAGGACCGCTGCAGTTCCTTCAGGGCAGATCACGGTTCGTGATAGGCTGAACCGTTGCCGGACAGGAACTTGACCGCGACCGGCGACCCGCGCATATCCGTCGATAACGTTCACCGGAGTGAATTGACGCGCATGACCGCCTCGCCCAGCATTCGGACGCTCACTCTCCCCGAGGTTCAGACCCTGATCGACTGGGCGCGCAGCGAGGGATGGAACCCGGGGCGCGATGACGCGGCACCCATGCACGCTGCCGATCCTGACGGGTTCATCGGGTGTTTCGTCGAAGGTGCAATGGTGGCCGGAATTTCGGCGGTACGCTACGGCGAAGACTTCGGCTTCATCGGTCTCTATATCTGCCACCCCGAACACCGCGGCAACGGCTACGGTCGGCTCGTCTGGAATGCGGCAATGGCGCATCTCGACGGCCGCATTATCGGTCTGGACGGAGTACCTGAGCAGCAGGACAACTATGCCCGGATGGGCTTCTCGCCGGTCTACCGTACAGTTCGCTGGTCGGGCCTAGCGCCGGCGGGGCTCTCACGGGGGGCAGATATCCGTGATGTGTCAGCAGGCGATCTGGCTGGTATCGAGGCCTTCGACAGCCGGTATTTCCCGGCACCCAGAAAACCGTTTATCGACCTTTGGCTGCAGCCGCCTCGTGTTTCGGTGGTGGCTGAGCGGGAGGATCGTATCGAGGGCTATGCGGTGCTTCGCGACTGTGCAGATGGGGCGAAGATCGGACCATTGTTTGCGACAAGCGAGGCGCTTGCAGAAGAGATCCTTGCCGCCTGTCTATCCGCGCGAGCGGGCTCCACCGTCTATCTCGATGTACCGGATCACCAGGGCAGCTTTGCGGACGTTCTGAAGGGGCTCGACTTTCGGCCCGGTTTTACGACGGCACGCATGTATCGCGGCGAGCCTCCAGCGACTTCGCTTGCCGGTGTCTTTGCCGTCACCACGCTCGAGCTCGGCTGAACGCCGGAGATGCGCCGGGCCGGTGGTGTTTGACGGTACCCCCGCCGCTGGCGAAGATGGTTGATGATCACCGAACGGAACCGATCTTCGGCCGCGGGATTACTGTAGGCACCGAAACAAGCAGTGGTTCATCCAAAAGGTTGAGCGGACGGTGGCGACGATGGAGATCAGATATGCAGCTTCCCCAGAATACGATCATTGCTGTTGCAGATGGCGAAAAGCTCAGCCTGTTTCAGAATGAAGGCGATGCGGCGAACGTCAGGCTCAAGGCAATGCCATCCGGCGATGTCGACGGCTCGAAAATCTCTTCCGGTGGCCGCCATTCCAGCAGTTCCGCAAACCCGGACGACAGCCAGCAGGACGAAGACGGGTTCGGCAGTGGCGTCACGGACATGCTGAACAAGCATGTGCTGGAGGGCAAGATCAAGAGCCTCGTGATCGTGGCAGCCCCGCGTACGCTCGGCGAGATGCGCAAGAGCTACCACAAGTCGTTGTCGGACGTCCTCATTGGCGAAATCGACAAGGACCTGACGGGCCATTCGATACAGGATATCGAGAAGGCCCTGGCGGCCGCGTAAGACGTTTCAGACGGCGGGGCCCATGGCCTTGGGACTGATTGGAAGATCAGGTCTTCCGTACCGTAGCGCAATCAAAAGATCACAAGCGACGAGACAAATGCCCCTGCAACGCAGGGGCATTTGTCGTTCAATGGCTGTCAGCCAGATCCGGCTGGAGAACCTAGGGTGTCTCCTTGAGAGGAGACGCGTCACCCGCAGAAATGCGCGGCACCCTGGTGTGCGGACCGAGCTGCGAGCGAGAAAAGGCGGGGACCAACGCCACTCCACCGGCTACCTGCGAGGAGGTGCGGCCATAAAAAAGGCCAGGCAATTTGCCTGACCTCGTTTGGTCTCATGCTTTCGACGTTGCCAGTACATCCGTGGTCAGCGGAAAGCAGATTCCAATTAAGCAGCCTGGAGATTGCAGGCAGACATCTTGCCCGACTTGTTGTCGCGCTCCATGTCGTAGCCGATCTTCTGGCCTTCAACGATTTCGCGCATGCCGGCGCGTTCAACGGCCGAGATGTGGACGAAAGCGTCCGGGCCGCCGTTGTCAGGCTGAATGAAGCCGAAGCCCTTGGTGGAATTGAACCATTTTACTGTGCCAGTGGTCATGATGAACCCTTTCTTAGCAAGATAGAAGGCCGTAGCGCGTGAGCGCTGCGGATGGTGATAACGATGCTTTAAAGGGAGGGTTCGTCAGATACGCGGTGCTAATCGCGCGGTAAACAAAGCTCAGCAAGAAAATATCGATAAACCCTTGATAGAGGACTTTGGTATTTCTGTCAACCACTGGTTTTCCCGTTGCGGGTGTGGCGGTCCGGTTGCCCAGGTCTGCGCATCGTATTCCGGCACGTTGGCGAAGCCATCTCCTAAATGATGATTGCTCCAGAGATCTCATTGCACTTGACCAATCCGATATATCGATTATCCTAGATATATGGATCAGGAAAAAGCAATACTCGCGCTGGCAGCACTCGCGCAGCCCACAAGGCTTCAGGCCTTCAACCTTATCGTGCGGCACGAGCCGGAAGGCGTTCCCGCGGGAGACGTGGCCAAGATGCTGGCCGTGCCTCAGAACACGATGTCGTCGCATCTGAGCGTGCTGGCGCGTGCGGGACTGATCCGTGCAGAGCGCCGTAGCCGCTTGATGATCTACCGTGCGGAGCTGGCCGTTCTGCGGGATCTCACTCTCTACCTCGTGAATGACTGCTGCGGCGGAAAGGCTGAACTCTGCGAGCCGCTGATTGCCCAACTCACTCCCTGTTGCCCTCCACAGAAGGTGTCGTCATGACCAAGACCACGTTCAATGTCCTTTTCCTCTGCACCGGAAATTCTGCGCGTTCGATCATTGCCGAGAGCGTGCTGAACAAGGACGGTGCCGGAAAGTTCAAGGCCTATTCCGCGGGCAGCCACCCGAAGGGGGAAGTTCATCCGATGGCGATCGACGTCTTGCGAGGCCGTGGCTACCCGGTCGAAGGACTCCGGTCCAAGAGCTGGGACGAGTTCGCCGCTGAAGGTGCTCCCGAATTCGATTTCGTCTTCACCGTCTGTGATAATGCCGCTGGGGAAGCTTGCCCGGCCTGGCCCGGCCAGCCGATGACGGCGCACTGGGGCCTTGAAGATCCGGCAGCCGTGGAGGGGACGGATACCGAGAAGCATTTCGCCTTCGGTCAAACCCTCCGCTACATGAAGCTTCGTCTGGCGGCCTTTTCGGCACTTCCCGTGGAAAGCCTCGGGCGCCTGAGCCTGAGCGCGAAGCTCAAGGAAATCGGCGAGATGGAAGGTTCCACCATGAAGAGGCCCGACGTAGCATGACGGCACCCGTTGACATCATCATCTACCACAATCCGGACTGCGGGACCTCGCGCAATACTCTGGCGATGATCCGCAATGCTGGCCTGGAGCCGCATGTCGTCGAGTATCTGAAGACGCCGCCAAGTCGTGAACTGCTGATCCAGTTGATCGGCCGCATGGGCATTTCCGTGCGGGCGCTCCTGCGCGAAAAGGGTACGCCCTTTGCCGAACTCGGGCTGCAGGACCAGACGCTCGGCGACGATCAGCTTCTGGATGCGATGATGGAGCATCCGATCCTCATCAACCGGCCGATCGTGGTGTCGCCGATGGGAGTGAAGCTCTGCAGGCCTTCGGAGGCCGTGCTCGATCTCCTGCCGGCACCGCAACGGGGCGCCTTCACCAAGGAAGACGGTGAAGCCGTTGTCGATGCGCAGGGCCGCCGGCTGTCCTGACATTGTCCCTTCGGGGATGCCACTGAATCAGAAATGGAGCCTGCCATGCAGCCCGCCCAAGCGTCGCTTCGCCTGTCGTTCCTGGACCGATATCTGACCGTCTGGATCTTTGCCGCCATGGCGCTCGGGCTCATCCTGGGCACGGTGTTCGAGGGTTTCCCGGGCTGGCTGAACAGCCTGTCGATCGGCAGCACGAACATCCCGATCGGCATCGGCCTGATCCTGATGATGTATCCACCGCTCGCGAAGGTGCGCTACGAGGAGCTGCATCTGGTCTTTTCCGACAAGAAAATCCTGATGATCTCGCTCCTGCAGAACTGGATCATCGGCCCGGTCCTCATGTTCGGGCTGGCGGTTATCTTCCTGCGGGACTATCCCGAATACATGACGGGGCTGATCCTGATCGGCCTGGCGCGCTGCATCGCCATGGTGCTGGTCTGGAACCAGCTGGCGCGCGGCGACAACCAGTATGTGGCGGGCCTCGTCGCCTTCAATTCGATCTTCCAGATCCTCTTCTTCAGTGTCTATGCCTGGTTCTTCCTGACCTTCCTGCCGCCGCTGTTCGGTCTCGAAGGGAGCGTCATCGACGTGTCCTTCTGGACGATCGCGGAAGCCGTCCTGATCTACCTCGGCATTCCCTTCCTGGCCGGCTACCTTTCGCGCCGCATCCTGACGAGAACCAAGGGCACGGACTGGTACGAAACCAAGTTCCTTCCCGCGATCAGCCCCATCACGCTCGGTGCCCTGCTGTTCACGATCGCTGCGATGTTCAGCCTGAAGGGCGGCGAGGTGGTTCGCCTGCCGTTCGATGTCGTGATGATCGCGATCCCCCTGACGATCTACTTCCTGATCATGTTCTTCGTCAGCTTCCTGATGGCACGCGCCATCGGTACCGACTACCCGAGGACGACGGCTGTCGCCTTCACCGCTGCCGGCAACAACTTCGAGCTCGCCATTGCCGTGGCCATTGCCGCCTTCGGTCTGGCCTCGCCCGTCGCCTTTGCGGCCGTCATCGGACCGCTTGTGGAGGTGCCGGTCCTGATCATCCTTGTCCAGTTCGCCCTGTGGATGGGGCGACGGCTCTACGGTGGCAGGCTCGAACGCGCGCCGGCGGAGTGAGATAACGCGGTGGCAGAGCCGCATGATGTCGTCGTCATCGGAGCAGGGCAGGCGGGGCTGGCGACAGCCTATTACCTTCGACGAGCCGGGGTGGACTTCGTCCTTCTCGACGCCTCCGACGAAGCCGGAGGAGCATGGCGCCATGGGTGGGGTTCGCTCACCCTGTTCTCACCGGCCTCCTATAGCTCGCTTCCCGGCTGGATGATGCCCTCCTCATCGCCCACCCGGTATCCGGGGCGCGACGATGTGGTGGATTATCTTGCCCGCTATGAAAAGAGGTACGGTTTCCGGATCGAGAGACCTGTAACGGTCAGCGACGTGCGCGAGACACCGGACGGGCTGGCGGTTTGCACGGACGGGGAAACCTACCACGCCAAGGTGGTGGTCAGCGCCACGGGAACCTGGTCTGCGCCCTATGTTCCGGTCTACGAGGGGCAGGGGTCATTCGAAGGCATTCAGCTCCATTCCGCCCACTATCGCTCGGCTTCCGACCTCGTCGGCAAGTCCGTCATCGTCGTTGGCGGCGGGAATTCAGGCGCGCAGATTGCAGCCGAAGTGTCCGAGGTCGCAAAGCTCACATGGGTGACGCCACAGCTTCCGGTGTTCCTGCCGGACGATGTGGATGGACGGGTACTCTTTGAACGAGCCAATGCCAGGGTGCTCGGCAATGACGGCGCTTCCGTCGGCAGTCTCGGCGATATCGTGATGGTGCCTCCCGTGAAGAAGGCTCGAGACGAGGGGCGTCTGCAGTCGGTCCGGCCTTTTGCAACGATCGGAAAGAATTCGGTGGTGTGGGAGGACGGGAGCTCGACACCAGCCGACGCGATCATCTGGTGCACCGGTTTCAAGCCAGCGCTCGGTCATCTTCAAGGCCTCGGCGTTCTTGACGAGGATGGACGTGTGGCCAACGAGAACGGCAGATCCCTGAAGCAACCGAGATTGTGGCTGGCGGGATACGGCAACTGGACGGGCGCCGCATCCGCTACGCTGCTCGGCGCAGGGCGGATGGCACGGGATGTCGTGCCATCCATCGTAGACTTTCTAGCTGCGCGCGGGAAAAGCTGAACAGATCCGCCGCCAGTCTTGGTGGGCTGACCATTTCGTCGCCGACGCTTTGCGCACCAAACTGGTGGCCTCAGGAGCCGGTAGCTTCGCGCAGGTTGACACGCTTCGACAGCTCCTCCGCCGTCTCCTTGCGCTCGCTGTAGCGGTCGGTGAGATAGGGAGACGCATCTCTCGTCAGAAGCGTGAATTTCACCAGCTCCTCGCAGACGTCGACGACGCGGTCGTAGTAGGCCGAAGGCTTCATCCGGCCATCCTGATCGAACTCGAGAAAGGCCTTGGCCACGGACGACTGGTTGGGAATGGTGATCATGCGCATCCATCGGCCCAGCACCCGCAGCTGGTTGATGGCATTGAAGGACTGCGAGCCGCCGGAGACCTGCATGACCGCCAGCGTCTTTCCCTGCGTCGGGCGAACTGACCCGATGGCGAGCGGAATCCAGTCGATCTGGCACTTCATGATGCCCGTCATCGCCCCATGCCGCTCCGGGCTCACCCAGACCTGTCCTTCGGACCATTCGGAGAGGGAGCGAAGCTCCTGAACCTTGGGATGCGTTGCCGGCTCCTCGTCGGGCAGCGGCAGGCCGCGTGGGTCGAAGACGCGAACCTCGCAGCCGAAGTGCTCCAGCAGCCGCCGCGCCTCCTGCGCGAGAAGGCGGCTGTAGGACGTCTCCCGCAGGGACCCGTAGAGGATGAGGATGCGCGGGCGGTGGGTGGATGCCTTGGGGCGCAAGGCCTCGAGGTCGGGTATCCGAAGGTGTTCGGCAACCGCTGCGGGCAGTTCATCCATTTCAGTCTCCATGCTGTTTTCCTGGCCACCCGGGGCCGGTGGCGGGATCGGCGCCAGAAGCAGGACGATCCCTGTGATGCTCACATATATCTGTGCTCGCAGATATCCACAAATAAAGATATATTGAGGTGCAACATCACGAACCGAGCAAAGACCCTGTTCCTTGCAAGCCTATATGACGGGCGGCGGGATTGGCGCGCTTCTCAAGGAGCGATGGCGTCGCCCTGCTGCAACTGGTCCTCGATATAGATCTCCAGCAGGCGGCGGCTGGTAGGGCCGACGGTGCCATCGCTGATCTTGTGGCCATCAAGGCTCACCACCGGCATGACGAAACTCGATGCCGAGGTGATGAAGGCTTCCGCGGCGGATCTGGTTTCGTCGACGGTGAAGGACCGTTCCTCTGCCTTCAGCCCGGCGCGCTGCGCGAGGTCGAGGATGGAGCCGCGGGTAATGCCGTGCAGCAGCGCGTTCGACAGGTCGCGGGTCACGAGAGTGCCGTCCGTGGTGATGATGTGGAAGTTGGCCGAACTCGCCTCGGTGATATAGCCGTCCTCGACGAAGAGAACGTCGTCGAAACCCTTGCGCGCGGCTTCCGTCTTCATCAGCGAGGAATAGAGGAGCTGTACCGTCTTGATCTGTCGCTGCGCCCAGCGGCCTTCCGGAACGGTTTGAAGCGAGAGACCCGTCTTCCACTTCGGATTGTCCAGGACGCGCTTGGCCTGGGTGAACATGACCAGCGTCGGGGCCAGATCCTGCGGGAAGACGAAATCCCGATCCTGTGCGCCGCGGGAGATCTGCAGGTAGATGAGGCCTTCCTGGATAGCATTGCGGCGCGCTATTTCCTTGTGCAGCGCCAGCAGCTCGTCGTCACCGACCGGCATCGGAATGCCGAGAGCATCCAGCGACCGGCGTAACCGGGCAGCATGGCCGGGATAGGCGATGAGCTTGCCGTCGATCACGGCGGTCACCTCGTAGATCGCATCGGCAAAGAGGAAGCCTCGATCGAAGACCGAAACCTTCGCATCCGCCTCCGGGAGCCATTCGCCGTTAAGATAGACGGTCCGATCCACCATTGTCTGCATGTCCTTGTTTTCGCTGAACGTGGCGCAGTTTTTGCACCGCGCTCCCGCGGAGGCAAGAGGAGGAGGCGAAGCTGCAACTTCGACCAGCGGAGCGCGCAGCGTGAAAGGCGCGCTAGAGATTTTTGACTAAAGCATTGGTTTTCCAACGAACGGCTGTGTCTGCGGTCCGTCTCAAGCCCTGATGTGGAGTTCGCAAAACGAATAATTCAATACGTTTTATAATACGAGATTATATTGCGGTGCAGCGTCGGGCGTGAAATCATTCTCCGAATAACAAGCCGGAAAACCGGCACTTCCAGTGGAGAACGGAAAATGAAGACCCTGTTGAAATCCGGCATTGCCGGACTATCGCTATTTATCGTCGTCTCATCTGCACATGCCGAAGGCACCATCAAGACTGCTCTGGACGGTACCTTTGCGCCCCATGCCATGCCCACCCTCGACGGCAAGGTCGAGGGATTCAACGTCGACCTCGTCAACCTGATCGGCGAGCGGCTCGGAAAAGAGGTCGAACTGACCTCGGCACAGTTCTCGGGCCTCATCCCCGCACTTCAGGCCAAGACCTACGATTTCCTTGCGGCTCCCGTGACCGTGAATGCAGAGCGGGCCGCCAACCTGCTCTTCACCGAAGGCTTCATGGACACGAACTTTGCCTTCGTCGTCCCGGCCGATGCTCCCGAATACGCCTCGCTCGACGACCTCAAGGGCAAGACGATCGCGGTCAACAAGGGCTCTGCCTATGACAGCTACCTGCGCGAGCGCGAGGCTGAATTCGGCTGGACCGTCGAAAGCTACGGCACCAATACGGACGCCGTTGCCGCCGTCCTCGCGGGCCGGGCGGACGCCAACCTCGCCGGCGCGACCGTTGCAGCCTGGGCCGCCAAACAGAATCCCCAGATCAAGCTGTCCTATGAAATCCAGACCGGTCTCGTCTGGGGCCTCGCCTTCCGCAAGGACGACGAGGAGGGCCGCAACCTGATCGACAAGGCCCTCGAATGCCTGAAGATCGACGGCTCCATGGCGATGCTCTCGGAGAAGTGGTTCGGCGTCGTGCCGGCAGCCGGCACCACTATCGTGACGCCCTCCAAGGGTTATGGCGTTCCCGGGCTGGAAGGCTACGTCCAAGACGATCACCAGCCATCCTGCGAACTGAACTGAGCAGGGATACCGGTGGCAGGGAGATCCCCTGCCACCGGTATCTGCAGGAGCACCTCATGAACAACCGGCCCATGCTGGAGATCGTTTCGCTGCAGAAGCGCTTCGGCGACAATCTCATCCTGCGCGACATCAATCTCAAGGTTGCCCGCGGCGAACTCGTCTTCATCATCGGACCATCGGGGTCCGGCAAAAGCACCATGCTGCGGTGCTGCAACCGACTGGAGGAGCCGTCCGAGGGCGACATCATCCTCGACGGCCGCAACATCATGAGCGGCACCAGCCGCGACCTCGACCAGATGCGTCTCAAGGTCGGCATGGTCTTCCAGGGTTTTCACCTCTATCCGCACATGAGCGTGCTGAAGAACGTGACGCTGGCGCAGCGCAAGGCTCTCGGCCGGTCCGCCGACGAGGCGAATGCGCGGGCGATGGACATGCTCGACAGGGTGGGGCTTGCCGAGAAGGCGAACGCCATGCCCTCGGAGCTTTCCGGCGGGCAACAGCAGCGGGTGGCGATTGCAAGATCGCTGGCGCTCGATCCGCTCGTGATGCTGTTCGACGAGCCGACCTCGGCGCTCGATCCGGAACTGGTCGGCTCCGTGCTGGCGGTGATGAAGGATCTGAAGTCCAAGGGCATGACCATGCTGGTCGTCAGCCACGAGATGGAGTTTGCGCGGGAGACCGCGGACCGCGTCGTCTTCATGGATGGTGGCGTCATCGTGGAGGAGGGCGCGCCCGAGGAGATCTTCGGCGCCCCCAAGGCGGACCGGACCCGCGCCTTCCTGTCACGCGTGAGACGGTGACGGGCCGTGCAGAATTTCCTTCAGACCTTCTTCAACACGAAAGTCATGGCACAGTACCTGCCGGACATCCTGTCTGGCATGCTGGTCGCGGTCTGGATCGGACTGGCGGTTGTCGTCGCGGGGATCGCCGGAGGCCTCGCGCTCGCCTGCCTGCGCACCTACCGGATCCGGGCCTGCAACGTCTTCATCATCTGCTTTGCCGATATCTTCCGCGCACTGCCGCCCCTGGTGCTGATCCTACTCCTCTATTTCGGCCTGCCGGGTGCCGGGATACGGCTGTCCGGGCCGATGGTGCTGTTCATCGTGCTGGCCCTGACTCTGGCGGCCTTCGCCGAAGAGATCTTCTGGGCGGGCTTCGCTTCCATCGAGAAGGGACAATGGGAAGCGGGGATTTCCACCGGTCTCGGCTTCAGCCGGACGCTGATCTACGTGGCACTG
>TARA_R110002051_G_scaffold68129_2_pt1 | contig 10909 bp, 13 predicted proteins | sample TARA_R110002051 | Tara Oceans TARA_R110002051 (sample SAMEA4397023) | marine metagenome | biome: Polar Biome; feature: [MES] marine water layer (ENVO:01000295) within the mesopelagic zone...; material: water (ENVO:00002006), including particulate matter (ENVO:01000060) such as......
TAAATATTTTTTTAAATTGATCTAGAGGCATTTTTTTTAATTGTGAAAACCAATCATAAGCTTCTTTTAAAGAATTAAATGATTTTCTAGTTATGATTTCACTACCTTTCTTTGTAAATAAACCGTATTCTGTCATGTTTTTATTATTAATATACGATTAGTTTTTTATATCTCCAAACTATTTAACATCTTTTTAATTTCAGCACATTTTTCAAATTCTTCACGCTTCTCAAAGTATTTACTTATTTTATATAGTGCTGATGGATAGTATAAGGATGACAATTTAATAATTACAGATAAATTTACAATATTAAACAGTTCTACGGTTGTCCATTTGTTTTTTATAGCATCTTTTATACTCTTAAAAGAATCTCTCATTATAATATTACGGAATTCTTCTTTGTCTGATAATTCTATTAATTCCCTTTTATTATTATAACTTATCTCAATTTTTTTAATTTTTCTTTTTAAAATTTCTTTCTCCATAGTAATAAATTAAAGGGTTATTGGTTATAAATATTATAAATTAATTAATTCTTGTTCAAAACTATCTAAGCTATTAATAATTATTACTAAATTTTCTAATTCAAATTGACATGGTAATTCTTCTTTATGTAAGTCTGGATCTCCACCTATAATTTCCGATAAATTTTGTATATGTTGATAATCTTCATTATTAAATGTATTACCATCTACTTCCACTATAATATCATTTCCCCCATTAAACCAGGGTTCTAATGATGATTCTAAATTTGGGTTTGGATTATTTATCACTACAGATTTTTTATAAACAGGATATACTAGGGGTTTCATTAAGGATGTATGATTAACATTTTGCCCCCATTTTCTAATAAATTCTAATGTAGAGGCATTCATATCTTTCTTCCATTGTTCATGACGTTCTCCATCTCCATCAAAACTTCCTGCTCCTCTTCCTGTTAAGTGGTAAACTAATGAATTCCAGGGTTGTTGGAATTTAAATCCAGCCAAATGCATTCTATTAAATACATCTGAATCTTCTCTACATGAATGCATTCTAGGATCATGACCTCCTAATGCTAAAAATTCTTTTTTATACATCATCCATGGAGCAAATATACCTTCTGTTATTTTATCAATATCTTTATTTTCCTCAACAAAATTATCAAACTCTTCCTCTTTAAATTCCTCGGGATACATCCCAAAATCTAATAATATTTTTTCACCATTATTTGGATGAAGTGGTGGTTCTATTCTTGTAGAACATACAACTATTTTTGATTTTAAATGTTTATAAGCGTATAAATCCGCATTTTTACCTAACATCATATCAGCATGAAATATCATAAAAATATCTGTAGTAGATTTTTCAATACAAAAGTCATATGCCATTCCAATACCATATAATTCTTCTCCTAATTTAGGATTTACATAATATTGTAAATTATATTTGTCTTTTATTTCTTTTAACCATTCAACAGTACCATCTTCATCTGAATCGACAAATACAATTATTTCATGATCTTTTCTATAAGCATTTTTTCTTATAGAAGGTATACAGGTTTTTAAATATCTTAAATTTGTTTTACTTGGTATACAAAATGTTATTTTATCCATTATTTTTTATTTTATACATTTCTTCAGCCAACTTAAATTCCCATTCATAATCTATATCAACATATTCATCATTAGGATATAACCATATGTTGGGGTTTGGGTAATTAAAATCATGGGAATATATGTTTTTTCCTATGTTTTCTAAAATTCCCCCTTTTAAGGGACCATTAGAATACAATGTTTCAACATATTTACTATTAAAAGTTATTCTAGCATCTTCATTCCCATAATTTTCCTGAACGAATTTTCCATTTTTCTTGTAAAACCAATGTTTATGTTCTTTAACTGAGATTAATCCTCCTTTAGTTTGCTGAAATTCTTTAATAAAATTATTTATAGTTTGGGTTGTAATTAATGGATTACAAGCATTCATTATTATATAATACTTAAAAGGTAACTTATCCCACCATTCAAAAACTTCAGTTAAGGAAAAAGGAATATTATCATCATTTCTTATAGATTGATTACTTCTTTTATAAACATTAACTTTATTAAGTTCAGCTAATTCTATTAATTCATTTTCATTTACAGAAAGATAAAAATTAGAATTAGGCAATATACTTTCTTTTACCCTATCAATAGCTATTTGTGTTAAATTAGTCCCTGTAAATGGTTTTAACATTTTTTTAGGAAGTCTACTAGAACTTAATCTAGCTTGTACTATAAATAATATATCAGATAATTGTTTCATCTATGGGTTCATTATATTCATAATTTCTATTAGATATTTTTCCAATAACTAAATCATATTTTTCTGAGGGAATACCATTAGTATTTGGTCTTTTGCACGCTATGTGCTCGGGGGTGATGATTTCACCTACTTTAATTTTTTTACTAGCTACTATTCTTTTAAAAAATCTTTTTCTTTCTTCTAAATCTTTTTGAGTAGGTTGGATTTTAAGTTCACCTAGTGCCTCTTCCGCTTGTCTAACTTTTTTTACCCACTGAATAAATTCTTGTGGTTCTTTTCCTAATATGTGATGATGTCCTTCTGTATTTCTATCTAAAGTAACTCTTTTTTCTAATGCTACTGCTCCCAATGCTATTGACATAAAGTCATTAACATCATAGGTATCAGGAGAAGAAAACCCAACTAAAGTATTAAATTTATCTTCAATATAAGGAATAGAATTTAAGTTCATTTCTTTATAATTTGGTGAATGGTACTCATGTAATAATATAGTGGGAACATCCTTAAGTATGTTCATGAATTTTTCCATTTCGGATTCATATACAGTTCCTACATCTATTACTAAAGGGATATTTGATTTATTTAATCGTTTAAATTGGCTTAAATCTAATAAATCCCATGCTCCTATTTTATGCATAGGTAAGTTTAATTTTTCAGCCCATTCAATACCTTTAAAACCTCCAGCTACGGAACAAAACATTAATAAATTTTTATCATCACAGTATTGTTTAAGTTCTTTCCATTCTTCAAATGAAAAAGTTAAATAATTAAACATATCAAACATATTTTCTTCTTGTTCCCCTTTAGTAGTAGGATATTTATAAGTTACTGTTTTATCACTTAGAAGGTCTTCTGCAAAATGGAAAGCTAATTTTACAGCATCCGCACCTGCTTCTGATGCTAAGTCAACTAAGGATTTAGCCCTTTTCATCTCATAATTACAAGTTACTCCTATTTCAGCTGCTATAAATACGGGATAATCTTTACCAATAGTTCTAATATTACCCTTGGGTAATGTTAATTTTATTTCTTTCATTTTATTTATTATTTGCTAATTTATCTAGTAATCTACTAATTTCACCATCACTTTTATTAATTTCAGCTAAAATGGGTCTAGCTTCTTCTGGGGCATATTTAAATGCTACTCTTAATACATCCATCCAGTTTTTATTATTTTTTGTTCTAACCGCTTCTACAGCATCAATAATTTCTAAATCTGTCATAATTTATTTACTTTAGTGTTCCAATCTATGTTAGCCGGTAAATCTTTAACGTAGTTAATAGATCCTTCACCTACTTGCTTATATGGTAATATACGATTTTTTATTATAGAATCAAAACTATATATAAATAAAGCTTCAATTTCTATTTTTAATTTATTATAATATTCAGCTAAAGTCTCTTCTCCTGAAGATCTAGTTTGTTTTTGGATGTAAATATCACCTGTATCAATTCCTTGGTCTATTTTATGGATAGTAACTCCTTTGGGTGTCCTGTTTTTCCAACTAAAATAATTTGGAGACGCTCCTCGATTCCAAGGTAGGTAAGATATATGTAAGTTTATAATAGGATTACGAGATTCATTTATAATATCTGGTTTAATTATATGTCTATAGCCATAACTGATAATCCAATCATATTTTTTAATTTCATTAAGATTTAACTTTTCGGATGTAATATCTACATTACCAAAAAATTTTAAGTATTCTGATATCCTACTGGAAGGGCCTAAGTAAAGTAGAGTCATAATATGAAATTAAGTTTTTAGTTAAAGGAGTATCAGCTTTAACATTATTTTTTAAAATTTGACCTAAAATGTCATTATAATCCATAGCAGGAATTGAGTTATCTAAAAGGGGACGTTTAGTAGTAATATTATCTTTAGTTAAAATATCTCCTTTTTTTAAATCAATTTTACTAACAACTGAACGTCTTGCTTTACTAAATGACTGTTCAGAATTAGTATAACCAATTTTTAACCCGGTTGATTTTTCTGCTTCACGTATTAACTGAATCATTTCTTTTAACTGGTTAGTTTCTAAAGCAAAAGGGTGATCTGGACCCTCCATTTGTCTATCTAAAGTAAAGTGTTTTTCTATTACTGTAGCACCTTTAGCCACTGCTAAAGATGGGATTAAAGTAGACATAGTATGATCTGAAAAGCCTATTTCTGATACATTAATAAGATTAGATAAACTATTCATCGAATCTAAACGTACATCTTCTAATGGGGTTGGATAAGCATTATTGCAATGTAAAAGTGTAACGTGGTTATTATATTTTTTAAATATTTTAGAAAATTTCCCCCAATATTTAAAATCAAATCCAATCCCTGCTGACATTATAATAGGTAATCCTGTTGAAGCTACTACTTCTACAAAACGAGGATCGGTTGATTCAAATCCTGCGATTTTTAAACGTTTTACCCCAAGAGATACAAGTTCATCTACTGCTTGTTCATCAAATGGTGTAGACATAAACTCTATACCTTTTTCATCACAATATTGTTTTAAATCTTTTTGCCATTCTCTTGGTAATTCAATATTCTTTATAAGTTTATTAATATTTTTATAACCCGCAAAATCTGGGGTATTAGAAGCATACAAAGTATTAGATGAATAAGTTTGGAATTTTATAGCATCAGCTCCAGATTCATAAGCAATATCTATTAATTCTATAGCTGTATCCCAATCCCTGTTATGGTTTGCCCCTGCTTCAGCTATTATAAATGTTTTTTTCATATAAAGGTAAATTAACTAACAAATTATATAATCTTTCAGTATTAAGTAAATCTGTTTTACTAGAATAATAAGGTTGTAAGTGTAAAGGAGGGTATAATCTAGCTTCACAATATTTTTCTCTATATTGTTTAGCTTTTTCTTCACTACTAGCTATTAAAGTTCCAACATAATATGATGATGATTTATCATGTTCTACTAATTTACCATTCCACTCCATTGATTGAATTTTATCCCATACCTCTTTACGAGTATTAAGATTACTTTTATACTCCTCTAATTGAGTTAAAGCAATTGTAGCATTTAAATTATTCATATAAAACTTGAACCCCTCACCTATTATTTGATAACCCCCTTTAGTGTTTTGTCTACCAAAATTTCTGTATGAACGAGTATATTCATCTATTTCTTTAATATCTGTTGATAACATCCCCCCATCAGAAGCAGCTATTGGTTTATAAGGATGAAAACTAAATAATGAAACCTCTGATTTCATAGTTGGGGTTGCACAGTGAGCTGAGTCTAATACTATAAATTCATTATAACCATCTTCTTCTAATGTTTCTGTAAAATTAGGAATAGTTGATATTCCACCATACAAAATAGGCATTACAACAGGTTTTACACCTCCATCTGTATAGCGTTCACAACGCCATTTTCTACTATCTTTATAGGATTTAATATCCATTAACATATTGGAATCAACATTAACAAATATTATATTATGCCCATGATGTTTAGCTGCCCAAGTCATGGAAGTAAACCCTATACTAGGTGTGTACACATCACAGGAACCATATTTTTCTTTTAAATAGGCAAAAATAATAAACCCAGCTGAGGAGCATGAATTTAGTGCAGCATTATATTTTTTATTACTATAGGGAGAAAATTGTTCTTCAAATTTAGAGACATTGGGGCCAAAACCTAATTCCCCATTTTGTATAATAGGGGATATATTTACGCTGGTGTGGTAAGGGGATATTTTAGTTTCAAATAATTTCATTAACACTTAAGTCCTTTATTAATTAAATCTACTAATTCATCAATATTTTCTTTAACCCACAGTTCTGAATTAAAATGAGGTCCATTATATTTTTTAAAATTTTTATATTTTTTATTAGTATATTGGGGTCTAATTTGAAGTAAATTAATATTAGGTACCTGGAAAGTGAAAGGTAATTCTGTTTCAGCTAACATATCTTCATGTAATTTTTCCCCAGGGCGTAATCCTGTAACTTGAGTTGTAGTTGATTTGTTAGTGATTTTTTCTAGTGCTTTAATACACGTTGGAAGTGTGTAGGAATTAATTTGAGGAACAAATACTTCCCCTCCTTGGGAGTTTTTTAAAGCCCCTAAAACTGCCTTTACGGCATCATCCAAAGTAAATAAAAATCGAGTCATTTCCTCAGACGTTACTCTAATTGTTTTAGAATTTTCAATCCACTCCATAAACAAAGGTACAAAAGAACCTCTTGATGCTATCACATTTCCATATCTTATAGAAGAAAAAATAGTATCTTTAGAATAATAATCATAATTAGTAAAAACACGTTCAGCAATAAGTTTACTTGATCCATACACATTTACGGGTTTACATGCTTTATCCGTAGATACCAAAATACATTTTTTAATTTTATTTTTCAAAGCAGCTTTAGCAACGTTTTCTGATCCTTGAATGTTAGTTTTTATACATTCATCAGGATGAAATTCCATATCATCTATACGTTTTAGTGCTGCTGTATGAATAATATAATCTGGGGTATATCGTTGGAGGGTAAGGTCTAGTTTGTTATAATCTCTTATATCCCCTACTATACGGGTTATCTTTGGATATTCACCAAATAGCGAAGCTTGTTTTCCTTCATCACGACTATAAACTATTATACTATTATGATTAATTAATTTTTTAATCAAAGCTTTACCTAAAGAACCAGTGCCCCCTGTTATTAATATAGTTTTATTTTTCATACTTTTATATATTTAGGTAATATACGAAATAAAAATTAATACACCAAATTACTTTCTAAAAAATCTACTATTCTTGAAGACGATTTTTGATCCTTAAATTCATTAAAATATTTTAATATTGGAGTATTATTGCAAGCTTGATTATCTAGATCATTTATATCTTTATATGATATTAAATATTTATTTAAATCTTTATTAATTTGATTATTTCTTTTATTTATAGAATTAATATAATTTTTTCCTATTATATTTTTAAATTCTTCATAACTATTAAATTTTAAAATGTTTTTCCAAAAATCATAATCCTTTTTATTAAAATGTTTAGAAAAAGAAGAAATATCTATTTTTTCAATATCTCTTAAAAGAATTATTATTTTTCTATCATAGATTAAAGGAAAAAATAATAAACTAGTAAAATAACTAATAACGTATTTACTATTTTCTAAAATACTTAAATATTCTTCATGATTAGATATTAATTTTATTTTAGTATTTTTTATATAACCTTCTTCAAAATATTCAGGAAGGTCAACTATTTCGTAAGGGTGGGGTTTATAGTAAATTTTATAATTTTTGAATTTAGGAATAATATCATTATTTATTTTTTCCATTAATAAATTTTGATAATATTTATCTTTTAACCCATGAATTAATATTATATTTTTTGTAGTATTTTTTATTTTAGGTTTTAAATCATCATACTTAGGGTTCCCTACTACTACAGATTTATTTTTATACCATCCTGAAAGTAATTTAGTTTGTAACCCCCAGTTACTAGGATCAAAGAATATATCTATAGTATTTGAGGGAAAAGATTTTCTACTTAATATCTCTAACTTACTTTTTACATCTGCAGTAATATATGAACTAGTTTCAATTCCTACTATAAATGCCCCTTTAGTTTTAAATTCATATGCTATCATTTTTTCTGGATCCCATACTTCATTAGATATAATTAAATAATCAGGGGTGAAGTGTAAATCAAACCCTAAAGTATTATACCTATTTTTTTTAGAAGTAGGTTCTATATTGGAATCATAATTAAACTTATCTATATTGTGTGCCGGAGATATTCTTTGGGGTTCTCTGGAGTATAAGAAAAAATAGGGTAAATTCCTATTTTTAAGTTCAAGAACTATATTTTTTAGGTCTAAATAACTTCTTTCATCTGAAGCAAATATAAAATATTTATTCATTACTTAAATCAATTAAATTATTTGGTCTGAATGCTAGTTGGGGGTGTGATTTTCCATATGTTGGAATATGGATTTCCCATTCTTTAAAATCTATATTTTCAGTTTTTAAGTAATTATAAACTTTTTTGGCTAATATTTGGGTATATTCATCTTTAATCTTCATGTCATGCCATTCCCCCCATAATTCATTTATTAGTGAAATATTTTTATCCTCTATTAATTTATTAAGAACTTCATACTCAGCCCCTTCAATATCTAATTTTAAAATAATATAGTCTTCCTCACTAAAAGTTTTTGCTATCCAAGAAGAGAAATCAAAGCAAGGAATATCTAAATAATGGTTATTTCTTAAATTATTTAAACTATTTAATAAAGAAGAACCATCAGTATATTCTTCAGATAAATGAAATTTTTTAATTTCATCATTTATCCAAACTGCAGAATTTTGGATATGTACTGTGGGATCATCTTTATGGATTTCTTGAAGTTGTTTAGCTAGTCCTGGTACGGGTTCAAATGAGATAACATTTATATCATTACCAAATCTTTGTTTTGCTGTTAAAATAGATTCACCACAATGAGCACCACAATCTATAAAATATTTATTCATTGTACTCTATATTTTCCATTAAATTTAGATTTCCATTCATCATATATAATAGGCATGCCCCATTGATCATGTTCATAATATCTTCCCCATTTTTCTCTAAATTTATGAGCATTTTTTCCTTCTGTTTGGATTTGTCTATCGGATGATTTTGAAAGATCATCTCCTTGACCTTGAAAATGGCTTCCTCTAGCTGCAAAGTGGTATAATATAGATTTTGTTGTATGAACACAATTATATCCTTCTAATCCCATTCTTACATACATATCAATATCTTCAAATGATACAGGTGCAAAAATAGCATCATTACCCCCTAAATTATCCCAATCTTTTTTTCTCATCATATAAGTCCCACCGTTTGCTTTTGGTGAAATTTCATCATTCATATTTTTTAGCTCATTAGACCATTCAATGAAATATTTTTCATCAAAATTCCAACAATATTCTCCAAATTCTCCTATAGGTACTATTACAGTTCCGGGTCTACTATTTTCTTTAAAAATATTAGGTTGTACTTGTAAAGATGATACAACTAAGGGTTTATTATTCCATTTAGAATTATCAAATACTTTTAATAATTCTAGATCCCAATCCTGGGAAACAAACATATCTGAATGTAGAGTTTTGAAAAATTCAGTCTTAACATTTTCAATCATAAAATTCATCCCCCCACCAATACCTCTAGGTACTTCATTATTCTCAATATAAATTTCTAAATTATATTTATCTTTATTTTCTTCTAACCATTCATTAGTACCATCATTGCAGTTTTCGGCATGAATAATAAATGGAGCATCTTTATAATGACTATATTTTCTTACTGATTCTATCGCTTTAACCAAATAAGTAAAATTATTAAAAGTTGAGATACAAAATGTAACTGGTGATTTCATATTATTTATTTTTGAAATGTTTTATTGCTCTTCTTATCCCTTCTTCTAATGATATTTTGGGTTGATAAAAGCTTAACATTTTAGAATTATCACAACATCTAAACATAACACCAACAGGTTTATCTGTTCTTAAATTAATCCCCTTTTTAGGTCTCCATTTTGCTACCTCAAATACTTTTTCAGCTAATTCTAAAAATGATAGAGGAACTCCATGTCCCAAATTTATAGGTTCTTGAATATCCAATCTAACTGCTTCCATTGTAGCTTCAATAATATCATCCATATGGATAAAATCTCTAACTTGTGTTCCATCCCCCCAGATTTCAAATTCATCAACTTGGTCTACTACTCTTTTAATAAAAGAAGGAAATGGATAATCTAGATCTTGTGTTTCACCATAACCACTAAATGGTCTAAATATATAAGTTTTTACACCATAACTTCTAGCAAAATTAGCTAAATATTCTCCTGATAATTTGGCCCACCCATAAGTAAAATCAGGAGAGGAAATATTATTTATATCAATATCTGATTCTTTTAACATTGTTTTCATTCCTTTAGCTTGTAATTTAGTAGGATAAGCTGCTGATGATGAAAAATATATTACTTTTTCTTGTTTAGTACGAACCGCCCAATTGAAAAATTCAGCATCAATAGATAGATCTGTAGCTACTGCTAATGGATCATTTTCAATAGTTTCCCTTCCCCCTACAATTGCTGCTAAATGAATTACTAAATCAAATTTATCATTATTTATTTTAAAAAAATCTCTACAATCATTTCCTTCTTTAATATCAACTCCAACTACCTCAATACCTTTGTTTTTAAAATATTTTAAATAATGTCCCCCTACAAATCCTTTATGTCCTGTTATTAATACTTTTTTCATAATTTATATTTAAATTGTTTCGTAAAATTCATTTTGTTTTTCTTGTCTTCCAATATCCTTTGGATGGTATAATGCAAATTTTTCTTCTGCTGGCAGATTAGCAAATTTTGTATAACCCTTTAATTGTTCATGTACTGGTTTTACCCAATAAATATTTTCTTCATTTCTATAGATTCTCATTTGCCAATCAGGGAAGTTCACCCATCCATCTTCGCTCACTCTCCAACCCCATTTAGCAATGTGTTCATCTGTAATTCCTGCTACTGTATTTATTCTTGGTACCCAATATGCTTCTGTATCTGGATTTGTTTCTAATATGAATGGTAACGCT
>TARA_R110002051_G_scaffold30758_1_pt1 | contig 10901 bp, 8 predicted proteins | sample TARA_R110002051 | Tara Oceans TARA_R110002051 (sample SAMEA4397023) | marine metagenome | biome: Polar Biome; feature: [MES] marine water layer (ENVO:01000295) within the mesopelagic zone...; material: water (ENVO:00002006), including particulate matter (ENVO:01000060) such as......
GTTCTTGGTATTGGATAATCGGTACTTTATTGCTAAGTGTATCTCTATGTCTAGTGTATTTATGGTTAGTAACACCTGTCTATGAAGCCCGTTTTCGAGCTGCTCCTCCAGCGGCATCAAATTTTGCAGTATTCAATCACTTCAATGATTTTCAAATTTCTCCAGAAGATGCATATAGAGCATTAGGGAATAGGTTAACTAGTTTTCAGAACTTTGAAGCCTTTATTGAAGAAAGAGGGGATGAGTTATCCTTTGATAGTGAAGAATCTTTAATAGAGCTTTTTCAAAACAGATTTACCATTGAAGGTCTTGTTGCAGACCGGGCTGGAAGTATGACTATGAGTATTAAGTATCGCTACCCAGAAGGTGAAAATGGTGATGAACTCTTAAATTCTTACATAGCAGAAACTTCAAGTACGGTTTGGTCTAGGCTACATGCAAGGTTTGCTGCTTATAACCAAGCTCAATTAATGCGTTTGGATATAAACCTTAACTTAGAACAAGCTGCGCTTCGCACAGAGCGCGAAGAAGAGATATTTGAAGTTGAACGTGCAATAACAGTTGCTCGTAACTTGAATATTCAAACACCAACGATGCCTTATCAACTCGATGGCGAACAGCGCGGTAGCCAAATAATTTATTCTAACGTTGGAAATTTGCCTAAATATTTTATGGGTTATGAAACGCTTGAGTCAGAGAGAGACGCATTGATTAGCTCATTAGATAAAGGGTTAAGTAATCAAAATGTTAGAGATAATCAACAAAGTATAGATGCAAGACAACAGATTAGTGACTCAATAAGCGAAGATGAATCTTCTAAAAACGGGTTAGATGATTTTATAGTAACTGAGAGGGTAGTGGACGTAATTGAGTATGCTTTTCCAGGAGAGCGAACGGTATCACCTAACAAGCCCCTAATATTAGCACTGTCTATTGTTATAGGTAGTATCTTTGGGCTCGTTATCGCATTGATGTCAGTATCATTTAAAAATATGAAACGCCGTGATTTACAAGAATAGTAAAGAATGGTTTTGATTAGCGTAAGCCGAGCTTTAGGAGCGGAATGAGTTTATTAAAACGTGAAGCAATAAAAGCCGTTTCTTCACTTTGGCTTGCAACCCTGGCTGGTGCAGGATTGGCTTTCATTACGCAAGCTATTCTTGCTCGCCTGTTGCTTCCAGAAGCGTACGGTGTTTTTTCATCTTCTTTGTCTTTTGTAATGCTGTTCGTACCTCTTGCTGGTTTTGGAGTTGCCCAATTCTGGCTAAAAGCGTTTGGTCAAGAAGGCTGGGCAGCAAGGCGATGGTTAAGCGGTTCCATGAGGTTTATTTCATATTCTACAGGGCTCGTGTTTTGCGGATTAATAGCTTGGGCTATGGTGGGGCCGCATAATCAACTAACAACCTTGGTATTATGCTTGTTAGCTTTTCATGTGCTAGCGCAAGTGATTCTAGAGCTAGTGAGTAGCCGATTACAGCTCGAGGAAAGATTTTTATCTTTAGCTATGTGGCAGCTTTTTCCGCATTTATCACGATTCTTATTGGTAGCCGCATTAGCTTTATTTTTAAGTAAAAATGTTAACGTAGTGCTAGGATCTTTAATGTATGCAGCTGTGGCAGTATTAATGATTCCAGTAGGCTATTACATGTTAAAACCGATGTTTAATAGAACATTTTGTCTAGTCGGACACGAAAATTACACTAATGTTTTTAACGGTGAGAGAAAAAATTGGAAAACGGTAATTAATCTATCATGGCCATTCGGTTTAGCTGCGTTTGCTCATTTAATATATTACCAAAGTGATATAGTATTGCTTAAATATTTAGACAGCGATACTAGTGCAGGCATTTACAATATTGCCTTCCTGGTAATCTCGGCTATTTATCTTTTGCCTGGGGTTATATATCAAAAATATTTTTTACCTAAAATACATCGCTGGTCAATACAGGAACCTGCAAGAGTAAGGGAATTGTTTGAACAAGGCAATATTGCTATGCTGTTTTTGGGTCTTATTTTTCTTATTGGCATTTGGATAACAGCAGATTGGATGGTCTCAATACTATTTGGCGATCACTATGCTCAAGCAGCTTTTATTTTAAAAATACTTTCTTTTTCTGTTCCCTTCATGTTTGTTGCTTTTAGTTCTGGTGCTGTTCTTGTTACCCAAAATAACATGAAACTAAAGGTAAAACTTATGATTTTAGTTGCTCTATTAAATATTTCTCTTAATTTAGTGTTAATACCGCTTTATGGAATGGTGGGTGCTGCTACTGCAACAATCATAAGTAATGCTCTTCTTGCATTACTATATTTCATTACTGCTAAACGGCTGGTTATCAAAAATTGATGGAGATTTTGGTGAGTATATTAAAGTCATTTGGTCGTCTGGTTTTTTGCCTCTTATGTATGTTCTATGATTTTTTTCGGTTTACTCGTTACGGCGGATGGCGCCAAAATATGCGTAATAAGCAGGAAAGAAATTACGCCTCTGTTCGCGTTTATCATAGTTTAGAGAAAAGCCTTAGCTTAACTGAAAGAAACCCATCTGCTGGTGGAAAGAACGCAAAATTGCTAAAAGCTATTTTAGATAGAGCGAAAGAGGCAAATGATTATGGCTTTCAGGATCGAGTAGCGTTGAAAGTCTTGAGTGATTTTACAGCTCAAATCGTAGACAAAGGTGAAGGAATGAAATTGCATAGGGAGTTGCAACACATTTCTGATGAAGCTAGTAAAGAGGGTGGAATACTAGAAATTAAAAACTCTATTTTAAATTTAGAAAATCCTGAAGAGTTTTTTTTAGGGCGTCATTCTATCCGTGAGTTTAGTGACCTCGGTATTAAAGACACTGAATTAAAACGTGCTATTCACATGGCTATGAAAGCTCCATCGGTTTGTAACCGGCAAGCATGGTATATCTACGATCTTGAGAACCCGGAAGTTATCAGTGCTGCATTATCATTGCAGAATGGAAATCGTGGTTTTGGTCATAAAGTTAAAAGACTTTTAATTATCTGTAGTGATTTAGAAGCCTTTGTTTCATACAAAGAGCGCTATCAGCACTGGATTGATGGAGGCATTTTCTCAATGTCCATGATCCTGGCATTGCATTCAATCGGCATAGGTTCTTGTTGTCTTAACTGGAGTCAGGATGCAGCAACTGACCTAAAATTGAGAAAACTATTGCCTATTAACCCAGAACACTCTGTAATTATGATGCTTGCAATCGGCTATCCCAATGACACTAGTAAGGTTTGTCAATCGCCACGCCGGCCTATCGAAGAAATTTATACAAAACTTTAGTAAAGGATTACAAGATGAAAAAGATAGCTCTTATCACGATACATTATGCCAATAGCTATGGTGGTTGTTTACAGGCGTTAGCTACTCAAACGATTCTTTCTAAATTTGGAAAAGTTTCGATAATCGACTATAAAACGCCACAGTTAGAAAATACAATGAAGCTTTTACGGTTTAGTAAAAGTCCACGTTCCGCTTTGCACTTAATTAAAGATATTAGTCGTTATTTTCCTCGTAAAAGGTTGTTAACCAGATTTCATCATTTTATGAAAGAAAATTATAATTTAACTCAACCCTGTCATACAAAATTTGAACTTGAGAAATTAAACGATGATTTTGATGTTTTTGTTTGTGGTAGCGACCAAATTTGGAATCCAGTAATTATTGGTTCTTTTGATAAAAACTATATGTTGGATTTTGTTGAAGGTAAGCCAAAAGTGGCGTTTTCAACAAGTGCAGGATCTTATATACATGAAGGAGATGAAAGTGATTATCTTCGAGATGCTCTTAATAGTTTTTCCTCATTATCATTTCGCGAAATTGATACGGCTGAACGCATGAAAACCTTATCAAAGCGTGATGATATTAGCTGTACCTTAGATCCCACCTTATTACTAACTCGCCAAGAATGGTCTGAATTGCTGAAATTGCCAGAGCAGCAAGCTCCTACGGAGCCTTATATATTTGTCTATACACTTAAAAAAGATCGTTTAGTATACGAAATAATAAATAAAGTTGCCAAAAAATTCGATTTAAAAATTATAGCTATCGATCAAGATCCTTTCTTACTTTATAAAACAGATCGTCATTATCGTGATGCTAGCCCACTGGAGTATATGACACTTATAAATAACGCTTCATTTGTAGTTACAAACTCTTTTCATGGGACTGCATTTGCAGCAAATTTTGGAGTTCCTTTTATATCAATCAAACCTGAGTCTGGAACTAATCGAATCAAGTATTTTTTGAATGGGCTAGGGTTAGGAAATCGTCTGGTTGAAGACAGTCAAGACTTAGACGCAGCACTGCTTACTGAGATTGATTTTAAATCTGTTCATCTTGAATTAGATAAGCAAAAAGAAAATACAATGAAATATTTAGAAGTCGCCATGTCATAATTTTATGGTAGCTAATGGAAGAAACGAAAGTAATATAAAAAAATGCTTCTTTCTGATAAAGCATACTGTATTTTGATTTTCAGTTTAAAGAGTGGGTTTATTGTCAATTTTTATAAATAGAGTAATTGGATATGCATCTAAGTAATACTAAGCTTGATGTAAGACTGCTATTGTTGTTTATGTCAATATTGCTTATGCCAAGCCTCGTTTTTGTATTACTGGAGGCTAGCTCGTTAGCGGTGGGGATGCTTTTTTCATCACTGCTAGTACTGCTATTGTTATTTACTAGCAAGGGAGCATTTAAAGTTGATACTGAATTTTTATTTATATTCACCGTTGTATTATTGGTGGTCACTATTAACTGTGCTGTAATTTGCTTTATTTATCAAGATATTAAGCCTCTGCTTTCCCTTGTTTGGTTTTTTGTCGCGTTTTCAGCAGTAATTTTTGGTCGTTACATGCTTTATTTACCCTTTGAAAAAATACACGCTACGTTATTTTACGTTATCATATTGTTGTTGCTTATTGGATGGGTTGAAGTTTTAGTGGGTATGCATTGGGGAGGATATGGTGAATTGGAAAAATCTGTATTTCCATTTTCTGAAGAAAGTCATTATGCACTAGCATTGAGCATGGTAATTTTACCCTATGTTCTTACAAGTAAAAATTTCAAAACGGTTTTTGCTTTTTTATTAAATATACTGTTGCTAGCTATTTTATTTCCTAATCTTACAATGTTAGTTGTTTTTAGTTTATCGTGTTTAATGTATGTATTACGAATGAGGCTTGCTTATTTGGTTTTATGTGCTACTTTCTTGTTTACCATTGGTATGGTTTTTTTTATTTTTCTACTAGACTATTTTCCTTATTTTCAAAGCAGGCTGGCGTTTGAAGACTCAAACAACCTAACCACATTAGTATTTCTTCAGGGCTGGATGATGGCCTATACTAATCTCATCGAGACCTATGGACTAGGCATAGGTTTTCAGATGCTTGGTACTGAGGCTACGTATTTTCCTGATGTTACTGAAAGAATATATGTTTTAACCGGAAAGTATTTTAACACATATGATGGCGGTTTTTTATTGGCTAAAATTGTTGCTGAATTCGGTATTTTGGGTGTCATTTTAGTTGTTTTTTATTTATTTTCCCTAGTTAATATGTTTTTTTACACCAATCGTTATTTTAGTAGTTTGAAAGGTAATACTATTCAAGATGATTTTTTGAGAAAAAGAATACTAATGTACGGGTTTTTTATGGGCTTTTCTATTGAGTTTTTCCTTAGAGGTTATGGCTATTTTTCTCCTGGAGTGTTTGTAGTCATTGCTGCATGTTATGTCGCATTTTTAAATAAAAGACGAGTATTAGTATGAATGCTAGCAAGCTTAAAAATATAATCATTATTAATGACTATGCTAGGGTAGAGGGTGGGGCAGCGAAAGTAGCAATTTCAAGTGCTCTTGGTCTTGCGTTGGCTGGATACAAAGTCTCTTATGTTTTTGCAGTGGGACCCGCTAGTAATGATTTGATTCATCCTAATATTCAGTTAATTGATCTAAAACAGTATGACTTGCTAGATAATCCTAGTCGTAAGGATGCCGCTATCAGAGGTGTTTGGAATAGTCAGTCTTATAAGGTAATAAAACAGTATCTGAATAATATAAGTCCATATGATACTGTCGTGCATATTCATACGTGGGTCAAGTCATTGAGTATTAGTGCGGTAGCTGCTGTTGTTAATTCTAAAATCCCCAATGTCTTAACGCTACACGACTATTTTTCTGTATGTCCTAACGGTGGCTTATATGATTATCAAAAAGAAAGCATATGCCATAAAAAGCCAATGTCACTAGATTGTGTCACTACTAATTGTGATGCTCGTAGTTATTCCCATAAGCTTTGGCGAGTTATCAGACAACTAGCATATAAGCGAGCAGGGTTTAAAAATGGTATTAAAAATTTTATTAGTGTATCGGATTACAGTGAGTCAATACTGAAACCTTTGCTTCCCAGCACCGCTTTGTTTTGGAGGGTGGGAAATCCTATTGATATAAAAAAAGCGTCACCTACAACACCAGGCAACTCACGTTATTATACTTATGTGGGTCGCTTGTCGGCCGAAAAGGGGGCTTTGCTTTTAGCGAAGGTGAAAAGCATTACGCCTGATAGATTGCGTTTCATTGGAAAAGGAGAGGTCGAAGAGGAGTTGATGGAATTGTTGCCCGAAGCTGAGTTTTTAGGTTGGGTAGACTCAACTCAAATATCAAAATATTTATATGATACACGTGCATTGTTATTTACTTCTAGGTCGTATGAAACTCAAGGGCTTGTTGTTTTAGAGGCTGCTGCTGTAGGTGTGCCTGCCGTTGTAGCTTCTCAAACATCAGCGACTGACTATGTTACACATAATAAATCTGGATTATTATTCTCCACTGGTAATAGTGCTAGTCTGGATGATCAGCTTGCTTTGTTAGAATGCGATGATACTGTTAATCGCCTTGGGGCTCAGGCATATGATGATTTTTGGAAAAAACCGCCTACTTTAGAAAACCATGTAAAAGAGCTTGTTATTTGTTATTCGGATATTTTAAACCAACACACGGATTGTTTTAAATAGGTAAGGAATACCATATGGTAAATAGTAAAAGGGTGGCATGCGTCATACCAGTTTATAATGGCAAGCAGGACTTGCTACGGTTATTTGACTCTTTGGATCAACAAAAAGCTCACTTTGATGTTCTGGTCGTTGATTCGTCATCGTCTGATGGATCTCAGGAATTAGCTGAAGAAAGGGCAGATGAATTAGTCGTTATAAATTCTAGTGAGTTTAATCATGGCGGCACTAGACAGAAAATTGTTAATGATTATCCGCAGTATGATGTTTTTATATTTTTGACTCAAGACGCATATTTGGATGATCCTTCCGCTATTACTAACATGGTTAAGTATTTTGACAAAAGTACTGTGGCTGCAGTATGTGGAAGACAGCTGCCACACGATGATGCTAATCTATTAGCCGCTCATGCACGGATATTTAATTACCCATCAGAATCTATTTATAAGTCTTTAGAGGATGCCTCGTCATTAGGTATAAAAACGCCCTTTATGTCTAATTCATTTGCTGCTTATCGTAGGGAATCGCTTATTAAAGTAGGTGGGTTTCCTGATGATGTTATTTTGTCAGAAGACATGTTTGTAACTGCCAGAATGTTGATGGCAGGTTATGAAATTGTTTACGCAGGCGATGCCTGTTGCCGACATTCTCATAACTATACAATTATAGAAGAATTCCGTCGTTATTTTGATATTGGTGTGTTTCATGCTAAAGAGCCATGGATTAGAGATAATTTTGGAGGAGCGGGGGGAGAAGGGTTTAAGTATGTAAAGTCAGAGATTAAGTATATTGGGTTAAGACGTTTTTATCTTTGGCCGTCTAGCTTGATCAGAAATGCTTTAAAATTATTCGGTTATAAATTAGGTCAGCGGTCAGAAAAATTACCAGTGTCTATAAAGCAAAAATTGTCGATGCACTCACATTATTGGAGTAAGTGATTTTTGTCTATCGACATGTTTTATAATGGTAATGAGTATCTGGGGAGGGAAGATTTAAATGTTTAAGCAAACACAAGGCCTAACTGAACGGTATCCTGCCCAGCTGATAGTGCCCGTTTTTGATTTTTTCGCAATTGTTTGCGCTTGTGTTATTGCTTTTAACTTTCGTTTTGGAACTTTTGATTTACATGAGCGCTATGTTTTAGCGACTACTCTCATCGCTCTGTTTGCCATCCTATTAAATAGTATGTTTGGTGGTTACAGTCGATGGCGTACTACCCCCGTTTCTACATTGGTGGCCCGACTTTTAATGGTGTGGGTAGCGGTTGGATTGCTGGCAACATCATTGATCTTTTTGGCAGATGCTTCTGTTCGTTTTTCGAGGCTGTGGGTAGCCTCCTCGTTGCTCCTCTCTTATATCATAGCGGCGGGAGGGCGTGTACTTGCACAAATTATTTTGAGAAAAGCTCGCATGAAGGGACGTGCGAGGCGATCCATATTTTTGGTGGGCCCCAGCAGCCAGTTGCTACAAGTGGCAAGAAGCATGCGTGTCGCTAAGGGGGAAGGGTACTCTATTGTCGGTGTTGAGAGACTGTACCCTGGATTCAACGAACAAAGCTTGCCCAATATTGCGGCACGAATTGAAATGTCTGGTGCACGTGAAGTATGGATTTGTGTCCCTTTAGAAATGGGGGGGGCTGTTCGTTCCATTTTTTATGCTTTAAGAAATCACACTGCGGAAGTACGTTTTATCCCTGATTTCCAGGGTATGCAATTGCTTAACCACAGATTTAGCGAGGTGGCGGGGCATTTTGCTATTGATCTAAGCGTTACGCCACTCAGCGGCATGGCGCGTATTATCAAGCGTGCTGAAGATCTAATGGTAGGGAGCCTTATTACGCTATTGATTACCCCCGTTTGTCTATTGATTGCTGTCGCTATCAAGGTTACCTCTCCAGGCCCCATACTGTTTAAACAATATCGTACTGGTGCAAATGGACGACGGGTGAAGGTATATAAATTCCGGTCCATGCGTGTCCATAAGGAAAAAGAAGGTCAAATTACCCAAGCCACCAAGAACGACCAACGAATAACGCCAATAGGTGCTTTTCTGCGTAAGACATCTCTTGATGAGCTACCCCAATTTTATAATGTACTTCAGGGTCGTATGTCGATCGTTGGTCCGCGTCCCCATGCGTTAGCTCATAACGATTACTATAAAGATCTTGTTGAGTCATACATGCGACGCCATAAGGTAAAGCCAGGCATCACAGGCTGGGCCCAAGTGAATGGTTTGCGGGGGGAAACAGATACCCTGGAGAAAATGGAGCGTAGGGTCGAGTATGATCTTTGGTACATCGACAACTGGTCCCTGTGGTTGGATTTACGCATTATTATTTTGACAGTTTTTACAGGGTTTACTAACAAGAATGCCTACTGAAATATTAGCAAAAAAATGAGAGGCGAAGAGGACTATTCTAGAATAATGTTCTTATAAATCAAATTTTTAATTTACAGCTGATGAGGAAGATGGTCACATGCATGTTTTCCAATTGACCATGTCAGCTGGGTGTTGAAAGTGCATTGTGGGTATGGTTTGGTTCGATATTGTTCAGTGTCGCCACCGCCATGGCCTGTCCAGCTTCGCGTTGTGATGCCGCTGACAGGCTTAACGTTGTGGCCATGTTGGTGAGGTATAAGCGTTTATCGAGGCCTTTGCTAAGCATGGATTTTGAGGCCGACCGTGCCTATGATGTTGTACCTAGCGCCTCTGAGTCTTAAGGCGCTAGGTTTCAAAGAAGCGCTTGCTTCTAGGTGCCTTTGGGTTGCGGTGGGCATACCGAATGTCATCAGCAGTAGGGTTGAAAAAGCGGCTGGCTCAGAGAGGTTGAATGACGAAAATGTTGAATAAAATTATCCCCATGTACAAGGTTTGTCTATGTAGAGTGGCGGCAATGAATACCTTACAATCGAAACTAATTTTGAGTAGCGTGGATTAATTACTTTTTCATCCGTTTAGAGTAGGGCATGGGAACACGCCCTTCAAAACTCCTGGGCGGTAGCGTACCTTTTTTTAGGAAATATCATGTCAAATACCCCATTCTCGATAGCGCGGCCAGCTCGTATGCTATTGGCGGCGCTAAGTGTTGTCGTGGTAAGCGGCTGTGCCAGTTACCCAAATAGCAGCACCCAACAACAAGCGCAGTACGTGTTGAATAACGACCCGGCAACGCTCCTGGAAGATGTGGCGCTTAATGAGTTCCTATCCAAAGCACCCGCAGGCTCTGTTCTCAATCTCGCACGCACTCCTTGGGGGGATAACGTTGAAATTGTTGCCGATGCGCCTTACCTAGCCGCCAGTGGCAGGGAGTGTCGTCGGTTACGCATTGTCGACAGTGCAGGGGCAGCTGCACCCAGTGCACTTACTTGTGAAACACCTGATGGCTGGGTGAATCAACGTGTATTCGCTAACATGGATTCAACAATGGAAGGGCGCTATTAATGAATGTTTCATGCATGCTTCAACGGCTATCGATCAAGCGCCCCATCGCCGTTGCTTCATTTCTGCTACTAAGCGCTCTCACCAGTAGCACGGCACTGGCACAAAGTATTAGTCTCCCGAATAGCATCCTGCCTGAAGATCAAGAGGGCGGAGACCAGCAAGAGCAAGTAGACGATACCCCTCGAGCTGATTGGCGTAGCGGCACCTATGGCCCCGTTGCTATGGAAACCGCCGATCCGGATACCCTCCCCCCTTTTGGCGCTAACCTATTTACCGGCGGGTTTCGAGGGGCGATGGGGGATGGCTTAAATGAAGGCTATCAAGTCAAACCCGGTGACCAAATCACCGTGCGTGCATGGGGGGCGTTTGAGTTTGACCGAATACTGCCAGTAGATGCCCAGGGCAATATTTTTATACCAGGCTCTGGCCCA
>TARA_R110002051_G_scaffold104342_1_pt1 | contig 10897 bp, 13 predicted proteins | sample TARA_R110002051 | Tara Oceans TARA_R110002051 (sample SAMEA4397023) | marine metagenome | biome: Polar Biome; feature: [MES] marine water layer (ENVO:01000295) within the mesopelagic zone...; material: water (ENVO:00002006), including particulate matter (ENVO:01000060) such...
GCAAACTACAAAGTTGCACAAGAAATAGGCGCACACACCGGACAGGAGTTCGCAGACCCCGGAGCAAATCTTGCTATGCAAACCCACCCTGCATTACAGGGAGACAGTCAACAATTATCATCTACATTGGAAGAAAAAGCAAAGAGCAAACTCTGGACGCCTCGCCCTATAGAAGCGAGTGGTAATCCCTCGCCCGAAGAACAGCAACAGCAATATGACCAAGAAAGGCTCTCACAATTCTTCCAATCTCGACAGCAACAACCTCAAGTTCAACAACCTCAAGTTCAACAACCTCAAGTTCAACAACCTATGCAACCTGAGATGATACAACAAAGCGAACCTATGGACATCGCTATGCGGTTGCTCAAGAATGAAGAACAGTGGAGACAAGAAGCCAAGTTTTTACCTACACGAGACCTTGAAGGGCAAAGCATGGGTGTTACAGAGGCTCTTGTATTCCATCCAAATTTTGAATTATTTGAAGAAGCAGGTCATCCCGAAGATAGATTAGAAGAGTTTTTTGGGACTAGAATAGCAGAGGAATGGAGAAGGGCTAGGGTATTTGAAGACGAATGGGGCTTTAGAGAACAAGAAGAAGATGACCAATTAAGAGAAATGGGTTTGTATGAAGAACCTATTACTTCTAAAACTCAAGATAAGTTGGACTATGCGCCTGATGTTTTTATGGAACATGAACGACACAATATCAGAAACCTTCCCAGTGGGGGTCATACACATGAAACCGTCCCTGCTTTTGGAAACGTGAATATACGCACTCCTGCTCCTGTAGACGAACACCAATACGGAGTAAAGGTTGGGCCGGATATGCAAAAATATCCATTGGTTGATATGGAAGAAAACAGATTTTCACCTTGGCAAACAGATAGTGAATATGGTAATCTTAGGAATACAAGACAAGGTGGATTTTCGGCTCAAGACCAAATGAAATACACAGGCGAACCAATGGACATTGCTATGCGCTTGTTGAAAGCGCAACGTCTTTATGATGCGCTCCCTTGGGATAAGTCGATGCAGTCCTTTGAGCAAGCGTATTTCCTCATCAAAAGCGATGATATAATTGACTTGCTAATCAAAATGGGAAGGCAAGATGATGCTTTGCAAATGAGAAACATGCGTCAATTTGTATTAGAGAATCAAAACTCTACAGACCCCGGAATGAGGGAAGCAGCCGATGAGATGTATCAATATCTCACTCAATTACAGAATTACTTGGGTGGCGACAAAACAGGAGAATCTCCTCAGATGCCTCAAGTTGCAGGATTTAATGCTCCCCCTCTTGACCCCCCACGACCTCGTGAACAAGAAGAAGTAACTGGTGCTCATGAAGGAATCCCACCCGAACATCCAGTTCCAATTCAGAAAGCATGGAATTTTTTGAAAAATGAAGGAAGGCTTTGCTCTCCAGCATGTGAATGTGGTTGTCACGAAGGTGGGGCAGCGGGGTGCAAAGATTGTGTGCCCGAAGGCGACCAACCATATGACGACACCGAAGAATCAATTACCAATATGGGTTATTGATGTCGCTTAATAAGCGATAGCATTTTGTTCTACGGTTGCTTCGCAGGTATGATGGCCGAGACTTACATGTTGTCTAAGGCCGAGTGTAATGACCTCATAAAGTATGATTTTGTTCCTGTAAATTCGGACGATGATATTGAAAAATGGGTTCAACTTGTTGGTATGGCTGCAAGGGCGTTAGCCTCAGGTGCTGGGAAAGCAGCGGGTGCTGTAAAAGCAGGTGCTAAAGCGGTAAAGAATGTAGCAGTCGCTGCTAAAGACAAAGCAGTTTCAGCGGGTTCAAAAGTCGCAGAGACCTCAAAGAAAGTCGCAGAAAAGACTGGAGCCCCAAACTTAGGTGAAGCAATGAGTGGTGAGGGAGTCACAGACATAACTGATAAAGTAAAAGATGTGGCTGATGTGGCTACAAGCGCAAAAACTGATGCTTCAAAAACAAAAACAGGTATGGCTCTTATGGGTGCCCAATCAATGATGGCGGGGGGCGCTCAGAAAAAGCAAGCCCAAGAACAACGGGCTATGGATATGGCAAGGCGTGGTGCGAGCATAGCAACTGGAACACCAATGGATTTATCATGGCGATTACTCAAAGGTGAATGATATGCCTTCGCCCTTTGATATGGTTTATCAAATATTGAAATTTGGTTATTATGAGTTACAAGAACAAATAGACCAATTACCTGAGGATTCAAATGAAAGGATTAATTTACGAAGAATGCAACTATCTACATCCGACCATCCTGTAGAAATGACCTCAGTTAATTCACCTGCTGATAGTGATACGGGGGAATGCACGGTTGCAGATTGTCAGTCTGGTCAACCCCCCGCTATTAGTGCAAGATTTCGTAATCCTACATATAGTAATGATTATACTCATCATATGTGTTATCAGTGTGCAGATAATTATGATTTAGGACACTTAGTTCACGATAGTCAAAAACCGGATGTATCTGATGAACCTGATATAAAACTTACAAAAGGAGATTTACGAACTAATGTTTCAGATGAGGATTGGACAACGGCTTTACAACCATTAATGCAAGGAATATTTGATAAAGATGATATTTTTCAGCATGTAAATCCTGCTCCATATGAACCACCAAATGATAGAACTCATCTTTATGATAGATTAAATGAAAGAATGCCTATAAATCAAGAAACAGGACATATGGAATTAAACCCACCTACTAATTTTATTGCACCTTGGGCTGCTGCTAATCATGATGTTTATAATGATATGAATAAACAAGCACAATTTCTCAATATGGCTCATACTAAATTAGAGCATATTATGAGAACTAAACCCGAATTACTTGAGGATATTAAACACGATGATGCTTTATCTTTACAAGTTGGTATAGATAAAAGAGGTTGGGATAGATTACCTGATAGTTATGATTTTGCAAGACATAATTCTCATCGTTTAACAAAAAAACCTGTAGATATGCATGTAGTATATAGAAGAGCAGAAGATGGTCGTTTTCAACCTATGACTCTTCAACCTACAATTCATTGGAACCCTAAAGGAAGAAACACAAAATTTCTTTCTGCTCAAACTAAGAATTATCAAAAATTAAATTCAAGAGATGAAACAGAATTACACGATTCAATGCAAAAACTAAATGCTAAACAAGGTTTTGATGGAGATACATATGTGCCTGATGATATGTATGCTCAAACTTCGGCTGTTACAAAAGTAGAAGAAGAAAAAGAAGAAAGAGAAAAAGAGATTTTCACTGGTAATTTCAGTCCTGAGTTAGAGGCATACTTTAAAATGAATAAAAATAATGAGCCATCACTTAGATATAAATTTCCGGGACATACAAAGCAAGGAATAAGACAGGGTTGGTGGACTCATGGGAATAATAGAGGCATGAGTGATATAATACGAATGGTTCAAGATGAACATGATACTGATAATATATCTACAGAAGATAAAACTGCTTTACTTAAAATAATAATTCGACAAGCCTTGGATTCTAATATACCTCGTAATGATATTAGTCCTACTCATTATCAAGCAAAACAATTCCTTCCTTCTATTGAAGGAGATGAAGAATATCTTCATGCCCTTAATTCCATAGAAAAAGGAATAGGTATGGATTTAACATTTAGATTATTAAAAAGTGATATTATGAATTTGAAAGATATGATAGATAAAGAAAGAAAAACTCCTGAGGCTATGCGCCATAAGCGAGAATATGATACAGAATATGAGTCATCACCTGAGCGAATCAAGTATAGAGAGAGTTTGAATAGAGAAAGACAGAGGCGGGGGATGTATGGAGACCACTCTCACAGAGACATTAGCCACACCGAGGGTGATAAATTGACTGTTGAAAGTGAGCATGAAAATCGTCAGCGTCATTTCAAAGATAAAGGAACACTCCGCCCTTTAACAAAAGCAGTTAGAGAAGACCTTGAATTATTGAGAAACCTAATGGGTGGGCCAATGGATGAACAAGATAAGAAGATAGCACAAGCCCTAATGACTTCTTTAGAAGAAAGAGAAGGCGAAGAGAAAAGCGAAGAGGAAGAGGAACTACAACACCCATTCTTCGGCGGCTCTCCAATGCAAGTTAGATAGTTGTCTTGATTGTCTTATGTCTAGTATAGACTTTATTAAATTATAATAATAGTATAGACTGGACATAAGACAACTCAGACAACTGGGCATTCGGAATCTTTATGATGACCTCACGAGTGGACATACCAGTGGTCGCTATGGAAGGGCAGGAACAACATGATGCCGAGATACGCCTAATGGGTTTAATTCTCGCACAGAGCACATTAGTAGGAGTAGGAATTGGAATCTTTGACTCTGAAGTATGGTTAATGAATGATACACCTTGGTTAAATGGATTTACCTATGCTATGGGTGCGTTCTTTGTTCAAGGAATTGCTTATTATGTTTTTAAGATGTTCTTTGAACAAAATCTACAAGAGAAAACACATCATTCTAATTTAGAAAGACAGCGCACGCAGCAATACAAAACGATGCAACAGCAGTTTGATAATCGTAGGTCTGATATGGAGATGCGAATGCAAGAAGTTCAACTTGAAAGAGAACTAAAATGGATGGAGATGAATCCGGGAAAAATGCCCCCATCATGGGGTGTTCCCGGCGGAGCACCATCATTAATTTCTTCATATGAATTTGATACATCTCGTATCCCTGCACATGAGGCGAATGTTCAACAACCCCTCACTCTTGGGGCAAACGAAGACGATGATACTCCAAAGAAAAAGGACGGGACACCCGATAAAAGACATAAACCAGATAATTGAGATGGTGATATGATTGGGACGTATATTCAAAACACCAGCAGATGATGCGACAGAAGCCACTTTACGTGCTATGCATATCGCAAATAGCGTAGATAATGCCTACGAAAGAACATGGGGTTGGCTAAAAACTATTATTGCAATAGGTATTACCTCTTTAGTTGTTAGTGGGTGGGAATTTTTTAATCCTGAATATAGCATTTATGAGAACACTATCAAATGGTTTGTGGGAAAATTAGAGGATTTCATTAACTGGTTGATTTGGTGGGATTAGGGTGGTTGTGATTTATGGTAGACCCAAGTGGAACTGCGTTGGTTGGCGCAGCGATGTGGGGACAACATCTCTATAATTCTTATAAACCAAGAAAAGTAGGTATCTATGGAACACCTATGGTGGGTAAAACTACCTTAGATAGATACATGACTACTCCGGGAGAAATGGAAGAGATTCCCGAAGATGAAAGAACTATTCATTCTCGTATTTTGAAGATTGGTAAATACAAGATGTCTAAGCCTACAAGAAAACGTATTAATTGGAAAGGCGAGAAGAGAGTTGTCTATTCTTCTGATTTGGGGGGACATGAAAGATTTTGGAATCTTTGGATTGAAGATATGGTAACGAGAGGAGTAGAGGGTATTGTGTATATGTTTGATGATAGAGCATTTAAGGGGGGAGAAGATGGTTTACAACAACTTGCTGGCTTCCGTTATCTTGTAGATTGTCTTGTTAATCGTAATTATCGCTATCGTTCATTTTTATCAAGGTTAAAGGGGAGAAGATATGTTCCTAAAATTATTATGTTAGTAGCAAATAAAGCAGATAGATTCTTTGATGATACTGCGTCAAAACTTTGGCATGACGGAAGAATAGGAGAACATAAGATATTTGACCCATTTAGAGATGATTTAATTAGACTTCAAAAAGCAGGTATTCCTACTAAACGCTCATTCATGGCTACTCGTATTGGTTGGAATGTAGAAATAGCCATGATAGACTTACTTACCTTATAATTGACCTTATAGGTAGCCTTTTTAATAAACAACGAGTGGGTATACTATGGGTAGCAAGAAATCCGCCACTATGTTGGTATCAACAGGTGGTGGTAGTCGTAGTTTAAGAACTACTATTCCCATGTGGATTGTCGAACATTTCAATTTAAGCGCTGGAGATAGCGTTAGATGGAAATTTAAAGTTGATGAGGGACAGATAATTGTAGTCATGACCCCTGCGAGTAATCAAACGGGTGTATAATATGGTAATGTGGAATACTCAACCAAGACAACAAATGGATGAGAATCAATTAGCATTTTTGGCTTCTCAAGGTAATGAACAATTGAATCAGGCTGCTCTTCAAGAAATGCTTTCTGCTCAACAAGCGATGCAAGAAGTAGGGAATGCTCAAAATATAGAAGTTCCAAAGGTTAATTTTTATCCAAATAGTCATGCTGACCCAAGAAAAGCACGTAGAAAGGATATCAGACAAGCATACAAACTTCTACAACCAGCAAAACGCTCAATCTTTAATCCTATGAGAACTTTATTTGGTAAGAAATATAGATACAACAAAGATACAGGGACATGTGTAGTAGATGGATGTAATTGTGCTAATTTAATTCAACATGATAATCTATACATGCGTATATGTGATGATGAAACGAGTAGAAGTTTATGGGATATGTATTGGTCTAACCCAGTAACAGGTCAACCTGAGGCTTTTATTGCTCAAGATAAAGTAACTAATGGTAAAAAAATGAGGGGAACATACTGTCCTGAACATTTGCATCTTTTTCATTTATTGGTTAAGTGGGAAGCAGAAGAAGATAAACAGAATGAAATGAATCCTAATCGTCTTCGTGATAAAGTTAGAAGAGGAGTTTCTATTGTGACTGTTCCTGTTTCATCAGTCAAAAAGAAAGACATGACGCCCGCAATGTTGCAAAAGTATGAGCCTTTTTTCGCTGAACTTGAAAAAGATGCAGGTAAAACAAAAGGCATTAGTGTTCTACATTATGCGAATCCTCAGACAGGACAAAATGATGTAACAATGGTAGTGTTTGATTTGCGTATTTTCCAATTTGAAATGCAGCAAATGAATATGCCTACTCAAGAATTTCAAGCACTTTTGAATCAAGAAGCCCTAAAGGTTCAAAATATACCGGTAGAACAGAAGGTTGAAGGGGCAGTTATGAGTGCAGGTATGTGATACGATGTTCGGTATAGGAAATCAACAGACCCAAAGTGGAGCGATGAATCTTTCTCAAACAGGCGGTGGGGGCGGTGGATACTCTAATTCAGGATTTTCTTTAGGTGCCCAACCTCAACAGAATTATGGGATGTTTGCTCAACAACAACCTCAACAACATAATGGGTTTGCTCAAGGTATGATGGGTGGTATGGGTATGAATCCACAACAACAGATGATGATGCAAAACGGCCAAATGACTCCACCTTCTGAAATGGAGATTTTAGCCGCCCTTATGGAATCTCAGAATCCAATTCATCGTTTTATTGCAGAAGGTGGGTTAGGTTCTATTATAGATTTAATAGCAACGGCCACAAGCCTCAGTATGATGAATATTTTGAAAGATGCTACGTTTGTTATTGATGAAGATGAAGGTGGTATGAAATTAGACGTAGCAACTCTTTCTACTGATTTACAAACTCTAAGTGTAGAAAATGTAAATATGTTACTCACTAATATGGTATCACAAAGTCAGCAAACTGTTCAACAGGCTGAAATGCAAAGACAACAAATTATGGCTATGGCTCAACATTCTATGATGGGCGGCGCTTTATCTGCCGCAATGCAAGATGAAGGGATGATGAATAAAATGGGTGGCGGAATCGGTAGTGTTGCTCGTGGTTTAATTGGACTACCAAATAGATGAGGTGAAAAAATGGTTATGCAGGGAATGGATGAAACACTCAAAAGAAGCGCAGTAGGTATGGGACAGGCAGCCAGCACTATTTTATCACCCCGAAGGTCAGTAATTACTGATATGATAATGGTGCAATTCATCAGTGTAATGATAACTTGTGCTGGGGTATTGGTATTTGCTGGCGGTGATATGTCTACAAGTGATGTTACTGTTTACATGATAGCGATTTTCATCTCATTTTTATTCCTTACTTCGCTGTATGCTAAAATCACTCGGTAGCCATTTGTCTATAGGGCACTTCATAGAGGGTGAAGAAGCCTTCACTTTCATAAAACATCCACACAAATTACAGGTAGTAGAATACTTGTGATAAAACTCACAATCTTTACAGATAGATATTCTTTTTTCAAACTCTTCTATAGAAAGAGAATTTCCCTTTATTATATCATTTAATGTAGTCCCAATATTTTTAATCCGCTCCTTTAATGGTTGCTTAGGAACTCGCTCAAAACGTGGGAACATACCTCTCCGAGGGGTGAAAAGAGGATAAGGATTATGGGCGATGCTGCTTTAAGACATACTATGGGGGAGAGAGAGCGAGTCTCCAAACGCTCTTGTCCTTTGTGTCAACACCCCAGTAGAATTGAATTAGAAGAGGCTCTTTTACAAGGAGAAATATCTTCTAAACAGATGGATAAAGATATGGGTTGGAGACTAAATACCACCGATAGACATTATCGAAATCATATGGGACAATTCCATATGGCCGCTAACCCTCAATGTAAGGTATGTGCACATCCTAATAGAGCAGAGTTTGAGAGTAGGTATTTTACAGATGGTAGTGAGTCTGAAAGTATAGCAGAAGAATTAGGAATTGCTGAAACTACAGTATATCATCATATGAAACATCATTTTCAACCATTAGTTCAAAGAAGTGCTGCTACTGAGGTAGTATTAGTGGTAGGTGAAGAAGTAGATGCGCTCAGGTCAAATGTGGAACAACTCAATTGTAAACTGTCTGAATTGCTCAATGAAGGAAGCATCCATGAAGATGGATTTGTTAGAGATGCAGTGTCTTTGCACAAAGAAGTCAGAGAATCAATAAAAGATTTGGTAAAATTAAAAGAAGAATGGTCTCCAACATCTGAAAATGGGCAAATTCATAATACGATAAATATTTTGAAAGTAGAGTTAGGTAAGGAGAGCCCTGAATCTTGGGCAAGACTTAGAGGTAAATTGATTGAACATGTAGATGGTGATTTGATATGATGAGTGTTCCAGTTCCTGATTTGCTACAAATGACTCATCCGGGTTATCGTTATGTGAATAGAAGCCATGTGCTTAAAGAGAAAGACATGCCTACTTTTGTTGATTTTTGTAGAAGATTAATTGAAAGATTTGAACATTATGGAGACCTTTCTATTACACCGCCTGATTTCTTTAAATTATTTTCAACTCATTTTCAAATGTTATTTGAGAGTGATGAACCCGCAGATTTTCTTCATTCAAGAAATATGGTTATTGGTTTTTTAGAAGAGTTTGATTTAGTAGTAGATAATATGCAGAAAGCATTTTCTGCTAATCCTACAATTTGTTTATTTTATCGAGATGTTGCTTCGACTTTACGACAGACCTTTGAATATCACATAATGGGGGATAATGAATGACGGGCGGAATGATGGGGAGAACCTCTGATACAAGAATATACAATCCACGTTCAGAGTCTTCTGAAATGTTTCGTGATAATCACGAAGACGAAAGACCACCTAAAGGTATAGAAGATGGTTTGGATAAAGAAAAGAGGATGGATAAAAAACAAGCCAAGAAAGAACAAGAGGAAAATGATGAGAAATCTATTAAACACATCAAGGTTAGAAGGCATCATCTTGGTTTGAAAGAAGGTAGTTCGCCTGATGATGAAGTTGAAGATGAGGCTGGTAAGAAAGAGGCAGACTTAGAACCTCATAATCAAACAATGCCTTCCGGTGCTGGTGGATTCTTAACCAGTCTTGCTACTCAGGCCAAGGGGCCGGGTGCGGCTAGTGGTGAAATGATTCAGATGAGTGAGCCGATGAAAGATGCTTGGTCGGAATTACTAAAGGAATCTGATAGAGGAGTAGCAAGGCGTAGGAAAAAAGAGATGCATTCTAAGTGGAGACCATCTACCGGGCAGTTTGAAATGCCTAAAGGTGGTAGTAGTCCTCGTTCAGCAACTTCTCGTAGAGCCAAGAATATTAGTAGAAATCTCCCTTTAGGTAGAAAGACAGGATTAATGAAGCCACATCTTTCTGTTGAGTTTAGTCATCGTGGGCTTGCGAGTAAACAACCTATGTCTAAAGACCCACAAAAGTATAGACCTTATCTTGCTTCTCAACATGCTCGTAAATTATTAGGTAATATTCGTTTCACTCCTTCTCCTCATCTTGCACATAGTCAGCGTTCTTACACGGCGGGCCCCACTGGTGCTGGTCAATTAACAGGGACTCTAAAGTATCCACGAGTCCCAAGACCAAGATTACGTCCAGTTCGCACCCCAAGTATTGTTCCCCCTAAAATGAAAATGCCTCGTTTAAATCGCCCTAAGATGCCGAGTATGGTGACGATGAGTGAAGATATTTCTATACAAAGTGATATATTGAAAATTAGTTATTATGATAAGGCTTTGTTAACTCATATGGTAAAAGAGGTTAGAGAATTAATGCGTCTACATAAAGACCGAGATAGTAAGAAAAAAGGAAAGGGACAGCCTGATGTTGCGGGGGCTGCGAGCACCCTTCCTAACTATGCTGGTAATACTCCTGTTTCAACTACAAAACCCGAAGGTGGAACAGAAGATGAAGACGATGCAAGAAGATGGGGATTATCGCCTCATGATATCGTAGGAAGAGGAAGTGGCCGAGCATGAGTAGTGTATTGGTTCGTAAATCCTATATTTTTCTCAAGGGAGATGGTGTTTATGCTTACCATAATAATCAACCTCATCTCTTAACAGCCCCCCCACCAGAAGCATTTCATCCAGATGATGATAAGCCTGACGTTCCAGCATTTGCTCATTATGGTAATGCTAAACTACATCCGCAAGGACACTTTGGTATGGGTGAATTAATTCCGGGGAAGTTTGAACGTGGAAAGTATGGAGAGTTGGCTTATTCTGACGGGGATACTCATCACCATCATGGTATTGATGGAGTGCTCA
>TARA_R110002051_G_scaffold74962_1_pt1 | contig 10894 bp, 17 predicted proteins | sample TARA_R110002051 | Tara Oceans TARA_R110002051 (sample SAMEA4397023) | marine metagenome | biome: Polar Biome; feature: [MES] marine water layer (ENVO:01000295) within the mesopelagic zone...; material: water (ENVO:00002006), including particulate matter (ENVO:01000060) such as......
TTTGGGGTTAGAACCCTTATCAGCCCTGATGTTGCTTTGTTTATATATTCTCGATTACACAAAAACGGAGTTGTAGTAAATTGGGTTTTTCTAGGTTTACACAAAAACTGAGTTAACAATAATTTCCTAGAAAAACCCAAAATACGTTTTAGAATTTAAGACCACCTTCTTACGAATTTACTCTGTTTTTGTGAAAATGAGTTGTTTTCATGGAGAGAATATGTTACTTTTTGGTCGGTTTTTGTGTAATGAGCAATTATAATCATGGAATTATCTTCAAAATCCCATAGTAAATCAATCGTTTTTGTGTAATTATTGCATGATTTACACCATAATTTTTCTGATAATACGTCTAATCGAGAATTTACTGCACAAAAAGAGCCGCATTTAATACAAAATCTAGGAACTTTACTCATCTAAAACCCTCCTGAATTGATGTAATCCATTCTTTCTCGTAACTGTTTGAGCCGGATTAAACGCTCCTTCTTTGTAGTACCTCTATACTGGGCGATTACATGGTAATCAGGGTGGTCTATGGGGTGAGAATGGAGGATAAGCCACCACTCCACCTCAAAGATGGTTGTACTCCAATCAATACCTCCTGTAATATGAGAATTATTCACAGTGACCACCTACCAAATAATCTCAAACATCTTGCACATTGTCGGCAGTTATCATAACCTGCCGCAATCTTAGTATTACAGTGATTCCTACCGCAACGCTTCATTTCTTCTCACCTTCATTTCTTGCTTTACGGACATCCACTTCTAAGTAAGCAATTTTAGCATTCATTTGCTGATAGTCATAATGACTTAAACGGCCTGAATGTTTCATAGAAAGTAAAGCATAACAAGCACTCTCAAGATGCTCTAAAGCAGCATCAAAATCATCACTCATTCTTTAACCACCTCTTTTGATAACATCAATACATTCGTATTTTGTTCTTCTCACAATTTGCTTTTTCCATGCTTGCTCTTTTGCATACTTAATTCCTATACCGTCAGTTCTAGCAACCCATCTAACAGAACCAAAACCACGCCCATATCCTAGATTTTTGATTATCCAAATATCACCGTTTGGGGCTGTATATTCATATATTCCTTTTGAAACCTTATTTCCTTTTTCATTCATTTTAAATCAACTCCACATATATGACATTCATAGCGGTACTTTCCATGAAAGTTAGTAGGATAGTTTTCACAATTGTGACAAAAAGTTACCATTCAGACCAACTCCGTTTTTGTGTAATCGTCATACATATATTCTTCATCTAAATTAAAAGAACCAACTCCATATTTCGAGTAAACTAAATCATAGCCATTATCGTACATAAATCCTGTAATCAAATTTAATTGAGTATTTGTCAGCACTATCGAGTTACCTGCATACTCTTTATGCTCCTTAGAAGGGTGTTTCTTGCCCTTCTTTTTGTATTTGGGTGCAACATTATCATTTGCATCCTCCCAATCGTGTACATCGCCCCAAAATGACCTATCATATTCAGGCATATCATAATTGTATTGACTAGAATGTAGGGCGCGAGAATTAGAAGGTTTTGACCTTTTCTTTGAAATCATTTTAGAAACTATTCGACCTCCTTTCAATATGGTATATTGTTTGTAAGGAACTGCATCCCACATAGAACCATCTTTGAAACAAAATCCTGATTGTTCTAAGTGTGTTTTTGTGGAAGCCCATACAATATCGCCGGAAGAAGTTCGACCTATAACCAAAGGATTCTGTCCATTGGTTAGAAGGTGTACTGCATTAGGAGACTTTTGAGTATCAACCCATGCAATAGATATTGACCCACTGATATTCTCAATCATCCACTTAGGAGACTTTGCGCTTAGTGCGGCGTTTATTGCTTCGGTGTCAACATCGTGTAAAGGGTTTATATTTAGTTTCTTAAATATATTAGAATCATTTGATAAGACTCCATTATGTATCAAAGTTATACCATGTCCGACTATTGGATGATTATTACCGTTATTCTTTACAGAACCTTGTGTTGTGTACCTTGTATGCAATAAAACGTATTGAGTATTGTTACCTTGTGCTAAGGATAGCATTTCTGAGCATTTAGAGGCTGTTTTAGCGGCCTTCTTGACAATCGGCCCATCAGCACCCATCCAACCGACACAAAGGCCCGCAGCATGGGTCCCTCTAGTCTCTAATCCTTCCCAAAGGGAACGAATATCAGAAAGGGGAGTATCCCCTCCTGATACGTTGTAGTATCCACCTATGCCACACATTCAGACCCACCTCGAAGTATTTGATAAGACTCCATTTAATCCTAGAAATTCTGAACCTCTCAATACAGACTCTCTTCGGATATAGGAACGAGTATGAGAACTCCTTCCTGACATTAAAGACTCAACACGGTTAATCATCCATGCACTTGTTGCCTCTCTTAATCCTAAGAAATTTACCATTCCGGCAATTGTCTTTGGCATATCAGCAAGAACTAAATTTTTACTTGAATGATTATTGTTAAAACTTGCAGCGATTATTGCATTCATAATTCGAATCCACTGCTCAATTTTATTACCGTTTAGAGTTACGCCAAATTGTCTAAATTCAACAATTCCATACATAACAAATTTAGAGATATTAACTGCTGACATTTTACCGTCAAAGAAAGCACCGTGACAGTATCCGTTGTTACCATCTATAACGCTTCGACTGTTAGGGCAAAGAGCGTCCAATACTGGTTGAAAGTGGTCGTATATCACCATAACTTCGCGAACACAAGCATTTTTCTTTTCTTGACTCATTCTCATAAATCGTGAGTTTCTTTCTAATCCTAATGTTACGTGAGTTCCGCATTGAACATCAACTGTTGCACCTGCTCGGTTTAGAGCAGTGCAAAGTCTCTTCATTTCATTAATTCCGCTAATTCCAACCAAAGGGCGTGAAATAACTTCTATACCACCTTTGGTAGTTCGAGTTGCAGCAGTTCCTAGTGAACTATCCTCCTCGGCTCTCCATCCTTCAGCATCCCAAGCACTTCGGGTAAACCGATTACCATGATACCTAAAGAAGCCATCAAAGTGCGCTCCTACACCTTCGATACATTCCTGTACCGCATTCACCGTTATCTTCTTCATTTCTAGTTCAATTCCTACCTGTATACTCATATATTTCAGCCTCCGTGTAATTCATTACAATCAACGGGAGGTGACATCCCTATATGAAGTTAAGTCTGTTTTTGTGAAATTATATGGCTCTATACACGCTTTTTAATGAAACCTAGAACTTTATCTTTTACAGTCTTTTTCTTACGTGGAATCTTCTTAGGTAACTCCACTGGATTCATTGGAGAAAGACTTCCTGACTCCAAATCAAAATGAATAAATGAATAGGGTTTTTCTCTTATGGTTTCATCGGCTTTTATGAAATCTATACCCCATCGTTTACTCAAATTATCAGCATCAACAGGTAACATTCTGAATAACATTACTCTCGATAGATTTGCATCTAACCATCTATTCGTTAAGGGTCTTTGTGAGATAAAATGAGAAATTATATTTTTAGCCCTTCCTTGAACACTCAATCTCTTCAAAGCCGGAGGAACTCTAGTAGGTGAAATTACAACTGAGGCTTCATCAAGAATAAAAGTAAAACTAGCCTTTGGTTCAGCATCAGCCAATTTGAAAATATGATTCACAATCATTGAAATATCATATTCCAAAACTTTAGTATCAAATTCTTCATAATCAGGGAAATATAATGAGACTCTTTCATCGGCTATATTTTCACAAAAACTATCTAAATGAGTTATAGGGTCTGTTAGTAAATCGTAATCTCCTTTCTGAATTTTAGGGTCTATTATTACAAATCTATGATTCTCGCCAAAAGTTTTTGAATCTAAAATTGCCTGTCTTAATGTGCTTAATACTGCCGTAGTTTTACCGCTACCGCTAGTACCGGCCCATAGTACACCTAAACGCTTCCTATTAGGCTTGTAAAGGGCTTCTATCGTCATTTGTGACATGAACTACCTCCTTCTTTTTTCTTCTGAATAATTGTAACGGATTAAACAATATAGATTTCATCTTTTGAAATACTATTTTTCTTTTAGTTTTATCACTGTTTCTAGCAACATAAGTAACTGGTGGAACGTAAGCGGCACTCATTACAGTGGCCCATACAAGAGTAGGATTCAGGTTAATTGAAATCCCGTTTTCATCCATTAGATGTTGAGTAGCGCCAGTCATAGCCTCATAATCGGCGGGGTGTCTATTTATCCCCCATTCTTCATGTCCTGTAACACCCCTGCCCCAATGGGTTAAACCTCTATCAATTCCCATGAATCCCCAATTGATTAATTGTGTCTGTGTTGCTCTTTGTGCTGCACTCATCCCTGCTATATCTCCGGCAGCCAATGCTCTAATCGGTTTTGGTATTGTAGGAATCATATCATCTAGTTCTTCATCGGACAGCCATGAAATATCTGAAAAAGAGTCTGTTTTTGTGTAATCATCTTCGGATTCATCTTCAACTTTAGTCTGTTTTTGTGTAACTGACTTTGTTAAATCTTCCCCACTTTGCACAAAAACGGCTTCTTTTTTCTCTAAAGTTTTGAAGTGTTTATACACTGCTGCCCTAGATTTACCATTACCCAAACCATGTCCGTAATTGCTGAACGTGGATTGATATTTACCTTCATCAATAGGGTGTTTTTCGGCTCGACCCATCTTATTCTTCCTCCAATTCAAAACTCAAATTAGTTGAATAATGCGGTACAGTTTCAATCTTAACTATTGCATTCTCATCTTCGTTCTTCAATATCTCAATTAAATCTTTAACTTTTAATTTCATTTCATTCCCTCCATTTTTCTATCAAACATACCCATCATTTGATTGTTGAGTAATCTTTGAACTTTACTATTTTTTATAACCGCTTCAAGTGCATTCGCTAGAGAGTGTTTTGGGGTATTAGTTTCAATTCTTGATTCAACATAACTGGCCCAAAATTGACCTATTCCTCCGAATAAAATTGTATCTTCTATCGTACCTAATTCTTCATTATATTCGCTCATGGCATCTAAGAAATTTTTCATATCTGTCCATGCATTCATCATTACTTCATCTAAATTATCCCATATTTGTTCATCATCTTGCCATGACATATGTACAAGGTGAACAAAACTCATCTATAATTGTTGATGAGGTAATGTTGTCCACCATCGGTCTAATAAATCTCCAAATTTTTTAGGTTTGTCAACTCCCCATATCCTCTTAGTAGTGTCTCCTGAAGGTCTTATAGTGAATTTATGAGGGGCGAAAATATTCATCAATTCCATATTATTTCGCATCCTTGCTTCACCCGCCGAATATGGTCGGCGGATAGTGGTTGACAATTCTTCTTTATTTCTATGATTTGCACAAAAACTGAACAAACCTTCATTCATTCCCTGCTTAAGAAAAAGTGAGGCTGAACCTCTATACACCGTTTTTGTGTAATCCTCAGTTTTTACAGAATAAACGCCGGACATTAACAAGGCCAAATCCCCCTGTTCTTCTAGTTCCCACTGACCCAAATTATGAGGGGCGGTTAGCGGTCTATTTGGGATATGACGCAGTTCCTCAGTTGGGAAAATTAAACCGTCTGTGGCAACGCTCAAGGCCGTGTAATTATTGAGGCGTAGTAATTCCCCAATCCTAGCCCTAGTCGCGCCTGTAATGGTCGCAGCATAGCAGGGATTATACAATTTCCCCGATTTACCCCCTATTGATTGAATCGTTTTGCCATAGACCGAATTAAGTTGTGTTTTTGCGATATTATATTCAACTGACCCCTTCTCACTATTCATCTTGATTTCATAATGATTTGTAATGAAATTTTCAAAAGGTCGGATTTTCTCATCTTCTAAGAAGTAACAATATTTTCCATAAAAAATTGAAGTATGTGGCCATTTAATCGCTTCCGCGATTTCATCGGCGGTGAACCATCCTCGAACTAATCTTGGAGTTACAATAGTTCCGGTTAAACTCATTTGTGCTAAGGGATGCCATTTCAAATTAGGTGAGAATAAAATTTGTATTTCACAAAAACCGACCTCAAACGGTTTTCTAGTTCTCATCCAATCTAACCATTCTTCTTCTTTATCTCCTACAAACCAACTCCCTTTTTTATCGGATAAATCAGGAAGATGAAACATATTGTAGGGATAAGCACTGGCTAAGTCTATACCCGTTGTATCAGGCCAAAAACCTGAACCTAAAGTCTCGAACCATCCTCCACGATATGCAGATAATCCCGCCTTCAATAAAAACCTAGTTGAAGGTAATTTTTTCATATCATTAATTGTTGGAATTTTACAAGTATCCAATAAATTTCTTTGGGCTATATTAGCCAATGAATAAGGTTGGATAAATCTAATATTATTATTTACATATTCCTTTTGTTTCAATCGTGCTAATTCACCCGCTAAAATAGCATCAACAATTGCATATTTATCTATATCTTCACGGTAGTAATCTCGATAACCTTCTTCATCAAATCTTGAGGCATCTAAAATAGTATTATCAAAACATCTTTCAATCTTAGATTTGTTAAGATATTTTTTAGCAGCATTATTCAATCTCATCTTTCCATAAAATTGTGAAATATCCCACCATTTACAAACTCCTAATTTATCTCTTCCGCGCCTCCAATTCTTAGGAGTGAAGGTCAAAGATTTACCTTCAAGATATGACAATTCTATCATCCGTCCATTAACAATAGGAGTATAATTTCCTGTATCCGCATTTATCAAAACTTTGTTAGTTCCTATTTCTCCTTCCGTAGTTCTTGAAGAAGTTAAATCCCACATAACTTTAGGGTGTAAAGTGCGCAAGATTGCTTGTGCATCAAATTTTAAATTCCAAAAGAAATATTCTAAACAAACGTAACCGGATTTACCAGAATTTCTCCATCTTCTTGTATGTTGATTATTGTATAAAATATGAATTAGATGATTAAATGTAGGACATTCCCAAACACCTTTTTCTGTACTGAACAACCAAAGACGGCCACCAATAGTTTCTGTATCTGCACCAATCATATTCCAAGTATGCAAACTCTTCTTTGCGGGCTTTTTACGCCCTTGAAATTTCAAGGTGGGTAGTTCTGCCATTGGGAGTTGTAATCCCTCTCCAATACCCCTTCTAACCACTAAAATAGGTTCTTCTCTATCTGTCACCATAACCCGCCATTTCCTCGTAGGCATATCGCCAACTATCCCAATCGTAAAACATATCCCAATAACCCTCATCCATCTCATCAGGGGAGTAAGGAACATCATCCGGTGTTGAAGGTGCTGATGCACCTTGTTCAACTAATCGTTCTCTTGACAGTGCTAGAGCATCAGCAGTAGTTCTATCGAGTCTTTGCGGTAAGGCTCTAGCCGCCGCTAAATTAACCGCAGAACCGCTTCTTCTAGCATCAGCAATTTCAGCCCTTCTAGTTCTAATCATTCTTAGATTTACAACTTCCACTGCTCTTTGACTTCCTGACGTTGCTATTGTTCCTTCTCTAGTAAATCTCCCTCGAGTTCTGACTTGCATAGCAGGTGCAGCACCTCTTCTTAATGCGGCCCTACTTACAGAAGTTCTTCTAGCCAATGAAGGAGTAGTGTCTCCCCTTTCCCAACGTCCAATTGTTCTAGGAGTTACGCCGTAACTTCTAGCAACTTCATCCCTTCCTCGCGCCTCAACTAAGTAATTTATTCTAGCCCTAAATAATCGTGTACTTGTATCTCTTCTTACCATAATAAAACACCTATACCAAATCCTACGCATAGGACGGAAAGTAACCTAGCGAGTATCACCTGCTCTCTTAATCTTGCGTTTTCTAAGGCTATCCTTTGCTCTCTTTTAGAGATAGCAATAGCCGCGCCGATAGAACCTGAAATCGTCAATATGGCCGTAACAAAATCATTTGTTTTTGTACTCAAGTTCAGCCTCTCCGATTATCTGATAAATACGTCTAGTTGTAACTCTAAACATTTCGGCTAATTCAGGTACTTTCCATTGACCTGTATTATGCATATCCTTTATCTTTTTTCGTTCCTTTTGACTGATTCTATTATATCTTCGGCGCACCATGAAACTGTTCGACATAGATTTAGTTCTTTAACTTCACGATTTCACAAAAACGGACTAACTCAAAAATTTAACTTCTTACTTTACACAAAAACAGACCTAATTTGAACAACCGAAAAGATAATTAGTGAGTTTTTGTGCAACCATTCGTCATGTCAAGTGTTCTATCACCCATTGTTGCGGGTGCTGGTTTAGCGTTTGGTTTGTTGTTCCTTATGGCAATAGCAAACGGAACTACTGCTCTAGTATTCGGACAATCAGTTGAAGATTATGTTAACTCTAAAATGCCGGCTGCGGGGGCACAATAAATGCTTCCCATGCCCGATTGGTCTATCTATGGATGGGTCGAATATATATTACTAGCCGGTGGTGTTGTTATCGGCTTTAATTTATTCGCGCCGCCTATGAAACAGGTCGAATCTTTTATAGCAAATCTAAGGAGATAAATTAGATGACTGTTACATATTATCAACTAAATAAATCAACTACTAATATCCCTGCGGTATCAGGTTCAACAGAATATGTTGACGGTTTTTATGGTGTTAATGGAACTTTAGAATATCTTATTGCGGAAATTGATTTGACAATAGGTGGAACACAAGCCCGCACAACTGACCTTAGCGCATTATGTAAAAGCGTCAAAGTTGTTATTAATGGCGATATTATTCACGACTGGATTTCAGGTTCAGCACCCGAAGCAGGTTCGGCTATTGCAGGGCGATACGGCTACTTTGTTAATGCAATTGGTGGACGTTCTTTGACTGTACCTAGTGCAGCAGATGCAACATCATCAACTGCCTATATCGCTATCCCTGTCGGATATGTTTTAGATACCCCAACTCCTAGATTTGAAATAACTATGCAATATTACGATGCAAATTTAGTTCTAGGAGCATCCGCAACTATTTCATCAGGTTCAGTAACTTGGTGGGCACGCTTCAACACCGCAACTCAGCGCAGTACACGTGTTATTAGCGCAACTTCCTACGCTTTCGCGGGTAGTGATATTGATGAGCAAGTTGTAGTGAGAGTTCCTCAGACAACCCTTAGAGGAGCAACTGTATTAGGTTGTTTAATTCAGAATGATTCAGAAGCAAATGAGTTTTCATCTAATGGAATTAGACAACTGGCATTAAGCCAATTTTCTATGCCTATTGATTTACACAAGTGGGCTTCAAATGAACTTGATAACGGGGTAGTATTTACTGACCCCGCAACTCACACTGCTTCACAACAATATGAGAGTGGACGGGCAGGTTGTTTATTCGTTCCTTTGTATGCTCTAGCAGCCAATGACCTTACATGGATTATAGGTAGCAGTGCATCAACTACAAGATTCTTCCATCCAGTGCTAACAGCACCGTTGAATGCAACTTCCGAAGATAGACCTACACAAACTCAATCAGTAATCAGTAACGTCAATAAGACTGTGTTACAAATGACTGAATCCGGTACAGGAATATAATCACATTCACCATGCCTCCGAGGGGATAGAGAAGGCTGTAACCTTCTCTTCCTCTCGACCATGCGTGAGCAATTTGTGAAGTGGAAAAATGCCGATAGTTAAGCAAGGAAGATATTACCGAGTAAGGTCATATGTTTCAGGTAAATTATTAAAGCGAAAATATGCGTCTAAAGCGGCAGCAGAACGTGCGGCATCCACTTCCAAACGTAGGAGTCGCAGAAAGCGTTCAACTCGCTCTAAGCGGGCTTCTAGCAAGCGTAAAGGGGGATATTAGATGAAAGATACTAAAGTAATAATCTTAGCAATAATTTTTATTGTTTTGTGGGAAAGGCGGTCTTGATGGAATTTGATGCTTACAAGCAGGGTTTTGTTGTTGGTTGGCTAATAGCGTATGTTATATTTGCTACTGATATATTAAAAACCAAAAAAGAAGGTGAATAATATGGGTAGGAAATCATCGTCACCGAGGAAAACGATTTCTGTAGGAGGTTCTAGGATAGAGGACAATCCTTTTGGATACATTTTCACTTCGAGAAAAGGTAAGCGTTACCTTTTGGGTAGGAATAAGAAACTTAATAGAAAAGAGTTGGCGAAATATAATTTAACAATGAAGAAGGGATGGACTTATAAAAAAATATGGGGGAAATAATATGGCTTCAAGATTATATTCAAATGGAACTAGAACCCCTACCGCAAAGATGTGGACTAGAGCCTTGAAAAAGGCAAGAAAGAATAAGAAAAATAGGTGGTTATAATATGGCAAGACTAGCAAATATATCTTTAACGACAGACTCACAATATGTGGATTTAACAGGTACAGGAAAATTGATGATTAAAGTTTCAGGAGATAATAGCGTCCGTTTAGCATTCGACCAATTTTCTTTAGATAACAAACCCTATTTTACTTTAGATATTGGAACAACCTATATCTTTGATGAACCCTACCCATTCATAGGCCAAAATTGCTTCATGCGAAGCGATACAGGCACTTCTGAAGTGCAAGTGCTAGTGACGGGTGGCGGCATACAATGAGTAGCCCTGTACGCCCTCCATTAACAGTCACCGAAGTTGATGGAACGCCAACACAAACGGGTATCAATAAAATTATTGTTTCTAACGGAACTTTGAGTATCAGTTCAGATGTCGCAACAATTGATACAACAGGAACAGGAGGTTCGGGAACAGTAACTTCTGTTGCATCCTCAGACCTATTTATCTCAATTACTAATCCGAGTACAACCCCTTCAATTTCAATAGCAGCAGCCTCCACTTTAACAGGAGGATATTTGACAGCATCAGACTGGGATGCCTTCTCGGCGAAAGGTGATGGAACAGTAA
>TARA_R110002051_G_scaffold290345_2_pt1 | contig 10882 bp, 13 predicted proteins | sample TARA_R110002051 | Tara Oceans TARA_R110002051 (sample SAMEA4397023) | marine metagenome | biome: Polar Biome; feature: [MES] marine water layer (ENVO:01000295) within the mesopelagic zone...; material: water (ENVO:00002006), including particulate matter (ENVO:01000060) such...
GCGCAATCCCTCCGCGCCGCCGACTGGCGCGAGCCTGATCTTGCGCAGCGGCTGCGTCATCGCGCCGATCTCTTTGACGCGCGCCTTGTTGACCCGCTGTGGCGTGCTTTCGCAGCCCGCGCCCTGCAGATCGCCGCGTGACGCCTAAGAGCCAGAGGAGGGAAGGGGTAAGTTTGAGCCTTTCGGGGACGAGAGAAAGCCCCGTGGTTCACACCCTTCCACCTATCAAGGAGAAAACCCATGTCCCAAACTGAACCTACCCTCGCCGCGCCGATGGCACCGTCCAGGATCGATTTCGCCGCGATGCTGGCGCGACAGGCAGAACGCGATGCTCGGGTCACGGCCCTGCGTCCGGCGAACAAGGAGCGGCTTTTTGACGGTCTTACCGCGGCGGGCATCACCCATGTCACTGTGGTCTTCGACGGTTACGGCGACAGTGGCCAGATCGAGAGCATTTCGGCCTGGGCCGGCGAGACGACCGTCGACTTCCCCAAAATCCAGATCGCCTACGCCGCGCTGACTTGGGATAACCCCGAGGTCGAGATGCGGCAGCTTTCGCTCGAGGATGTCGTCGAGCAGCTGGCCTACGATTTTCTCAGCGACACCCACGGAGGATGGGAAAACAACGACGGCGCCTATGGTGAGTTCTGCTTCGACGCGTCCGCACGCTGCATCCATCTCGAGTTCAACGAGCGCTTCACCTCGTCCGAACTCTACACTCATGAATTTTGAGGGGGCGAGCATGGCACATCCCTATCATCACGCTCTGTCCTCAGTGAAGAAATGGGGCGGCACGGTCGACGATTTCTTGGCCGTGCACGCTTGGTTCGACCAGAGCAAGGAGATCACCGCCGATTTTCGGCACCGGGCCCTGCGGCACCATGCCGAGGGCATTTTCATGGCCGAGACGATCTTCGGCCAGACCCTCACGCTCTCGACCGGGCGCATCATCCCGACCCGCTGGGTCGGCGAACAGCACGTGAAGGAAGACCTCGGCTTCATCCCGTCATTTGCGGATTGGGTGAAGGCGATCCGGCCCGAGCCATGGATGGGTCGGACGGAGAAGATTGAGGTGTTGGTCGATCCGGAAATGGCCTCGCCCGTGGTCGAGGTCAACTGACATGACCGACCTCGCCTATCTGCGCCTCGGCATGCCACCGACGGCTTCCGCCTGCGCCGTGGTCCGTGCGGCGATCCGCGCCCTTCATCCGGACACCTTGGCGGTGCGCAGCTTTCGGGAGGCGCGCAAGCGCTTCTACCGCGACATGCTCCGCCAGCATGCCGCGCGGCAAACACCTGTGGAACCACGATCCGGCTGATCGTCGGGTCCAACCGCACCAATACCGTCCATCCTCAAACCTTGCCCGGCCCCTCGGCCGGGCTTTTTCCCCATCTGGAGACCCCATGGCTGACTATTTCACCCACTTCTCGTGCCTCATCGATGTGGGCACATCTGCAAACGCCATCCGTGCGATGGACCTCTTTGTCCAATTGCGCGACGAGGATGATTTGACCGACGATCCTCGGTTCAGTGGCTTTGACCTGTCACGACAAGACGGGCCTGAGAGCAGCATCCTCTGGATCCGCGACGACGACAGCGGCGATGTCGAAAGCGTTATCGCGTTCGTGCTGCGCCTTGCCGAAGACCTCGATCTGACCGGCCTGTGGGGATTCGAGTACGTCAACACCTGTTCCCGTCCGAGGCTGGATGCGTTCGGTGGTGGCGCACATGTCATCGATCTCGGCGCACGCACGACGATCGGCTGGACCAATACCAATGAATGGCTTGCCGCTGCGCTGAAGGGGGAGGAGGTCGATGCCTGATGTCATCTGCACAACGGTTTATCAGTTTCCGGAGCTTTCTGAGACGGCCAAGGAAAGGGCCCGCAGTTGGTATCGTGAACTCGGGCCGCATGACGACTGGTGGGATGCGGTCTATGATGATTTCGAGCGCGTCTGCGAAATCCTCGGCATCCGCCTGAAAACCACGCCCGTTCGGTTGATGGGCGGCGGCACGCGCCAGAAACCCTGCATCTGGTTCTCTGGTTTCTGGTCGCAAGGCGATGGCGCGTGCTTTGAAGGGTATTTCCGCCATGCCAAGGGCGCGAACAAGCGCATCCGCGACTATGCCCCGACGGATTCGACCCTGCATGGCATCGCCGACCGGCTGTTGGCCGTGCAGCGCCGAAACTTCTACCAACTCAGCGCCGAAGCCAGCCACCGGGGCCGCTACTATCACGAATACACCATGTCCGTGGACGTCACACGCGACAGCGCGACATGGCAGCCGCCAACCAAGGACGCCGAAGAGATCGTGACCGAGGCGCTGCGCGACCTTGCCCGCTGGCTCTACCGCCAGCTTCACGCCGAGTATGACCACCTCACCTCGGACGACGCCATCGAGGAGGGGATCATCGTCAACGAATATACCTTCACCAAAGGAGGACGGCGGTTCGGGTGAACCGCCACGCCATCTTGCCTGTCGGAGGGGACGGCTACCTTGCGAGTGACCGCACGAGCGCCACCAATGGCTCGAAGTCGTGCTGATCGGCGGCTCTGAGTGCTGTGATGTAGGCTGACCGGTGCGCACTTTCGGCGTTCAGCGTTCCACCACCAGACCAGTCGAGGAAGATATCCGGATCGATCTTCGCCAAGTAGGCGTCCGCCATGATCCGCGCCCAACGTCCATTGCCGTTCGCAAAGGGATGGATCCAGACAAGGCGGTGGTGAAGGCGCGCCGTCGCTTCCAGCGGATCGAAGCTCTTATGGTCACGCCAGTAACGGGCGTCATCGAGACAGGTCCGCAACTCGGTAGAGACGTGCCAGACCGGCACCCCGATGTTCTTGTCGGTCAGACGGAAAACGCCGGCCCAGTCCCAGACTTCCCCGAAAAGACGCTTGTGGATTTCGCGCACCGCGGCATCTGTCAGGACGTCAAACGATTTTGGGCGCCGGTCGAGCCAGGTAAGGCCTGAGATGATGTTCTCCCCTTCGAGTTCGTTCAGCTCGCCGCGCGTCGCAATGTGCTTGGCCTTGAGGCCAAGGAACTCGTCGGGCGTCAGGGGGGTGGCGCCGCAAGGTTCGTGAAGCTCGAGCGTCATTGCCAGAAATCCCGTCGACCTTCACGGATGATGTCGGCGGCGAGTTCCTCGATCATCTCGGCTTCGCTGCGCAAACCTTCTGTCTGCTCCTCGAGAGCCATATGCGCCCGTGTGCGCTGGATAATGCGTCGTGCCTTCGCACGGGCTTGGGCCAGAACGATCTCTTCAACGGGGCCTTCGCGCGGGATGATTGTATAGACAAGGCGGCCGCCCATGGCTTCGGCGATCTTCTCCAGTTGGTTCACGGAGATGGTTCCGGCCTGTTCGTTCTGGATCGCGGCATAGATGTTGTTTCGTGAGATCCCGAGGCGTTCAGCAAGGGCCGGGGCATTCATTCCGATCGCTTCCTGGAAGGTGGCGATCCAGCCGCCGATCGGCTTTGCAAGCGACTTCGCCAGGCTGGCAGCCTGGTTGATCCTCTCTTGGGCCTGCCTTTGCTTCGCTCGAGTAACTGACATCTACCAACCTGTGATCTTGCATTTGCGGTCATTCCGCCATGCCACAGTATGGCATTAAGATAAATTATGCAATGCTATAGATTTGCATAGCTATCGACTAAGATACGCCACAGCATGGCGGATAGTCCATGCTTGCAATGCTACCGAATTGCAAGTCTGATGATCCGGCACAGGCCTCAGCTAGAAACGCATCCGCAACTACGCTCCACAGGACGCGACCCTGCACGGCATCGCCGACCGGCTGCAGACTATCCGGCGGCGGAACTTCTATCAGCTCTGCGCCGAAGCCAGCCACCGGGGCCGCTACGCCCACGAGTATACCATGTCCGTGGATGTCACACGCGATAGCACAACCTGGCAGCCACCAACGGATGACGAGGAGGAGATCGTGACCGAGGCGCTGCGCGACCTTGCCCGGTGGCTTTACCGCCGGCTTCAGGTTGAATATGACGACCTCACCTCCGACGAAGTCATCGAGGAGGAGATCATCGTTAACGAATACACCTTTACTGAGGCTGGGCGACGGCTTGGGTAACTGGGTCAATCATGCGGCGGAAGATACAATCTCTCCGTATCTCAAGGCGTGTTTGAATATTCGCTCTATCAAACCGCCTGAACGGGATCAGCACCAAATTATTGTAAACGGCATCGTGTCTTGCGGAAAACCCCGGCAAGTCCTAGAAAGTCGCTGACTTTATGCAGAATTGGTTAATGCCGAGACATCTCTTTTCTCTCTTGCTTGCGATTGCCGTCGCATTTTTCGGCGTACTTCCGCATGCGGCAATGGCTGGCGAGATGCAGAGAACGTCGGTGTCTTGTCACAATGAACAAACTGTGGTGAGTGGTCACTCCGATGCGATGGAGCATTGCGGCGGTCCGGATCATGCAATGCCCGGAGCCTGTGCAATCGCCTGCCTCGGGTCAATTGCAATCTGGTTTACGTCATCGGACGCGGTGCCTATCGCATTTCGCCCGATTTCGCATCGGGCTGCGGTGTCCCTCGTTTTACGCGGGCGCCCCGGCGATCCGGCCGACCGCCCTCCCAAATCCATATGAACGGTTGACACGCGGAGCCGTGCTGCGGCTTCTGACCGATGCGCCCCTTTGGGGGCATGATGGATTTATTCAGAATGAGACATGAACTGACACGCCGCGGCTTTCTGGCTGCATCCGCAGCCTTGGCTGCCACCACCGCCTTACCGCGTTTGGCCTTCGCGCAAACCACACCCCTTACCTTGACTGCACAGACGCGGGTGATCGACGTCCGTGGTCGCGCCGCCACCGTCATGGGCCTGACCGATGGAATGGGCAGGCAAGGACTGTTCCTCGACCCCGGTCAAAGATTCCGCGTGGATCTGACCAATGCTCTGGACGAGGAGACGATCATCCACTGGCACGGTCAGATCCCGCCCAACGCACAGGACGGCGTGCCGAACCTGCCGATGCCGCTTTTGCAGCCCGGCGAGACGCGCAGCTACGACTATGCGCCGATGCCCGGCACGCACTGGATGCACAGTCATGTGCCGGTGCAGGAGATGAGTCTGCTCGCCGCCCCGCTGATCGTGCGGCGGCCCGAGGATCTGACTGCTGATAGGCAGGAGGTCGTGATGTTCCTGCACGACTTCGCGTTCCGCCCCGCAGCCGAGGTGTTGGCCGAGATCACACAAGGCGCTGCCCATCATGACATGAGCAGCATGGACGCACCGGCACAGAACCTGAGCGGGATGTCGGGCAAGGATCATTCCGGCATGTCCATGCCCGGAATGACCATGGGCGGGATGGGCGCAGGCGGAATGGTCATGGACCTCAACGACTTTGACTTCGACGCCTATCTCGCCAATGACCGTACGCTCGCCGACCCAGAGGTGATTGCGGTCGAACGTGGGGGTCGTGTTCTGTTGCGGGTGATCAATGCCGCCGCAGCAACGTCCTTCTGGATCGACACAGGCGGGGTCTCTGCGCGTCTGGTGGCGGTGGACGGTCACGGCGTTGAGCCGGTGGCGGGCGCACGCTTCGGTCTTGCCATGGCGCAGCGTCTTGATCTGGAAATCGACTTGCCGGACGCGGGTGCCTTCCCGATCCTCGCCCTGCGCGAAGGAGCGAGGGAGCGTACCGGCATCATTCTCGCCACTGCAGGTGCCGAAGTGCGCCGGATCGACGATCTGGCCGAAACGGAAAGCAGCGCGTTTGATATCGATCTCGCGCAAGAGGGGCTTCTGCGAGCAGCACGGGCGCAAGGCGCGCCTTCGCTGGCACCGCGCCCGGTGGACCGTTCGCACATGATCATGCTCGGCGGCGCGATGCAGCCTTACCTCTGGACCATCAACGGGCAGACTTGGGGCAGCCACACGCCGATCACCGCCAAAACGGGCGAACGGGTGCATCTGACGTTCCACAACATGTCGATGATGGGGCATCCGATGCACCTGCACGGGCATGTGTTCCAGGTGGTGAACGTCAACGGACGCAGCCTGGACGGTGCGATCCGCGATACGGTCTATGTGCCACCGATGACGATGGTGACGGTCGCACTTGATGCGGGCGAGGCAGCACGCTGGATGCTGCATTGTCATCACATGCCACATCTGTTCACCGGCATGATGACAGAGTTCGCCGTCTCAGCCTGAGACGCCCGCTATCGGAGGAGAATGTCCCCCGGTGGCGAAACAATTTCACAGGCGCGCTTTATCCCGATGGCCAAGTGCCGGAGGCAAGAGTGCCGCACTCCCGCCGCAAGGGTCGGCGAAGACAGATTGGAGATCGTATCATGAACAAGGGACTTATCGGCGCACTCGTTGTCGTCATCATGGCCGTGGCCGGCTGGTATTGGACACAAGGCCAGACCACCGAAGAACCAGTTTCCGCCTCTGCCCCGGACGGCGCGCAGATCGCAGGAGCGCCTTTGGCGGATGTCGTCGTGCCCGAGGGGCTTTCGGCCATGGCGCAGCAAGGCGAAACTTATTTCAACGCGGTCTGCGCGTCCTGCCATGGCACGAATGCCGCCGGGCAAGACGGCGTCGCACCGCCGCTGGTTCATCAGATCTATGAGCCTGGCCACCACGGGGACATGGCGTTCGTTCTGGCGGCGCGGAACGGGGTACGAGCACATCACTGGCCGTTCGGCGACATGCCACCGGTAGAAGGACGGCTTACGGATGGTGAACTGGGTGCAATCGTTGCTTATGTGCGCGAGTTGCAGCGCGCCAACGGGATCAACTGATGGGGCGGAATTCCGGTTCAGCCCATGTTCGCGCATTCGGCGAACCGGCTTGAGGCCCGGCATCCTCATTCTGGCAGGGATCGTCCTTTTGGGGACTGCCTGGGTCGCGATCCATCTGTTTGCGCGCGACGGTGCCGCGGTGGCGCGCGGCCGCGTCCTTTACGACACGAACTGCGCCGTCTGCCACGGCCGAAATCTGGAGGGTCAGCCGGACTGGCAAAGCGCGGGGTCTGACGGACGTCTCCCCGCGCCGCCCCATGACGCCACCGGCCATACCTGGCATCATTCCGACGCCGATCTGACCGCCTACATCGCCCTTGGTGGCGCGGAGGCGCTGGCGCAGATGGGTGTGACCTTCGATAGTGCCATGCCGGGTTTCGGAGACGTGCTCAGCACCCAAGAAATCGCGGACATCCTGGCTTATATCAAATCGCACTGGCCCGAGCGCGAGCGCCAGGTCCAAGCGGAGCGTAGCGCGTCCGACGGCAGATGACTGGACGACGAACCATGGGGCGGCTCAGACCGAAGCCGCAGGATATCCGGCCTCTGCCAGCGACGTCTTGACACGCGCCGCGTCAGTGCTGCTCTCGACCGATATGCGTCGCGCCGCCATATCGAACTCGATGCGTGCCGCCGGGTCGAGGGCGTGGATCGTTTTTTCGACCGTCGCCTTGCAATGGCCGCAGCTCATGTCGGGAATGTGGAACGTTATCATGCATATCTCCTTTTTTGGTTTGTCTATAGATCAACGCGCCGCAACCGCAGCGCATTCGTAATAACCGAGACCGAAGACAAGCTCATCGCCGCCGCCGCGATCATCGGCGACAGCAACAAGCCTGTGACGGGATATAGCAGCCCTGCCGCGATCGGCACGCCGACGGCGTTGTAGGCGAAAGCGAAGAACAGGTTCTGCTTGATGTTGCGCAGTGTAGCGCGGGCCAGTTTGCGTGCCCGGACGATGCCCATGAGGTCTCCACCGAGCAAGGTGATGCCTGCGCTTTCCATCGCGACATCGGCACCCGTGCCCATGGCGATGCCAACGTCCGCGGCTGCCAAGGCGGGGGCGTCATTCACCCCGTCGCCAGCCATCGCGATCTTGTGGCCATCCTTGCGCAACTGGTCGATCAGCTTTTTCTTGTCTTCCGGCAGGACGCCCGCGCGCACCTCGTCGATGCCCAAGGTCGCTGCTACCGCTTGCGCTGTGCGCTCATTGTCGCCGGTCGCCATGATCACACGCAGCCCTTGGGAGTGTAGTTCCTTGATCGCCTGTGCGGTTGAGTCCTTGATTGGATCGGCTACCGCCACGATGCCCGCAAGGGCGCCATCAACCGCGACGAACATCGCCGTCTTGCCCTCTGCACGCAGCGCATCAGCCTTTTCCTCGGCCTGCGTCGTCTCAAGGCCCATCTCTTGCATCATAGCGGTATTGCCGAGGGCGACGGTGTGCCCGCCGACGTTGCCGCGCACGCCTTTGCCGGTAACAGCTTCAAAATCCGCAGCCTCCTGCCGTGCAGCGCCTTGCGCTTCGGCCCCTTCGACAATGGCTTCGGCCAGAGGATGTTCCGAGCCACGTTCAAGCGCAGCGGCCAGCGAAAGAATATCAGTCTCAGTGACATCGCCAAGGGTAACGGTATCGGTCAGCTTTGGCTTTCCCATGGTCAGGGTGCCCGTCTTGTCGACGATCAGCGTATCGACGCCTGCCATGCGTTCCAGCGCCTCGGCATCCTTGATCAGCACACCCGCCTGTGCTCCGCGCCCGGCCGCTGTGGTGATCGAGATCGGGGTGGCGAGGCCAAGTGCGCAGGGGCAGGCAATGATCAGAACCGAGACGGCAGAGGCGATAGCAAAGACCAGCACCGGTGCTGGCCCGAAGATCATCCACATCACAAAAGCGAAGATCGCCACCCCGACCACGGTCGGCACGAAGATCGCCGAGACACGGTCGGCCATGCCTTGAATCGGCGCACGCGAGCGGCGCGCGTTCGATACCATGGCCACGATCTGCGCCAGCACTGTATCAGCGCCGACCTTGCCCGCTTCGATCACCAAAGAGCCGTTTTTGTTGATCGTGGCACCGGTCACCGCATCGCCCGGGCCTTTCTCAACAGGCATTGACTCGCCGGTCAGCATGCTTTCGTCCAATGAGGATCGCCCGTCGACCACCACGCCATCGACCGGAACCGCATCACCCGGCCGCACCCGAAGCCGGTCGCCTTCCATGATGTTTTCCAATGGTGCGTCGTATTCAGTGCCGTCTGGCAGAATACGCCGTGCGGTCTTTGGGGCGAGGTCGAGAAGTGCGCGGATCGCGTCACCGGTGCGTTCCCGCGCTCGCAGTTCCAGCACCTGGCCTACGAACACCAGCGCGATGATCACGACCGCCGCCTCGAAATATGTGCCGACACCTTGGCCCATCCGGTAGACTTCGGGGAAGACGCCCGGCAGGAACGTCGCCACGATGGAGTAAAGATAGGCCGCCGCCACGCCGAGGCTGATCAGCGTCCACATATTGGGCGAGCGGTTGATCACCGAATCCCATCCGCGTTTGAAGAATGGCAAGGCCGTCCAAAGCACGATGGGCGTTGCGAGCACGAACTCCAGATAGCTGGCGGTCTGATGGCCGATCCAGTCCCGCACAGGCAGGCCAACGAGCTCGCCCATCGTCAGCACGATGAGCGGGACCGCTGCGGCCGCCGAGATCCACATCCGGCGCGTGAAGTCGGTTAGTTCTTCGCTGGGCTCGTCCGACGGCAGCATCGGCTCCAGCGCCATGCCGCAGATCGGGCAAGGCCCCGGCGCGTCGCGGACGATCTCGGGATGCATCGGGCAGGTGTATTGCACGTTAGCGGGTGCGGCCTTCTTGCGCCCTTCGGCGCGGCCCGAGGCGTAGAACCACGGATCGCCTTCAAACTTCGTCTGGCATTTTTCAGAGCAGAAATGGAAGGTCTTGTCCTCGAACTCTGCGTGCCGCGTATCGGACCCGACCGCGACCGTCATCCCGCAGACCGGATCCTTTGCCGTTTCAGCGCCTTCGGGAATGTTTGACTTTGCGTGCTGATGATCGTGGTCCATATCGTGCCGACTTTCTTTTGATTTGTTTCAGCGTGAGGCATCCAGTCACTGGAACATCAAGCTATTTTTTATGCTGATCGTGATTGGTCTCGCCTACGGGATTGCGAGCGAGAAAGACGCCCACGAACGCGAACACCAGTGCCATGCCGATGACGCCAAGTATGACGATCAGCGGGTCGGATTGCCATTTCATCGCCGCGAAGGCGGTCAGGACCACGGCGTCCAGTGCGATCGCGGTCAACATCACCCAGCCGCGTGCCCCGATCTCGTGGCATAGGTTTCGGTAAACGCCCGCGTGAATGATCATGTCCATCACGAGATAGAAGAAAGCCCCAAGCGAGGCGATGCGGCTAAGGTCGAAGAAGACCGTCAGGACACCTGCAATCACGACGGTATAGACCAGAGTGTGATCCTTGATCGTGCCGGGCATCCCGAAATGGCTGTGCGGGATCATCTTCATCTCGGTCAGCATGGCCAGCATCCGCGTGACGGCAAAGACGCTCGCGATCAAGCCCGAGGCGGTGGCGACAAGCGCCAGCGCCGCCGTCAGATAGAAGCCGGTCTGCCCGAGCGCCGGCCTGGCCGCCTCTGCCAAGGCATAGTCCTTGGCCGCTACGATGCGGTCGAGTGTCAGGCTGGAGCCGACTGCGAAGGCGACAAGCAGATAGACGATCACGCAGATTGCGATGGATAGAACGATGGCCCGGCCAACGTTGCGGTGCGGTTCGGTGATCTCGGCCCCGCTGTTGGTGATGGTAGTGAAGCCCTTGAACGCCAGGATCGACAGGGCAACAGAGGCCACAAAGCCGCTAGCACCCGTATCCCCACCGGTTGCCTCGAAGTTGAAGCCGCTCGCCCAGAGGCCTGCGACTCCGAACAGCGCAATGCCGCCGACTTTGATAACGGCCATGATGATGGACAGAAGTCCGACCGAGCGGCTGCCTGATATATTGATAAGATATGCAACGATGATCAACCCGACGCCAATGATCGGGACGAGGACACTTTCCGGGTCGCCGCCAAAGGCCCGC
>TARA_R110002051_G_scaffold322890_1_pt1 | contig 10876 bp, 11 predicted proteins | sample TARA_R110002051 | Tara Oceans TARA_R110002051 (sample SAMEA4397023) | marine metagenome | biome: Polar Biome; feature: [MES] marine water layer (ENVO:01000295) within the mesopelagic zone...; material: water (ENVO:00002006), including particulate matter (ENVO:01000060) such...
CTATGGGGTTGGACAGTAGAATGGTTTTTTGGTAAAGTCGCAGACTTAGGACAATGGATGACTGACTTGGTGAGTTGAAGCCAATGTCCATGACAGGTAGCGTATTGGTGGGTGCTGCTCTTTGGGGGCAGAATGTATACAATGCGTGGAGACCTAGAAAAGTAGGAGTCTATGGAACTAGTATGGTTGGTAAGACCACACTAGATAGATACATGACTACTCCGGGTGAGATGGAAGAGATACACGAGGATGAAAGAACTACACACACTAAATTACTTACTAGATATTTACTTCCAAAACCCACAAGAAAGAGAGTAAAGTGGCAAGGAGAGAGAAGATTAGTTCATTCTGCTGATATAGGGGGCCAAGAGAGATTTTGGAATCTTTGGATGGATGACGCGGTTGCTAGACAAGTTGAAGCAGTTGTTTACATGTTTGATGATAGAGCATTCACAGGTGGCGGTGAAGGTATAGAGCAAGTTGCTGGATTCAAGTTCCTTGTTGATAACTTAACACAGAGGCAATACCGATATAGAAATGTAAAAAGTTGGTGGAAGGGAAGAAAATATAGACCTAAGGTTATTATGCTTGTAGCCAATAAAGCAGATAGATACTTCGATGATACAGCCGCTAGGTTATGGCCTCAAGGAAGAATAGGGGAACACAAGATATTCGACCCCTTTAGAGATGATTTAATTCGTTTACAGAAAGCGGGTATACCCACTAAAAGGTCTTTCATGGCTACTAGAATAGGTTGGAATGTGGAACCATCCTTAATTGAACTTTTGACATCATAGGTGAAGATAATGAGTAGGAATAAAACATCTCTAGTAGCAACAGGTGGTGGTTCTAAGAGTTTGAGAACCACAGTTCCCTCTTGGATAGTTGAACAATTTGGGTTAGAAGCGGGTAAAAAACTGCTTTGGAGACTAGAAACTAGTAAAAATGGGGAATTGTATATCAAGGTAAGACCGGAGCGATAGATATGGTTTTGGATATACCCGATGATATGTACCGCTCATTAACACCTAATAGACTTCAACCTAATCAGTCTTTAGCATCTGTAAATGATGCTGCTATGATGGCACTATCTCAACAAGGAAATCGTAACTTAAATTATGCTGCTTTGATGGAACAGGCTGTGGCTCAACAACAAATGCAAGCACTTGCTCAGACTAGAAATTTAGAAGTTCCTAAGGTTAATTTTTATCCTAGCACACACCCCGATGCTAGGAAGGCAAGAAGCAAGGACATAAAACAAGCATATCGTTTGTTAAGTCCAGCAAAGAGATTTTGGTTAAGTCCAGCAAGGCTTTTCGGAAGGAAATACATTTACAACAAACAAACAAATCTTTGTGTGGTGGATGGTTGTGATTGTGCTGAATTAATAAAGACCGATAATCTATATCAGAGGATAGCCGATGATGAAACAGGAAGAAGCCTTTGGGAGATGTATTGGAATAACCCAATCACAGGGGAAGTCGAGGCTTTCCTAGCGCAAGACAAGGTAACTAGCGGTAGGAGAATGAAGGGAACATATTGTCCTGAACATCTACATCTTTACCATCTACTTTGTAAATGGGAAACAGACCAAGAGAGAGAATATGAGATGAATCCTTCTCGCTTTCGTGATAGGATGAAAAAAGGTGTAAGTTTGGTTACAGTTCCTGTGGCGGCCATCGCTGGTTCTTCACAACCCATTCACACATTGGTTGACAAATATCAATCTTTCTTTGAAGAAATACAAAAGGATTCAAATAAATCGAAAGGAATAAACATTTGGCATATACCGAATCCCGAAACAGGTAATAATGATATTACTATGATACAATTTGATATGAGAATGTTTCAAAAGGAGATATTTGAGGCTTCACAACCCACTCCCGCTTTTTCCAACATGTTAAATGGTGTTAATACTGATATTCCAAATCAAATCAACCAACAGCCTCAAACACAGACCCCCTCTCCGGTGACACAAGAGGTGATTCAACAATGACGCTAGGTATAACATCTCAAAACACTAATCCGAATAACGGTTTTACCGGATTAGGTCTAACTCCTACTGCGCCTACCTCTAATCCTTACGGAGCACCCCCTGCTAATCCTTATGGAAATCAACAAGGTCTAACGAGTGGAATGATGCAAGGTGCTGGTTTTAATCCCGCATATGCTCAAACATCTATAACCCCTCCTTCAGAAACAGAGATACTCGCCGCTATGATGAATACCATACAACCCATTGATAGATTCTTCATTGGACAGAGTATGCCTATTTTTGTAGAAATGATGTCTAACATTTCTGCTTTCTCTATCCTTAATGTGCTCAAGAACTCAACTTTCAAGATTAATGACGAGGGAGAGATGAATCTAGACTTATCATCACTACCTAGTGATTTACAAACTCTTTCCGCTGAGAACATTATTGCTCAGTTGAATACTCTTCAGAACATCGCACAACAATCAGTAACATCTGCACTACAAGAGAGAGACAGGATAATTGCTATTTCTGAGCAGAGTCTTTTACACTCGGCACTTTCAGGTGCTTTAACAGACCAAACATTCTTAGAAAATGCGGGTAACGCGATGGGAACAACTGCCCGAAGTTTCTTCGGACTAAGGAGTTGAGATGAATGAGAGTTACACCTACTGAATATATACCAAAAGAATTAGCAGAAGTATCAATGCACTTTTTCTCTCCAAAGAGAAGTGTAATCATAGATATGGTTATGGTACAATTGATTAGTGCTATGTTAATAGGATTGTTAGTCCTCTTCTTCAAAGGTGGACAATTATCAGCATCTGAAACCTCTATGTACATGATTGGTATATTTCTTTCTTTTATTCTTTTAACTACTGTATATGCAAGAATTACTAGATAGAATTATCAAAGGCACATCACATCGTTCATCATATGGTGGATGCCGTTAGCAAACGCTCATGTTCTTTTTGCATGTCTTCTGAAAGAGAAATCTATGAAGAAGCCTTGCTTAATGGAGAGATGAATCCTAAGCAAATAGATAAGGAAATGACTTGGAGAACCAATACCTCTGAAAGACATTATCGAAACCACATGGGAGAGTTTCATCTTGCTTCTAACCATACTTGTAAAATATGTACTGACCCAAAAAGAGCAGAATATGAAAACCGTTATTTTTCAGATGGTACAGAATCAGACGCTATCGCAGAAGAATTAGAGATACCTGAAAATAGTGTGTTTCATCACATGAAGTTTCACTTTCAGCCGTTGGTTCAAAAATCAGCAGCAACTGAGGTTGCAATTCAAGTTGGGGGTGAAATGACTACTTTGAGAACCAATGTACAAAGATTGAATCAAAGGTTAAATGATTATTTGGATGAGACCAGCGTACATGAAGATGGGTTTGTAAGAGATGCTGTTACTCTCCATAAAGAAGTTAGAGAATCAATCAAAGACCTGATGAAGATGGAAGACCAATGGGGCACTAAGAGTGATACCCCTCAGATAAATCAAACGATAAATGTCTTGAAAGTGGAGTTGTCAAAAGAGTCTCCTGAAACATGGAAGAGAATTAGAGAATCTCTTTTGCAGCATGGAGAGGATGCTGTTTGATTTCTATTGGGGATTTAATGCAAATAACTCATCCCGGTCATAGGCATTACAATACTAATAATCCCCTTCATGATAGTGACTTACCTTTATTTTTAGATTATTGTGTTAATGTTATAGAGAAGTTTAACTTTCATCATTTCAAATCTTATCATAACAAGTTAGAGAATGTAGATTGTATAATTAGAATAGTTGATTTAACTGCTGAGTTACAACATTCTGATGAACCTAAGATTGTATTTGACATTCGTGCTCAACTAAGAAGGGAACTATCTAATTTTGAGTATCTTTGTGATACTATGGCTAGGTGTTTCGTAAGTCCTAATTTTGTTATAGACTTCTATCATAGACTATCTAGTAAACTCAACAATGAAATAAAAGCATATGCGGGGTTAGACTATGACTGACCGGCGGGTAGCCATCATTAAATCGGGAATGACCGGAACCGGGTCAGATACGAGGATGTATGCACCTCGTTCAGAATCTTCTCATATGTACCGTAATAACCACGAAGAGGACACTTATGGTATGGAAGATGGAGAAGTTCGTGACAAAAAGTATGACAAGAATCTTCGTGAAAGAGAAGAGGCTAAAGAAAAGAAAAGAAAAATAAAACATATTCGTATAAATCCTAAAGATTTACCTAAAGATGATGAAGATAAAGAAGAAGAAGAAGAAGATGAAAATAGAGATGACTCTGAAAAGATTGATGCTGATAGAGAATTACATTCATTAACAGGCCCACCCGGAAATCTTGGTTTTGAGACTAGTCTTGCTATGGGTGGAAAGGGGCCGGGTGCTGCTGGTGGTAACCTGTTTGCTATGAGCGAAAAAATGGATATAATTCATCAATTACTCAAGATGGGAAAACACGATTCAAGGGGAGTAAGTGCCTCTCATAGAAACTTTTCACCAATAACCCCTATGGGTGAGGTTCTCGTTAGACCATCCAAAAGACAACGAATGTTGAATAGGAAAAAATCAAACTCACTTGGTTTGCAGAGCACGTTAACACATGCACAGAGAGATGAGCAAGAGAGGATGGAGGGGATGTTAGATGACTTTGGTAATAGTCTTAATGTCCCAAAATCAGAACTGAGGCATTGGGGTAATTGGTTACCCACTTCTCAAACTGTTAAAGTTAAAGATAGTGCAAATCAAAGAAGGTATGTGGATAGCAAAGGTACAAAACAAGGAAGAAATGTTAGAGCGTCTACAGGGTCACCTGTACCTAGAAATCTTACTCCTAGACAACAAGATACAACGGGTATGTCAAATAATATGAATCTACTACAAGGGTTGGAACATGAGAAGTTCATGAATACCTTAGGTGATATGTCAAACTATGAACAAGCGATGAAAGAACCTGAAGAAGACCCTGAACCTGAACCTGTGGTACAAGAACCCACTATTAAACCAAGAATGAGTAGTGAGTATGAAAAACTGATGAATAGCATACTTGGTGCTGATAACAAAATCTCCACAGGGGAGCCAATGAGGATAACATTTCAACTATTGAAGGAAAATAATAAGAAAAGAGATAAGCAGAGGTTGAAGGAAGCAAGGGTGAAATGGCGACCATCCACAGGTCAATTTGAAACCGCTCCGGGTGGTTCTCTCGGCCCAAAAGGGGCTACAGGTCGTAGAGCAAAATCACAAAGAAGGGCTGTAAAGAGAGGAAAACTAACAGGTATGATGGATGCTCCTAAGGCTGTTGAAATGGAGCACAGAGGTGTATCTGTAAAACAACCCATGTCTAAGTTTCCCGGTAAATATAAAGAATATCAAGGTCAACAAGAAGCAAGGCGTAGATTAGGAAACGTAAGGTCGCCTACTTCTTCACAAAGAAGATTTGGACAGAGAAGTTATACCTCAGGGAAAACAGGTGGTGGTAGATTACTTGGTGGTGTAGGAGTTCTAAAACCTAGAATCCACTCACCAAGAATGGCATCTGCTAACACTAAACCACATTTGATGAGACAAACTACTCCCTCTGCCGGTTTATCGGTAGGTAAGATGGGACTTCACAGTATGGGGCCACCGCCCATGACCGCTGCTGCACCCCCACCCCCACCTAGAATGCCTATGCAAGACCCATCTCAAATACAGATGAGTTTTGATAAGGTAGCAGTAACCAATCTACTGAAAGCAACACCATCTCATGCCGACATAGTGGAATTAAGAAGTCTGCTAAGGCAAATGAAAAGGGCTATGAAAACTAAGGACACGACATCTAAGGGCATGGGGGCAAAGGACACTAGTGGTTCAGGTGAAGATAAACCAAAATACAATTCTGCTAGTTTCAGAACAACTTCAAGACCTGAAGGTGCAACTGAGGATGCTACTAATGATTCTCAGGCTTTCGGAGTACACCCTCAGAATCGTGGAGGCCCAACTCCATGAACTACATCAGGTTATACAATCCAACCATAAGAAAAAGCGATGGAAACGTAATGGCTTGGGATGGTCAATATCACGTTCAAAGACATCCGCCCCCTGAGGCTTTTCAGTCTCCTGACCCTAGAGTTCCCAATTTACACGCACCTCCTTTTGCTCACACAGGTGGACACGGTGAAGAAGAGACAGGTATGCCGGGTGTTGGTAATCTAATCAAGGGTAAATTTGAATTGGAAAAAGTTGGTGCTAAAGGGATTCCTGTTTGGGTTGATGAGTATGGTGGAAAGCACTATCATGGTATAGACGGCGTTGCCCATCATTACGACAAATTACTGAAAAAGGCAGGTATTGAAGGAGATGCTATAGAGCACATAGAAGAGGCAATCAGGCGCACCAATGCTGATTATGGAGAAAAAACAGATAACCATTTACCCGGCTTTGGCGACCCTCGTTGGAGGCAGATAGCACTCAGCGATTATCAAGGTAGGAATGAAGAAGGTAATAGAGTACATTACATAGACCACGGTGGAAAAAAGAAATTAGTTACAGGATATACGAATTACCACAAAGATACTAACCCATTTGGCACATATATTGATTCTTTATCAGTTCCATATCAAAAACATCTCAGAGACATAGCCATAGAGAACGGTATAAAACCTGAACTCATAGGGGGCAAACAATCTCATTTCTTAAAATATCCTCACATTAATCGAAGGTTACTTTCTTACGCTAGTCATCCCGAAACAGGTGAACCAACATATAACGGTACTACTTTTCCTCAAGGACATTGGAAAGGCGGAAAAGGACATGCCGCTACACAGCAAATGGTGGATGGCCTCAGAGATATGGGACATAGTGTTGATAGAACCTTAGAGGGTATTAGTGCTCATTCAGGAGCAGCACATAATTTACCTAATGATTTTTTCAGACTGAAAACACAGACACATCACGGCAAAGGAGAAGAAAGAGGCGCATATGCTATTGCATTAAATGAAATCCATCAAGCAATAGGAGAATCCACCGAAGGTCGTGTCGGGGAGAGACTTTCTGAAGGAAAACCAAATATGAACCCTCTACAACATCCCGCTTTGACGAATACAATGTTCAAAGGAGTTCATCTTGGGCATTGGCTTTCAAATCCTCAATTAAAACAAGAGTTGCTAACAGAACTACAAGGTACAGGTGCTTTCAATAAATTGTTTGGTAAAACCACAAAAGGCTCAACTCGCTCAAAGGCTAAGTCGTTTCATCAGAAACTCATGGATGCCTATACAGAGCATCATACAGGTGTGCCCGATGAAGCAGGTTTAGAAGCGATGAATTTCGGTGGATATAGAAGCACAATTGGAACTTTAGGGGGTAGAAATGGAAGTCATTGGGCTGCTGGTAACATCTACGCATTGGCTATGTTGTCCGGGATTAACCCTGAGATGGGAAATGTAGTTGGAAACTCAATGCTTAGAGATTCACAAATACCGCCTGAGTTGGCTGAGAAACACGGAATAAGATTACGGGATGAACCCGTTGAGAACACAGCAGAAAGAAGAAGAGTGTTGGAAGCGTTACATGATTATCTAGGTGAAGCACAAGGCCATCAGACTAGAGTACCTCTTCCTGAGCAACTTCCTACACAGGGTGTGTCAACGCATAGTGTCAAAGGTGGTCAGTATCAAGGTGGAACTTTAGCAGATTACATTCCTTACCAAGCCACTTATGGCGCACCCGGATTAGAGGATGCGGTGAGCAGACAACAAGGAAACACAATACAAACTGATGTTAACCCAATAACCGGCGGCCAAACACAAATCAATAAACCCGCTGAACAAACAGCGGTTATGCACCCATCTACATCGGTGAACATGGCTAATCGTGTTGGTGTACAACCTGCTGATGTTACACAAGCAAGACAAGGAGCGGCCAATATGACTCCTGAACAGTTACAGAGTATTGCAGCCGCTGGTGGTGGTAATATATCCACACCGGAGAATATAGAGAGATTTAGGTCTGCATACTCTGACCCAAACCAAAGATTTCTAACTGAATACATGAAGGGAGACACCAACATGTCGGGTGCTCAAGACAGAATTGTTAAGGCATTGGAAGATGTTCAGATGAAAGATGCCATGAGCGATGATGATGTTTTGAAGCACCTAAATAGTTCAAAACTATCTATAGAGTCATCTAGCGATGTGTCCTCCCTCTCCAAGAAATTAGGTCTAGCACCACAAGATGTTAGACTTATCCACAACACTAAAGGAGATTGGATGAGACTCACAAAATCCTTCGGTTACACACCCACTATCATCAAGGTAGTTAAGGCATCTTTCAGAGGTGGTAACGATGAGTAATGTTTTAGTTATTAGAAAGGCGGGACAGCAACAGGTAGGTGTACAAAACGCTTTGACAGGTCAAGGAATACAACCACAGATTAACCTCACAGGTGGGGGTAACATACCAATATCTGCTTATACAACGGCATATAATCCAAATCTAGGATATACAGGTGAAAAACCAAGTTTTTCAGGTGAAAAACCAACAGGGATTGCAGAAGGCGGTGATACTAATTTTTATTATGGTAATCAATCATATGGACAGGGTAATACAGGCAGACAAGCAGCAAATGCACAATATAATACAGAAAAAGACGCTCACGCTGCAAAACCTGATTACAATTTAACAACTGCTGGAAAAGTAGCAGGTGCTGCTACCACCGCTTTACCCGCAGCGTGGTCAATGCTTAATTCGTTATCTGATGACTCTCAAGGAGATATAGTCTCTGCTGCTGGAAGCGGAGCGTTGAGAGCACAAGCAACTAGAGCAACTTTGGGTGGTGCTGAGAAAGCGGCAGCAAACTTTGGAAATAGGTTTGGTGGAACACCACCTGCATCACCTACACCAACATCACCTACACCACCAACAGCACCTACCGGACTTGAGGCAGCGGGTCTAGGAGATATAGACCCTAGAATGTTGCAACAAACCCGCTCTAATAACCAAACACCAACAAGTAATCAACAATCTCACATAGCAAAGCCGACGAACAATCAGGTTGCTGTACGCGGCCCGAATAATATGCACGAACGAAGCAAAGATATACAAAATGGCCCGTCTATGATAAATGGAGTGGATTCAAAGGATGCCGCCACCACCGCTTTGGAAAATTCAGACCCTAATGTTTCTTTGGGTCAGGATATAATGGGCCGAAATAAAGATGCTTTGAATGTTGAAGAAGCCAAACAAAGAGCCACAGGTAAAGATGCTAAACAAGCGATGCTCAAATCTAGAAGGCCGTGGAGTTATTACTGATGTCGGATGATGTTGATGCCTTTGTTATAGAGATGGACAGGGAGATGAGCAAGAAATCATTCAGGTACTTCTTTGTGGACATTATGGGTTTTCTATACAATCATCATCACGAAACTTGGGGTAAAGGGTTAGATGAAAACCAATACTACTGCGTGAAGGCTTCTCGTGACCACGGTAAGTCTGTATATTTCATGTCATATGCTTTATGGTTGGCTGCATTTAATCCCGGTACACACATTATGATATTCTCTCACTCTATGGAACAAACTCTTGAGCACATGAGATTCATTAGAGGTAACATAGACAGATTAGATATTCTTCGTGATTTGAAACCTGCTTTCGGTAAACCGTGGGCTAAGTCTTATTTTGAGTTAACCAATGGTTCTCGTATAATGGCTAAGTCGGTTGGTGGAGCAACTCGTGGTTTCCACCCTGATGTGGTTGTATGTGACGATATTCTTTGGGGCACAACAGGAACTGAGTTGCAGAGAGCAGCCGATTGGTTCTATGGTGTTCTATTACCTGTTCTTCACCATAGTGCAAGATTGATGATGGTAGGAACTCCGTTTAGTTACAATGATTTGTACGCTGAATTGGAACAGAAAGAGACTTTCTTGGTTGAAACTTTTCCCGCTATCAATGATAATGGAAAAGCACTTTGGCCTGAGCGTTGGAGTTTAGAAGAATTAGAACAAAGACGACTCTCCATGCCCGCTATACAATTTAGTCGTGAGTATCTTTGTGAACCTATTCACGATGTGGCTAGTATGTTCCCAATGGATATTCTAGAGAACTCTAGAGATAAAAAATTAGTCTTGTTAGATAGGGCTGACACTAACTTCGATGAAGAAGGACAACCTGATGGTGTGTGGGGTCAACACTTTATAGGCCATGACCCTGCTATTTCATCTGATAAAAATGCCGATTTCACCGCGATGACTACATTGAGGATGTTACCAAATGAAGATGTAAAACAGGTTGTTCATGTTGTACATCAAAGAGGAATGTCATCTTTGGCACAAAAGAGGATGATGGTTATTTTAAATAACAAGTTTCAACCTGATTTGATAGAACTTGAAGGAAACAATTTTCAAAGAATGCTTGAAGCAGAGATGAGAGAAATGGCTTCCGATATGCCAATTAAGGTTTTTATGACCACTAGAACAAAAAAGGAGTCCCTCTTCATGTCTTTATTACTCGCATTTGAACAAGGGCAAATTAAATTACCATATGGTAATGAAAGAAGTCGAGAGTATACACATAAGGTGGAAAAAGAATTGAATAGATTTGGTATGCAGAAGAGTGGGCGATTAGAAAGCGTTGGAATAAACGATGACTTGGCTATGAGTCTAGCACTTGCTAATTGGGCTACGAAAGAGTTCAAAGGTAAAGTGGTACTACTTGATGATGTGATGGAAAACTTTGATAGTTGGTTTGATTCAAATTCTAAGAATAATAACGGGTGGATGATTCCATGAAAATAAAAAATAATTTAAGTATAATATACGATGATAACACTAGTTTTACCTCTGTAGTATGCTGGTGATGTATATGTCAGAACTCTTTTCTTCTACAGGAGAGGGG
>TARA_R110002051_G_scaffold61701_2_pt1 | contig 10871 bp, 17 predicted proteins | sample TARA_R110002051 | Tara Oceans TARA_R110002051 (sample SAMEA4397023) | marine metagenome | biome: Polar Biome; feature: [MES] marine water layer (ENVO:01000295) within the mesopelagic zone...; material: water (ENVO:00002006), including particulate matter (ENVO:01000060) such as......
CGCAGAATAAAGCCTTTGTCGCGGCATTTTTTACAGTTCATGGCATTCCCAGTGGTTGAAACCCTGCGGCGTGTTGTACGCAAGCCACGCTGATACCGCTAGTTGGTCAAACGGGTTGAATATGTCGCCTGTGTTGCGGTAACCGGCTTTGTTCGCGGAGCGTGAACGGCTCGCCCAGTAACCGTCGAGGTGCTGTAGTAAACCTTTCGCGGTCATACCGTTAGCGGCTGCGTTTGGGTTTACAGCGTCGGCGCGCCCTGACGACTCGCAAGCCACGAGCTTTAACACAAGTTCGACGTGTTCAGGCCGGAACCAAACCGCGACGTAGCCACGCCAATCGTCACTAGTAGAGGTTGGTGGCGGTGCCGTCGTAGTAGGGACCACAGGAACGCTAGCCGGTTCCGGCGTGGACGCTAACGGCACCGCTACCAAGCTTGCGGTTGGCAACGGCGGCAAGATGGAAACACCCGCCGTCTTGGTTGTGCATGCAAGAATCATGACAGCCAACCCACAAGCTGCTGCCAATCGGACGGACGCGCCACGTAGTTTTCTACGTCGCACGCCGTCAGCATTGACAACACGTCTTTCTGTTTTTTTGTTAAGGAACCGGTTTCCCGCTTCACTTCGACAAATACTAGGCGCGGTGGCCGTATCAGACACAAATCTGGGAAACCTGGCGCTGAGCGGCGGCTGTCCGGGTTGTGATAGACGTACCAGCCTTTTAAATCTGCGAGTTCTAAAATCGTGTTTTGCCATGAGCGCTCATCAACTATCAGCGAGGTGGGATGGCTTGCGCGAGCGAAAAGATCTGACATGAGCGGCCCCCTCTGGTTTTTCCGGTGCCGGAAGGCGTAACCCACCCGGCGTCTTGAAGTTCCCGGCGTCGAGTCCTGATAGTTGACGGCCCCGCAAACCGGGTGCTTTCGCTTAAGTAAAGGTCGATCAGCCGCTCATCTGTGAGCGAACCATGCGCCACGTATATCTCTAAAATGGTGCGCTGCAAACCAGACAAATCACCGAGGGATTGCGCGGCTTGGTGAGAGGTGGCCGGGTCGGTGCGGCGCGCTACCGGGCTCACAGCTGCCCTGCTTCCAACCGGTCTAATACCTCGTCCACCGTAATGGCTAATTGGTCGTACTCTGGCGGCGACAGTTTCGGCGCGAACGGTACCGAGACGCCAGCCCGCTCCAGACTGGCTCGTGCTTTTCCCCGCGCCGCCGGTTCCAAATCGTTAAGGCGTTTCTTCAACTGGTCTGTTGATACTTCCTGAAGCAGCTTTTTAGCGGCGGTCGCTGGGTTGCCTCGGCTCTCGTCCGGTTCGTCTGTGTCGCCTTCGATGCTTTCAGCGTCCGCGTACCCCATCAGTCCAAGGCATCGACCGAGCGCCTGTGTCATGGCCCTGTCAGGGTCGCGGGTGTCTTTCGCTCCTTGCGCGTTTGGTATAGGTGCGCGTAGCGCCCTAGTGCCTGAAGCGGCGCTCATGACCTGGCCGGTAGCCAAATCGACTACTTCGCAATGGCCGATTACGCGAGCTTGATCGCCTACGAAATCCTCTGTAAAGGATTGACGCAACCCGTACTCAGTGGCCGGAAAATCAGACCTGAACGCTTTCAACTTGTCGGCAACGCGGACAATATCCACAACGGCCCCCCGTCATAGTCAATGTAGGACCCAGACAATACACCAAGTGTCCGTCGTTAGAGGGATGGTTGTCTAAAAAAGCTTCCTCTTCAGCCGTGAAGGGCACCACTTCACCTGAGCACGCTTCTTTATGAGCGAGTGCTTTTGGTGGGTGTCCACAATCGGGACAATCGGTGTTCACCGGTTAGCCGTTAGAGGGATGGTTGTCTAAAAAAGCTTTGAACGCCGCTGGTGAATCCAAAACGATGGTGATACCTGCGGCGGGTTCAGGTCCTTTGCCTATCGTCATGGAGACTGTTCCTACGAGCGTGCCGAGCGCCACCAAAAGCGCTGTCACAGCCGCGATAAGTTTCGTTACTTTGCCCATCCGCTACTACACCTGCCTCTTTTCTTTCACTTCTATTCTTAGGGGCCGTTTCCGCAGGTCGGACTCACCTCTGAAGTGGGGATATTCCCCTCTGAGGGGAATCAGGCTCCCTCGAGAAGGTGGCATTTTCCCTCCAGAAGGGAAACTTGAGCCAGCGCCCTCGCTTATTTAGGGTTCAAGAAACTCGCAAACGTTTTGTCTCCAACAAGCGTAGACAACCACGCTAAGACGGTAGAAGCCAAAACAATGATTGCCCCCTGAGTCACAGCATCCAGCGCAGTACCGGCAACAGCGGTCGTCACGAGTCCCAACACTACGCCTTTGCTGCTCTGGTCTGCTATCTGCTGACGTTTCGACAAAGCCTTTTTAGCTGCCATTATTCGCTCTCCAGTTTTTTTTCTAACTCGTCGAGGCGGTTAAGTATCATCTGCACACCGTTCAAAAACCATGTTGCGAGCCCGTCTAGGCGCTCGTCTAACTCTGGAGACATTTCATCATCCTCGTTTTCTATGTCGTCGGGCATAGGGCCGGGTTTCGGCCCTCTAATAGTCGTTGCTTGATGATGCCACGGCTCACCCTTCACCGTCCTGAAAAGCCCCCAGCGGTCTAACACGTCGTGAAACGGCGACCAATCCAAACCGTGAACTGTCAAATCAACGGCGTAGACGTACCCGGTGGGTTCACCTAGCCGCGCCGGTTGCTGGAGATGCCACGAACCGTGAAAGGTTGTTCCGTTGTGGCTTCCTATGATCCGCGCCGGGTTAGCCGCCAAATTGAAACCCGGTTTTTTTTGTTTGTATCCGTCGTACAAATACTGTTGTTCTTCTGTGGAGCGGCCAGCAGACTCGATACGTAGGCTGTTGCGGCACAACTGAGAAGACGCGTACGCCTTAGCGAGCCTGTAAACCAGCAGCGGCTCAAGTAACGCGACGTTTTCATCTCCGTCGTCGCGGTACTGCTCTAAATAGGCGATGTCGTCAAGATAGCCGAGGTACATCACGCCTCTAGGAACGTCTGCCAATCAGCTAAAACCGTGTCGGTCCATGTTGCCTGAGCTATAGCGGTGGTTCGTGGATCCTGGCCGCTCAAATCGTCGCCCGGGTGTAGGACGTGCCTGTGAAACGTGCGCGACAACTCGACGCCGTCCTCTAAAATCGCCGTAGCGGTTCTGACCTGTATCGTTCCGCGTTCCTGAACGGTGATGTTGTCCACAGTGACGGTTTTCGTTAATGACATGAGAGCCCCTTTTTAAGCTGCTGCGTAGTAACTGCCTGAAACAATAAGATGCGTACCGGAATCAACCAACCCCGCGAGCACCTGCGAGGCTGTGCCGCCGTTGCCGCCGTTAATGTCGAGGTACGACGTGCCTACCTGACCATGGCAGTACGGCGCGTCTGTGGAGGCGCTAGACAGGTTTAGAAGCGTCACTATCTGGCTACCGCCACGGTCTGCCCGGTCGGTCAAATCTGCTGCTTGAACAAACGGTAAACCAGTTAGCCGCAACGTACCCACCGGGCTGGACACAGAAGATAACTCTATGGTTCCTTGAATAAACACCATTCGGCCTATACGTATGTAAGCCATAGAATCAAACCCTGTGTTAACGGTGATAGAGCCCGACGTAGTCGCCGTGAGGCCAGCCGTCCACAGGCCCTCTTCGTAGACATCCAAAGTATTCGCATCGCTGGAATTGTTGTCGAATTTGATGCCCCCAGCGGCTGCGGTGAGCGCCAAAGTCGTGCCGTCGAATGTGGCATTTGCCTCCGCCACTACGCTGCTGCTTGAACCGAAAGTCGCTAGGCCATTAGCTGTGGACCCTGACCACGCGATACCGCCTACCTCGTCCCAGCTGCCACCCGTGTACGCATAGATTTTGTTTGTGTCTTTCAGGTACGAAACCTGGCCCTCAGCAGGGCTGGAAATAGCCGTAGAGCGTGCAGACGCGTCAGCAAAAACACAAACCGCCTGATCCATCAAATGCTTTTGAACGTCGGTGCTGGCGGTCAAAACCGCCCCGGCGCTGAACGACTTCCAACCGGCTGGTGCTGGCATGTTTCAATCTCCTACGGTGCAAGTTTGTTGTTGTCTAAGATTCCGTCAATTTCAGAATCCAAAATGAAAAATTGTGATGCCCCTGACCCGCTGGTGCTGAGTTTCATTTCCCACCGGCCCGGCGTGATGTCATGGCGGACACCTTCGCAGCGAACGACCTCAAGCATGTCAACGCTTGCGCCTGCCGGTCGGAAACGCACAGAGAACCCGTCAAAAATACTTATTTTGGCTACCTTCTCGGCTTGCGCATCGGTCATCGCAAGCGGTTGACATGTCATATTAGTGACCCGCAGAACCGGCGTGGAATGCAAGGCCACAAAATTAGTAGCGGCTTCTTTCACGTCTGCATCGTTCAGGTTTAGAAGGTTACGTCTAACGATTGTTCTAATACCAAAAGCCGGGGTACCTAAAACGTTCTCTTCGTACTCTTGATCGTTGCCTGTTGAGCCGGAATAGACGCCGCGCGTGTAAAGCAACTCAGCGCCGTAACTCGTGCCGAGCCCGGTCATAGGCGGCAACGTCGAGGTAGCCGAAGCCGCGCCGAACGTTAAACCGGTGGCTGTTGACGGTGCGTAACGTTTCTTATAGGTCAAGACGTTGCCGCGGTTCTGAGCCGTTGCTGCTGCGCCGCCTGGTACGCCGTGACGACAAAAAACGGCTCCGTCTTCGCTCTGAGCGAGCTTGCTTAAATACGTGTTCGTAGATATCTGCGCGATAGTGTCCGCGGCCATCACAATAACCGAGGTATCTACCTCGCGGTCTAGTGGGTCTGTGCCGTTTGGGTAAGCAACCTGAGCGTTGTTGAGAACGTTAGTGAATCGGGTGCTACCAACCTCTTCAGCAAAAGCGGCGTTACCGGCGGACCCGTTCAAATTGTCTACCAGTTCAGTGCGCGCAATTTTAGACAACCCATCAGACCCTTTGACCGTAATTATCGAGTCTTTCGAGTTGGGATAAGACACGTCGATATCATCGACAAAACCCCGGAACAGAGGTGTTGGTTGGCTCGCAGAGTTAAGCGTCACCAAAATGCGTATTTCGGCGTTGATCCATTGCGCGTCTGAGTACGTGCCACCTGTTAGCGGGCCGTATTTGTTGTCTTGGTTGTTTAAAGAAAGCCGACAGCTGCCAGCCACGAACGTATCCAAAACCCTCGTGCGGCCAACATCGACGACCATTGCGCGCACGTCGTCGGTTACATCACGGTACGTAGTAGAGCTGCTGTCAGCTAGTTTGATTTGCACCAGCCATGTAGGGGTAGCCACTACGCAACCAGACTGCTACTGAGCGGGCCGTTCTCGTCCACATACTGCCCTAAAGCGTCAACTACCTCTTTGCCTGACACGCCGTTAACAACAACTGTCACTGACATAGCGCCGCGTTGGCCAGGGTCCATAGTGTGACCGGGCCGCAATGGGTCCAAATTGTTTGCCATCGCCGGATCAGAGAGTATCCGTAACGCTTCTTCCTGACTCAAACCGGTATTTGGGTTAATAGCCATGGGATCTACAGCGGTGCCACCGAGGACTCCGGTTTGTGGTGGCAAAATCGGGAAAGTGTGACCGGGGAACAAACCGCCTAAACCCGGCCCCGGTTGAATTTTCGGTGCAGGCGGCCCCGGTTGAATTTTCGGTGGCTGTAGTGTGTGACCGCCCTCAGGGTTATTGGGGTCAGGCTCCGGCGGCGGCGGCGGCGGCGGCGCGCTACCGGGCATACCGCCGCCGCCTGGAAACAGATTCTCAGGTAAGAAACCGGTAATGTCTAAACCTTCTTCGTCAAACCCCTTTTGTACTGCTTCCGCAAACCTTTTACCTACCCCCTCAAGTATCGCTTGTACATCTGGGTCGAGTTGTTCCCCTCGCTCACCTTTAAACGGGTCACCGAATATTCTCGGGTCGTTAAAACCGTCTTCTAAACCTTTGGCGAAACCGATAGCCGCTTTGAATCCCGAGACAACTAACGCAATCTCCGACGACGATTCCCAAGCCATATACCACGGCTGTTGGCGGATTTCCTGCTCGGTTGGCCCTTTAATTGAGCCTAATACGTTGTCGAAAAAGTCGCTGCCTAAGACCTTGGCGGTTATCTCGCCTGCGCCCCGCCACGATGGATCGTTCCAAAAATCTATGATTTCCGGAATTATCACATCGTTAAGGTGGGTAACTATTGCGGTAAACGCTGGTAAAAGGGTTTTTCCAATGCTTGTTGATAACTCAACAAACGTACCTTTTAAGAGTTTCTGCTGATTTGTCGCCGAATCTATAGTTTGTTCCCAGTTGCCGGCTTGGATTGCGGTTTGTTCAAGAATCACTTTGTAAGCGGCCAGCGCTTTTTGTTGCGGCGTCAAAGCGCTTTTTGTGTTGCTTATTATTCCCTCTTCAAGCGCTTTCGCTTTCAAGGTTGCCGCGTCGAGTAGCACACCAAACCGGCGCAGCGGCTCAGCTTCGCCGCGTAAACCAGACTGAAGAGCCAGCAGAGTTTCCTCAACGGACACGTCTCCAAACGACGCCATGTCACCGGCCAACCCAACCAGCGTGGTGGCCATAGACGCTGATTCTTCCTCGCTGATCCCCATTGCTGTACCCAGCGTGCCTATGACACCGGTGGCTTCGAGAGCGGCGTTGCGGGTTACTCCGAAACTCTTAAGCGACGTTTCCGCGAACTTTTCGACAAGCGCCGACGATTCACCAAATACAATGTTGTTTTTGTCTAACGATTCCTCAACAGACGCGGCCATGTTGAGCATGGGTTTCAGCATCGCTGCGGCCCCTATCGCAGCGCCGCCTAAAGCCGTCAAACCAATACCGCCGACCCTGGCGGCTTTACGCAGGTTGTCGCTCATTAACGCTGAGCCCTTGTTTACCCGCTTGTACGTCTTCTGTAGAGAGTCGTCGCGGCCTACGAGGTTGACCGTGAGCGTTCTAGCGAGTCTGCCCATTAGTCAGCCATCCTTTTAAGCGTGCGTTCTATGTTGCGGGTGTACTCGTTACGGATGAAACCGTTCATTTGCCGGATCGTGGGAAACAGTACGTAACCGCCTTTTTTGCGGTAAGGAAACTGCTGTGTTTCTGGTGTGTTGCGGCCCCCAAACTCGGCACCAAAAACGATATCTCCAGCTGGCGGGCGCTCTTTGCGGCGACGCCCGGACGGCATACGAGGCGACACTTTCGCTTTGGTTGAGCCACCGATCCTGATTTTGGGTTTTGCCCCTTGCACCGCTCTGATCGTCGGCACAATCGTTTCGTACTGTTCAACGTTCCACGTGACACGCGCTTTGCGTGTCATCCTCACAACCACTTGGCTGGCTATTTCTTTGTTGCCTCGAGCAATAGCGGCCCGTGTTTCCTTAGGTGCTTTCCTGAGGGCTCTCTGAAACTCATCCAACCCAAAAATCTTGACCGCGTCGGCGCTTGTCGTCTTGTTTTTTGAGACGTATCGGTCAAAGGTTGTTTTCTGCATCAGAGTTTATTTTTTTGGTAAGCCTTTTTTTGTTGTTCGTTTTGGTGTTCCAGAACCCGGTACAGCGCGTCGAGTTCCTCGCTGCTGCATTCCCGCAGCGCGCTGGGACTAATGCCGGTCCTCACGGCGAGAGCCGCGATAATTACCGTCAAACTGTCCCAGCCTAAGTAGGGTCGTCTGTGTCGATTACCTCCAGATCCTCTAAATCTGCTAACCAGTCGTCGAAAAGTTTCACAGCCGGGCCGTTGCCGCTTTGCGCTTCCTTCAACGCGCCTTGATGCGCCAGCCAAGCCAAATGCTCAATGCGTGAATCCTGCAACGCTTTACCTATGCCGGTACCCCAGTGACGCTCAAAAGCCACTATCGCAGACGGCCCAGCGGTAACGGTTCTTTCTGCGCCGCCGTGAACAAACCTGAGAGTCATTTTCATTGAGTTACGCATGACCGCCCCCCAACCCCTCTCAGCTCGTCGCTCTTACTATTGCGCCGCTTACAGGCCATGACACCGAGAACGTGCTCAGACTGCCTACCTCGGCGCTTATCGGCGTGTACGAGGTAATCAAACAAGAGCCGCTGTAAGACGGGTTAGTTGCGGCGACACCCGCCGACGTTGGTTTGAACACAAACGCGGACAGCGTCCCAACCAAACCGTTAAGCGTGGCGTCCACCTCTGAAGACGCGTAGTCCTGCTGAAAATCAACAGTTAGCGTAGCCGTCTGCAAACCTCCAATCCTGGTACGTGTAGCCGAGCCAAAAGCCGTCGTTTCGACTTCATCCGCGGTAATTTCCAAACTCGCGCTTGACATGTGGTCGCTTAAATCGACGCCGCCGACGGTCAGAGTTGCTGTCGCGCCTCCTATTAGTACTGCCATGGTTTCAGCCCTCCTGTGGGCGCTTGCCAGCGGCCAGGTGACCGCTGTCGATTAGATGGGCGGCGGCTTCGTCTGACATGTCAGACATGAAACTTTCGCCCGGTTCGTGACCGTGTACGGCATGGTTGCCTATCACGGTGTACTCAGTTTTTTTGGTTGCCATCAGGCGTAAACCTCCGTTGTGAATTCCAAAGCCAAAAAGGCCGCTTCGTTGATCTCTAGCAGACCGTACATGTCACAGCTGACGACCTCGCAGGTGGACGCTGAGCCGCCTAACGTGATGTCACCCTCTATCAGCGCCCGGACGCTGCCAGAGCCCGATAAGAACCCGTCTAAGAGGGTTTGGTTGGCGGCTTCGTCGAAGCGTTGAGCCAAAACCATGATCTTAAAAACGTACCGCTCTAAACCGTTGCCGAACGCTTGATGATATTCAACGACCGGCGAGCCGGGTTGAACAATCGCGCAAGGCGCGGTAACCGTGTCCGGCATTGTCGCCGCAACTTGGACAAACGTCGAGGACGTTGCCAACCGGGCCGCTAAACCAGACCTCACAGCCGCGTAGCTTGCCATCAGGCCAAACCGGCTCGCCGGTAATCGACAAGCAACGCCGCTATATCAGGATCGGAACGCGAAATCCGCACAGGCCCGAAGTCGCCGACGCCTATGACGCCCATTGGGCTCGCTTTCCTAGAAAACAGCCGGGCGCTGAACATCAACGCGGCTTGTTTGACAGGATCCGGTACAGACGGGTAACCCCATTTCGCTGTAACTTCAACACCCGCTAAACCGTCGCCGTACACCGCGAACAGCTGAGAACCAACCGCCCTAATAGTGTCAACGCCGCGCCCTTTCACAAGGTTGTTCAAAGGCTCTAACTGGTAATCAGCAGCCGCCAGAGTTGTATCAAACGTGCCGTCCCCGGTGGTATCTGTCTTAACTAGCAGGCCGGTTGCCGTAGAGATATCGTCTGTAATTACTACATACGGTTGGGCGCGGTACGTCCGCGCTGAAGCAGAACCCGCAGCGGTAAACACCCGGCCACAAAGGTCGTCGATTGAGCTTTCAGCGCTGGCTATAGCCAGGTTTAAGAAATCGTCTTCTGTTGAGCCGGTGATACCAAGCGCAGATTTCAGCTCGCTGAGAGCTACGTAACTACCCATCTACTTTTTGGCGGGTGCTTTTTTGGCGGGTGCTTTCTTCGCAGGTGCGGTTTTTTGCGCCCTGCCGGGTGCTTGTTTTTCCCAGAGTGTAGACACAGCTTTCCTTTCGTCTAGGCGGCAACCCGGCGCAGCGGTGAAGCCGCGCCGGGTGCCGGTGCTTGTGTCTGGGGGGCCGGACACAAGCGGACATGTGACCTAGAAAACTGGTGTCACCAAACCTGTCCCTGACACCTTTGTTATTGAGCCCGGATATCTCCCAAACACAGCCGCTGCGTACTGATACCCGACAATTCGGACAGTCAGCTGGCCGCCTAGCGTCTGGTCCATGCGGACCATTTGCGGTGCACCCTGATTCTCAAAGAGGAGCATGTCGGCGCGGCGTACCACGTAGATAGCGTCCTGATTGGAACCGGAACCCTCGTTAGTTACAAGGTTCGCGTCGGCGACCACCGGGATACCGGCAATCGACAGACCGTTGAGGCCGTAACCGGCAACCGGTCCGGTACCCATCGCGTTCTGTGGCGCGTTTGCCTGAGGCAACACCAAAGGCCGCGACTGGCCGTCTACGGCAGCAAACAAATAAGCTGCTCTACGTGGGTGCATTACGATTAGATCAGGCCCAGCGAATCGCGTGCTGTTTACCTTCTGGATCGCGTCCATGATTTTTGGATAAAGCAACGCGACGGTTGGGGATCCGCTGGTGTAAGTAACGGTGTTCATTCCGCTGATGTTGTCGATACCCAACAGCTGCCCTGAGCTACCTGAGCCGTAGATGCAACCACGATCAAGCTCTGTTGCTATAGCAGACGACAAGTCAGCCATGATTATGGCATCAACGCCGGTGCCTCTTTCTAGCGCCTGGCGTGATACGTCCTGCATTCCGGCTATCGTCGCCAATGTGACGGTCAGGAGCGTATCGTCCAAACTTGTTTCGCTGACTGCCGAATTTTCCGGGTTTTGGATAGCGGCGCTGGAGCCTGTCGTAACGCGACTGATATTTATTGTCATCCCATCCGCAGGTAGGGGCATAGGCGTGCACAGGTTCGCGAATGGCCTACCGGCCCTGGCGAGTTCTGCGGCGAGTTCGACGAGGTACTGAGGTACCACCAAACCGGCCAGGTTGCTCGTTGCTACGTCGCGGTGCTCTACTTCCATTTCTGAGCTGTGGCGCGACATGCGGCCAGCCGCTGAAGCGTCGTGATGAATCGTCGAGGCGTAGAAGTCCCGGAAAAACGACGTGCTCGAATGCTGCGAGTACGTCAGCGGCTCTTCGCCTACCCGTACCTCTGTGGCGCGCTCAGCGACCTCAGGTGTCGTAGT
>TARA_R110002051_G_scaffold51365_2_pt1 | contig 10856 bp, 9 predicted proteins | sample TARA_R110002051 | Tara Oceans TARA_R110002051 (sample SAMEA4397023) | marine metagenome | biome: Polar Biome; feature: [MES] marine water layer (ENVO:01000295) within the mesopelagic zone...; material: water (ENVO:00002006), including particulate matter (ENVO:01000060) such as......
TTTTATTAAGGTTCTAAACATAAGCTCTTCGATAACCGGTGCAACGAGAATAATCATAATACCGGCGCGCAATGGATTTGATTGCAGTAAATTCTGAAGTTGGCTCTGTTGATAATCGGTTTCAGAAAATTGCGGATACAGTTTGACAAGCAGCAATCTCAGGAGACCAAGAAGGATATAAATACCAAAAAGGAGAACGAGACTTCTAGTAAAAATTTTAGTTTTTGCGGTCATTAAGATTTTTGAATAATTCTAATTGTTGCCTTATTTACAAATGTAGGTTAGAAGTAATTAATAACTGCAAGAGGGATAGCACTGTAAATCCTGTCGCTCTTTTTGCGACAGATTGCAAGGTATAGCCCGACAGTAATGCGCGGTTTGGCAAAATTACTGTCTTGCCCTAAATAAAATTATGACAGGTTGACAGTGTTAATCTAGTGGCACAAAGATTGACTTTAACAGCCTGAATAAAATTAATAACACTTAAAATTATATATAATGAGTAAGATCATAGGAATTGATTTAGGTACAACAAACTCCTGTGTTGCCGTGATGGAAGGTAACGAGCCTGTTGTTATACCTAATGCAGAAGGTAAAAGAACAACTCCTTCTGTGATAGCATTTGTTGAAGGCGGTGAAATCAAAGTAGGTGACCCTGCAAAAAGACAAGCTGTTACTAACCCAACCAAAACGATATCTTCTATTAAGCGTTTTATGGGTAACAAATTTTCTGAGTCTAATAGAGAATTAGAGAATGTTGCTTATGGCGTAAAGAAAGGTGATAACGATACTCCACGTGTTGATATTGACGGTCGTCTTTATACTCCACAAGAATTATCTGCAATGATTCTTCAAAAAATGAAGAAAACTGCAGAAGACTATTTAGGTCACGAAGTGACTGGAGCTGTTATTACAGTACCTGCATACTTTAATGATTCTCAGCGTCAAGCGACTAAAGAAGCTGGTGAGATCGCTGGTCTTAAAGTAGAGCGTATAATTAACGAGCCTACGGCTGCTGCATTAGCTTACGGTCTTGACAAGAAAAGTACAGATCAAAAGATCGTAGTATTTGACTTTGGTGGTGGTACGCATGACGTTTCTATCTTAGAGTTAGGTGACGGTGTATTTGAAGTACTTGCAACAGATGGTGATACGCATTTAGGTGGTGATGATGTTGATAGCAAAATCATCAACTGGTTAGCAGAAGAGTTTAAGTCTGAAGAAGATATGGATCTTCGTAAAGACCCGATGGCACTTCAGCGTTTAAAAGAAGCTGCTGAGAAAGCAAAAATTGAGCTTTCTTCTTCAAACCAAACAGAAATTAACTTGCCATATGTAACGGCTACTGCGAGTGGACCTAAGCATTTAGTACGCACATTAACACGTTCTAAGTACGAGCAGTTAATAGACGATTTAGTAAAAAGAACTATTGCTCCTTGTGAGACTGCTCTTAAAGCTGCAGGTCTTTCTAAGAGTGACATCGATGAGATTATCTTAGTAGGTGGTTCTACACGTATTCCTGCTGTACAGGAGGCTGTTGAGAAGTTCTTCGGAAAGAAACCAAGTAAAGGTGTAAACCCGGATGAGGTTGTTGCTGTAGGTGCTGCTATACAAGGTGGTGTATTAACTGGTGACGTTAAGGATGTACTTTTATTAGATGTAACTCCACTTTCTTTAGGTATTGAAACTATGGGTGGTGTTATGACAAAATTAATAGAGTCTAATACAACTATCCCTACTAAGAAGTCACAAGTATTCTCTACTGCTGCAGACAATCAACCAAGTGTTGAGATTCACGTATTGCAAGGAGAGCGCCCAATGGCAAATGATAACAAGACTATAGGTCGTTTTCACTTAGATGGTATTCCACCAGCACAAAGAGGTACTCCTCAAATCGAAGTTATCTTTGATATTGATGCTAACGGTATCATTAAAGTAAGTGCAGAAGATAAAGCAACTGGTAAGAAACAAGATATTCGTATCGAAGCTTCTTCAGGACTTACAGAAGAGGAAATTAAAAAGATGAAAGCAGATGCTGAAGCAAATGCAGAGTCTGATAAGAAAGCTAAAGAAAAAGTAGACAAACTTAACGAGGCAGACCAGATGGTTTTCCAAACTGAGAAATTGTTAAAAGATTCTGGTGATAAATTATCTGCAGATAATAAAACCAAAATCGAAGGTGCTTTAGAAGACTTGAAAAAAGCGCACGCAACTGGTGAATTAGAGCAAGTAACTCCTGCTTTAGATAATCTAAACGAGATCTGGAAGTCTGCTTCTGAAGAGATTTACAAAGCTCAGGCTGAAGGTGGTGCACAACCAGGTCCTGATGCAGGTCAACCAGCTGGAGACAGCGCTGATGGTTCTTCTGCAAGTGATGTAGAAGATGTAGATTTTGAAGAGGTTAAGTAATTTGTAACCTTAAAATTAAATACCTCCAGAGTTTCTCTGGTTATTAATACTCAAAAACCCGATGCATTGGCATCGGGTTTTTTTATGGCAAAATTTACAATTGAAGTTGTTGAGCTAGTTTTTTTCAGTATGCATTATATATGAGCCTAATTTAAAAAGGGTACAACTTACTCACAATCTACCTCGATGTATTCTTCTGTAGTTTCATCGTATTGAAGACAATTAGTATCTAGAAGCTGCATAGCGTTATCCACCACTTTGTAAGTAGAATTAATTATGCTTGTACCTGCGCAGCATTGATTATGCTCATAGATACGTTTTAATTCAGGATCAAATTCTAAGGACGTACCACTAAAGTTGCTGATGCTGTACGTTTCTGAGTTGGGATCTCTAAGAATGTAAATTCTGGAAGTATTCGCTCCGGCATAACTGGCTTCAAATACTGAAAAATCTTGCAACCCGTCAAAATTATAATCTCCAACTTGCAAGTTATCTATTCCGAGTAATTGACAATCCAGACTAAGGGTTTGAATTAATTTATCGGTACGCTTTTGAAAAACTTTTACTGCTTTAACGCGCGCGTAAAATTGGTTTTTCTCTTTCTGCGTAACCAATTTGAAATAATGATTTACTGTAGTTGTGGGCTGAATTAATTCTCTCGAAGACCATTGAATATCTGTTCCAGAATCTATACTAAAATCTTTCTTTAGAAAAATTTTATAATGTTTAGAATGATCTGCGTTTATCCAATCACCAACGATGTTCTTTTTAGATTCTTTGAAATTTCTGAATGTTATAGTGGCGCTGGTAGCATCCAGACTGTCTCTTTCAATCAGCTTTAAATCTCCATTTACATAAATACCGTTGATGTCAATAGGGGTATCATAGTTATCATACGCGTAAAAGGCACGCGAATTTCCATCGGAATATTGATGTAGAACGAGCTTGATAGGTGACTTACCTATTTTTCCCGAATAGGAAATTTGACAATGGACTTGTGAAGCAAAAAGGAGGGAAGTAACTAAGAAAATTGTTTTCATAAAACCCGTTTTTCAAATATGATAAACCTCCTCTAAATTTTCAGAAGAGAAATTTGGCATTTATATCATAGCACCATTCGCGTAAATAACCTGTCCTGATATCCATTTAGAATCATCATTTGCCAGGAAAAGAACAACTTTAGCAATATCTAAAGGTTCGGCAATTCTATTAAAAGCACTTTTTGAACTAAGCTGATCAATAGTTTCCTGTGACTTTCCTTTATTAAATAGTTCTGTAGCTGTAGGTCCCGGTGCAATGGCATTTACAGAAATACCTCTTCCTATTTCATTTGCAAATACACGTGTCATCTGCTCAATAGCCGCTTTGGTACTCGAGTATAAGGCATATTTAGGAAGCATTAATTTTGTGGTGCTCGAGGAGAAATTAATAATTATTCCATTATCAGCGAGCTTGGTGTGAGCTTCTTGAAGTGTGTTAAAAACGCCGCGTACATTTATTTCAAAAACTTTTGAAAAATCATCTTGTGTATGGTCTTTCAGAAATTTATTATCCATAATCCCGGCATTATTTATCAAAACGTCCAGTTTACCGAATTCTGCCAGGGTCTTATCAAATAGCATAGTCACCTGATCTCTCTGGCTCACATCGGCTTTTACAGCTATGGCGCTGCCTCCATTATTTGTGATATGCGCAACAGTTTTATTTGCTTCGTCTTCACTACTTGAATAATTCACGACAACTTTAGCACCATTTTCACTGAGTAAAATTGCTACTTCACGACCTATTCCGCGTGATGCTCCCGTGATAAGAATTATTTTATTTTCTAGCGACATACTATCATTTTTAGATGAATGATAAAGCTACCGAAAATAACCAGGAGCTCACTACACAAAATAAGACAGATTTGTCATTCTTCTAGTCGTGTGGTGTAATAAAAGCGATTGTAAATAAATACAAAACCGATTGCTATGCAGAGAACACCGCTAGCTAAAAATCCATAATTCCATAGATCTTGCTGCATTGAAAACTCATTTACATTATGAAATTTAAGGAGGTGGTGATGAATAAGGCCTTCTACCAAGTTGAAGATTCCCCAGCCGGCAAACAATCCGCCCCAGACCAATCTGGGAGATGGGTTGATATTCTTTCTTTTTAGCAATCTTACTAGTGAGGCAATACCAACTACAACTGCTAAAAGCGTTACCACGTGAAAAATTCCGTCCCAAAACATATTAACCGATTTGCCTACAATAGTATCTATAGGTAGTTTATTTGAAACCATACCGTGCCATTGCAAAATCTGATGCAGGAAAATGCCATCTATAAAACCACCAATCCCAATGCCGAGGATTATTGAAGTTGTAGTTAATGGAACCGGATTTAAAAATAATTTATCTGGATTAAGGCTGGAACGCTTTTTATAGTGTTTGAAGGAAAAGTAGGAAAACACCATCACAATAATTCCCAGTACGAGGAAGCCGCTAATTATTTTAAATAGATTGGGAAGAAACTCTGTATTATAAAGTGCATCCTGTACGGCTTTGTTACAGTTTATACAACTTAATGTAGTTGTTGAATCCATAGTGCTAACTAACATCAAAATTAAACCTAGTGATATATAACATATTCGTTTTGCATTACGCAATAACATATCGTTATTGTATATAAGTTGCGTTTTAGTTTGTTAACTAATTTACCAAATAATACAAAAGGCAAATCCTAAAGGTTTACCAAAAGTGGATGTCAATTAACAATTAACCCTGGTTGGGTATTGTATTATTCCTTTCGTTTACGATGTAATCCAGTTTTCACACCACTTACTGCAAGGAGAATTATTAAAATAAGTTGGGTGCTTATTAAGCTGTACTCAACGGTCTGCCATAGATTGCCGGTATTTTCGTCAATTGCGCCAGCTGAAGGTGAATATGAGGTAGTAGGGATCGAACTTATAGAATTAAGCCAGGAAATTAGAAATGTGAAGATTACAATTAGCGCTATATCTGAAATCATAAAGATGCTGTTTACAGTCGCATTTTTAAAATTATTAAGCAGCATCCGGATTAGGTAAACAACGAAGAAAATAAATGTTACCAGTGCACAAATAAGGTAAATATTAGCAATTACATAATAGGTGTCGTAACTATTAATAGTAGTAACCGCTTCATTTTGTAAACCATCAACTCCAAAAATCGAGAATATCAAAATTAGTACACTGCCTAATGTTCCTAGTATCCAGTATATCTCTCTCTTATGCATTTTTACAATTTTTTTCAGTTTTATACTCGGTGGTCTGCGCTATAAATAGCGTTTAGCTTCAAAATTATTATATTTCTGGAGTATGTAAATAATATCTTTTTGACTTCCTTTAAGCGTATCGTATTCTTCAAGCATTTCTGATAATTAGATACAGTCTTATTCTTTACATATTTTCCCCGTCATTTGATGCGTTTCTCCATTGACACTTAATGTGGATTTAAAATAAAAACATTTTCCTACTATTTTTACCAATTCATTTAAAATCCCATTGTTGTCATTCAAAAACTTCTGATATTCGGTTAACTCCATTTTTGAATCGTCAAACTTGAGTCGATACGTACAGTCATCTATCCATTCAATAATTTCGTAAGCAATTTTATTGAAATCTGCTCCAAGAATATTTTCTGGGTCTTCAACTATTTCAGTTTGGTGATTTCCATTTCGAATTATTTTATAGGGCAGTAGTGTTTCCTTATCTGCTGGAACATAGAAATTACCATTTTTAAAATCTGAACACGCTAATTCCTGAGCATTAATTTTTAATCCAATAACTAGAAATAGTGCGATTAGGATTGTTTTTTTCATTCAATATATTGTTTGTCGATACTCTGGATTACATCACGAATAATAATACGAGTTGCGAGAGTTAGCATTTAACTCTAGTGGTAGGCGAGAACTAGCAATTACATATATGGTTTTGAAATATTATTTATTTTCAGTTTCTATTTTTATATGATTCAATACTCGTTCATGTATTCTGTGAATTATAAAGTTAGACCAAGTTTTCCAGTAAATTTCTGGTGTAATATCTACTTTGTACCAAGTCGTTCCTTCTAGTTCCGTTTTGTTTTCGCCAATTTTGGTCAGTTTAAATTGTCCTTTATATGACTTGAAATAACCATTTAAATGTGGTGGATGAATATCCCAAAATGGATTAAATTCATTCATTGGAATTGGTTGTTCGTTTACGTCAAATTGTAATAAATTTGGTTCGTTCCAAGTAGTGATTGGCTCTACAAAACTACCAGTTGTAAAATTACAATACCTTATTGCTCCAATTCCAGTTCCTTTGATTGTTGCGTCAGTAGGATATGAAATACCAGTTTTAAATATCCATTCAGTAGGTGCATCTATTTTGTCAAAAGTCACAACGTTTTTCCAAACATTCTCAATATTTGAGTTAACTATAACTTTCGTTTTAACAGGAATTAAATTTTCAGGCTCATTAACATAGTCGAAACTCATTGAACTCAAAAAAACGATTAAAAGTCCAATTGTTGTATTTGTCGGATTTATCCACTTTCCAGAGTTTGCTTTAAATCCTAAATAAGAGCCAAGCCAAACTGATAAAGCGATTAATGGTAAAGACATTGCAATACAAATCATTCCTTCAATTGCAAAAATTAAAAGTCCAATTAAAACAATTCCCAGTGTTAGAAAACTTAATTTATAACTATCTCTTTTATTTATTTCTGATAACTTTCCGTTTATAAAAGGTGGAAGAAATCCAATTAAGAATGGAATAATAAGAAATACTGTCCAACCATATTCTTTAAAAACTCCTATTGCTATATATCCTAAAATCGCAGATATAACTAATGTGATTAAAATTGAAAATATTTTTGGATTTTTCCTCATTCAGAATTTGGTTACATTGTTTTTCAACGGTCTCGGCTATCGCAAGTTGCGGGAGTAAGGACGCAGGGTTGTCGGCTTAGTTGATTTCTTTCCTGGTTCCTAAAATTACACTTTTTCGGCAATACCCGTTATTTGCGATGAGTCGTTGTTGGGAACTGGGCTTTTATCTATTTAGTTCTTTAATCGTTTTTTCAAGATCTGAATAATCTAATATGTGGTGAAAGCTATTTGTTTTTTCTAATCTTTCTAATTTTCTCAGATTTAATTTACATTCTTGAAATATTCTTTTTTTAATATTTAAAAAATCTTTGTCTTTATTTTTAAATCGAAACCCAATTCTACAATAGATATTTTCGTATTTCATATACAGAACGTAGAAGTATAAAAACGGTAGAAATAATAATGTAAGGATTATCGGTAGTAATAAAATCTGTGCTGAATTTACATTTAAAAACTCATTTGAATTAGTAATTATCTTTTTTGCAGAATACACGAATATTATAATTCCAATAATGGTCAGAATAGCTTGCGTTAATTTCTTGACTGGTTTGTGTTCATTCTTTTGTTCTGCAAAGGCGTCCAAAATTGCAATAAATGATACAATTGGAATTAGAACTAATTCCCATAATAGATCAAATGTATAGAAGTTGGTTATAAATTCTAATACAACAATTAGCTTAAAGCTATTCCAAAATATTTTTTTGAAATGAGTTTTGTTTTCTAGAGCTTTATTTGAATTGAGCATAAGAAGAAAAGCAGTTCCTATGTACCAAAAAGTTGTGTCTTTTAATAAATCCATTTCCCAGTAATTCACTATAGCCAGTAGAAGAATTATTAGTTCTACATAAATTATTGAGATAAGTACGGATGATATTATTTTATCCTGAAAAAAAGCTAATAATAGGTCAAAATATGATTTTAATATCCCTTTCTTAAAACTAAGAAGTATAAGAATCAGCGTTAGCCAGATTAAAATTGCTAATTCTCTATTATTAAAAATATCACTCATTATTAATGTCGGCCTTGTTGCTAACGGTTGAGTATATGATAAGTAGTGCTGAAAAAGTGCGCTATCATTCGGTTAAACTCAAGCAGAATTTTTAAATTTTTATATTTATCTTTCTTTTCTCAAATAGCCAAATTTAAAAATTTGGCGATCTCGAAAAAGTGCCCGAACCCTTGTATTTTCAACTGCTCGTGCTATTTTTTATATGCATTGTTAGGGGTAGTTATTTTGCGTTTTGTTCCATTTTATTGAGAAATTCATCAGGCTTAATTCCAATTTTTGTAAGTCCCCTGTCTAAGGCATTCCATCGCTGCTCGATTTCTTTTAAGAGTGTTCGCTCTTTCATTCCAATCATTGAAAACGCCTCTTGCATCAAGTATTCTTTTAAGTCGTTCGGAGAATTCGGATGTTCCTTTAATATTTGAGTTTTCAATTTGTTTAATTGTTTCGTTTCGAAGTTCTTCAAATTCTGATTCAAGGTCTTGTGCTTTTTGTTCAAAGAGTTTTGGTAAGCTGTTCTTTTCTTCTTTAATTTTTTCTTTTTCTCTTCTAAATCTATCTGTTTCTTGCTTATGTAAGCGTTCAAATCGTTTTGGTAATTGCTCTCTAATTCTAAGGTTATCTGTTTTTCGTTCTCCAACTCGGTTAATACTGTTTGCAACTTCTTGTTCTTCTTTTCGATATTCTCTTTCTGTAGATTCAAAGAATTCAATTTCGAGGATTGATTTTCCAACATCTTTTTGCTCTCCTTCGATTTCTTTTCTTCGTTTAATATATCGTTCTTCCAAATCTCTACCTCGTTCCTTAATCGCTGTCTCATTTTCTCCAAAGAAGGTGTTAAGTTTTCTTTCTTCATCTTGATAAAGTTTCCCGATATCTTTCTCTTCTCTATCAAGTTTATCTCTTTTTGATTCAATAGATTTTCTTCGTCGCTTAAACTTTTCTTCAACTCGCTCTCGAATTCCATTTCTATACTTTTCGAGTTTTTCTTCAGCTCGCTCTGTATTGTTCTCAACTCGTTGTATTTCTTGTCTAAATCCTCTTTCAATTCCTTTGTATTGTTGAGATTCCAAACATTTTGTAATTCCTCGTATAAGATTTTTAATTTGTGATTTTCTGCATTCGAAAGATTCTTCGAAAAGCTTTCTTTGGAGTTCATCAATTTGTGAAACTCCCTTTGTGTCGTTATTGGGAGAGTATATATATTCAGCGCGTTCTTGCTCATTATTATGAATCCATTTTATTTGCCGACCTAGACTAAAACTTTTTTCTATATTTTCTAAGGAGTCTTTCGGTATTGTGATTTGTACTGTATCAATTCCTAATCTCTTGATTTTCGCTAATTTTTCACTATCGATTTTATGAGTTACCACAATCTCGATGAGTAAGATAGGTTCATTTTGGGCGTTAAAAAAAGTTACATCTGGTCTTATTAATAAATTTTTATTATCAATTTCAGGGTTTTTGCCAAACTTAACATCTCCATCATCAGTTTCGTAAAATGTCAATTCAGATTTAGTATACTTTGCATCAATGAATTCTGAATCTTTTAGTTTGATAGCTTTTCCATCAGATTTTTTCGGAGGATATTTATAGAGTGTTGGAACTTTAATTCTTTTAATGCGATTTAGAATCGACATAGCCTGACTATGTCTATAATTTTGATTACTAAATGTACATTCTCTTTGGTTTTTCTTGACGTCAGTTGCATCGTGTCGAAAGTAAGATTTTCGTCCTCTAATTTTTGATTTGACGGCTTGCATTTGAGTTTTGCAACCTATACAGAAGTATCCCTTCTTTCCGCTTTGTGCGTCAAGAATATAAATAACATCGCCCTTTACATTTTCGGCGAATTCATTTTGTTCTTCGTTATTTCTGTCTTTTTCAATCATTTAAGATGTTTTTTATAATTGCCCCCAACAACCAAATATAAGTACAAGCACTTATATTTCCATTAACTATTCATTTTTAAATGCTTGCAACTAGTTACAATTCGTTGAAAGCTGATTTTAAGATAAATGTAATGTATTAAGAGCTATCAAAATTACAGAGATCTGTAATTGAGAGAATTTAAAAGTGTGGGAGAGTTACTTAAAAATATGGACCTCACGGTTTGCTGTATGAGAAGCGCTTGTTCCGAAGAAAATCCATTTTTGAATTACACGAAGATTTTTAATTCAAAACCCCGTTACTCTCATTTAAGAATTTCTGATATTAACTGAATATCCATTTTGAATATCGTATTAGAATTGATACGAACAGTCGTTAATCTATTTAAAATCGTACGTATTTTAAATGAAATCTGCTTCAATATGGAATACATAGTGAAGTCTATTTTTCACGATGATTTGGGTTGTATTTCTACTAAAGGTAGTGTACAAACAATAAAGCGGTCCTAAAGGTTGGCTTTTCAGATTGAGCTAAAGGCAAATTTTCAATAAGCCTTAACCTTATTAGAACCACTCATTAGAATATTGTACGCAACTTTTAGTTGTAAATTCTAATTATTTCGCCGTTCCCTTTCCCGTTTACACTTCTAACATAT
>TARA_R110002051_G_scaffold26962_2_pt1 | contig 10849 bp, 10 predicted proteins | sample TARA_R110002051 | Tara Oceans TARA_R110002051 (sample SAMEA4397023) | marine metagenome | biome: Polar Biome; feature: [MES] marine water layer (ENVO:01000295) within the mesopelagic zone...; material: water (ENVO:00002006), including particulate matter (ENVO:01000060) such as......
AACTCGCATCGCCGGTTTCGGCGCGTGTATCGATGGTCATGCCCAAATGGGCGAGGGCTTCGGCGAGGCGGTCGGCAGATCCGAGAATAGACATGGCGTCTCCATACCCTCCTTCCGCGAGGGGAGGAAGCCTGCCAGCTTGACGCGGGCGCGGGGGGCGTCACTTTTATCCCAAACAAGGAGGATTCCTGATGAGCGACCGGGTGACGATCACGCATCTTGAGGACGGCATTGCAGATGTCCGCATGGTGCGCACCGACAAGATGAATGCGCTGGACACCGCCCAGTTCCAGGCGCTGGCCGACACGATCGAGGAGCTGCATGGCACCAAGGGCCTGCGCTGCGTCGTGCTGTCGGGGGAGGGGCGCGCCTTCTGCGCCGGGCTGGACCTGTCCAGCATGTCCGGCAATTCGTCAGGCGACGGCGAGAAAAAAGGTGGGGCAACGGGGGACCTTGCCACACGGGCATTCGGCGACGCGAACCTGGCTCAGCACGTCGCCTGGGGATGGCGGAAGCTGGAAGTCCCCGTGATTGCTGCAGCTCACGGCGTGGCGTTCGGGGGCGGGTTCCAGATTCTGTCCGGCGCGGATGTGCGCTTTATCCACCCGGATACGCGCTGCGCGATCATGGAAATGAAATGGGGCCTGGTGCCCGACATGGCAGGCTTCCCGCTGTGGCGCGGCAATGCGCGGGACGATGTGATCCGCGAGCTGACCTATACGAACCGGGAGTTCAACGGCCGCGAAGCCCACGCCATGGGCTTTGCCACGCACGTCTCCGATACGCCGCATGAAGACGCCCTGGCCCTGGCGAAGATCATCGCCAACAAGCACCCGGCGGCCATGCGCGGGGCCAAAACGCTGTGCAATGCGATGGCGGACCTGCCGGACGCAGACCTTCTGATGCTGGAAAGCACCGAACAGCTGAAGGTGATCCGCACGCCGAACCAGATGGAAGCGGTGATGGCGGAGATGCAGAAACGCAAGCCGGTCTTCGCGGAATAAGCCCCAAAAGGGTCTAGAACGGGCGGACAGGGGCCCCCGCGGCGTGCAGCGCCCGGCGGGCATCTGCGACCGTGGCTTCGCCGAAATGGAAGATCGAGGCGGCCAGCACGGCGGTCGCCCCGCCATCCAGCACGGCGGCCGGCATGTCGTCCACGCTGCCCGCGCCGCCGCTGGCCACAACCGGAATGTTTACAACAGATGTGATCGCCTGCAGCAGCGGGATGTCATAGCCGGACTTGGTGCCGTCCTTGTCCATGCTGGTCAGCAGGATTTCGCCTGCGCCCTTGCTCTCGGCGAGTTTCGCGAACTCGACCGCGTCGATGCCGGTGGCCGTGCGGCCGCCATGGGTGAAGATCTCCCAGTGTCCTTCACCGGGTCCGCCGACGCGCCGGGCATCGATGGCGACGACAACAGCCTGGCGCCCGGCCTTCGCGGCGCAGCGGGCAACGACATCCGGGTCTGCGACGGCGGCGGAATTGATCGCCACCTTGTCGGCGCCGGCTCGGAGCAGGGCCACCAGATCCTCGGCGCTGCGCACGCCGCCGCCGACGGTCAGCGGCATGAAACATTGTTCCGCCGTGGCCGAGACGATGTCCAGCAGCGTGCCGCGGCCTTCATGGCTGGCCGTGATGTCGAGGAAGCAGAGCTCGTCGGCGCCTTGCGCGTCATAGGCTTTCGCCAGCGCCACGGGGTCACCCGCGTCTTGCAGGTCCACGAAGTTGACGCCCTTGACGGTGCGCCCGTCTTTGACGTCGAGGCAGGGGATGATGCGGGTCTTCAGGGTCATGCGCACGGCTTTAGACGGGAAAGTCCGCGCGGCAAAGCCTGCGCTGTGACGCGGGCCCGCGCCAGCCACAAAAAAACGCGCAGGCGGCACCTGCGCGTTCTTGTTGGTCGGGTCTGCTTCTGCAGTGCCTTCGGGGCTCAGCCGCCGTTAGCGAGGGGGTCTGCGGTCTGGAGGCCGCGGCGTTGGATCGAGTTGGTGGAATCGCGGCCGGCATTCTTGTGCTGGGCCCATTGGGCTTCCGTCATGCAGATCTTGCCCGGATAAATCTTGCCGGGAATCGGCACGCGCTCGCACACCAGCGGCTCGCCATTTGCGGCAACCTTGGGATCACCGCGTTCCTCGCGGGGAACTTGTGTGCAGGCTGCCAGAGAAGCCGCAAGGGCAAGCGTCAGAAGAGGTAGTTTCATAGGTAATGTCTCCAGAATTTCGGCCGGACCTAGCATAATCTTCCAGAAGAGTCTGCCAGTTCTTGGGCTCTTTTATAGAGGTTCAGGGCATCTCCACAATCACAATTACAGCTGCCGGTTGCACGTTCGCCATCCGGCCGTCCGCCGCCGGACGCACCCTCACGAACACCCTCAATACACCTTCTATAGACCGTCTATACCGCCCGGTTTGACAGGCGGGCTGAGGCGGTTAGGCCTTGGGCATGACACATCAGACCGAAGACGACGCCGCCCGCTGGGCAAGAATGGTAGACGCGGAGGAGCGCGCCTTCGCCCTGCTGGACGCGATTGAGGCCGCAGGCATCATGAAACCGGGCCGCACCGAAGGGGAGGTGGACCGCGACATCGAAGCCATCGCGGCAGACCAGTTCGGCATCGCGCGCAACTGGCACCAGCGCCTCGTGCGCGCCGGGGTGAACACGACCTGCATCTTCTCTGACCGGCCACCCGAAGTGACCATCGGGCCGGAAGACACGGTCTATGTCGACATGGGCCCCGTCTTCGAACAGGCCGAGGCCGATGTCGGCCGCACCTATGCCATGGGGCAGGACCCGGCCCGCCACGCGCTGGTCGCCGCGCTGCCCGAAGTGTTCGAGGAAATGCGCGCCTTTGCGCTGGCCAAGCCGGATGTGACGGGGGCGGAGGTTTATGATTTTGCCTGCCGCGCGGCCGAGGCGCGGGGCTATCATTTTGGCGGCAAGATCGCCGGGCACACCGTGGGCGAGTTCCCGCACGCCACCTGGCCGCTGGAACCGGCCCACCAGCGCCTCTGGCCGGACAATCCGGAGCCGCTCAGCAAGCCGGACCATCTCGGCCGCCCCCGCTACTGGATTCTCGAAGCCCACCTCGTGGAACCGGGCCGCCAATGGGGCGGATTTTATGAGCGGTTGCTCAGGGGGTGAAGCACCCACAGCGTTCCGATAAGTGGAACGTTGGTATTTCTTAAGGTTTGAATGAGATCTACCTGAGGTAACGATCTCGGGAGTATCTTATGTTGAAAGCTGTTTTTGCCGGCGCTTCACTCGCTTGCCTTGCGGCATGCGCCAATCACCAGCCGACGAAACAGGCGGCCATGAACACGCCCGGGTTCATGAACCAGGAAGATACGATCAATTACCGGCGGGCTGCCTTGCCGGTATCGCACTATGTCAGTTGGTCTGCTGATGACCGCCTGCAATATGCGGTGGAGCTGGATTACATCTCTGGCATGTCGCAGCGGGACTACCTGTTTGAGGAACCGAATCAGAATTTGTTTAGGCCGATGGTTGGCGCGCTGCTGGCGCAATCCGGTTTGCAAGCCAAGAGCGCGGCAGGGGCGCGGTATGCGCTGCAAATCGAATTCGAGGATCTGGACACAGATTCCTTCGGCCGGAACTTTGTCGGAAAAACAGATGCCGTGTACAGACTGGTCGACCGGTATACGGGCGAAATCGTGTACGAGAATTCCATTGGGTCGCGCTTCATCGCAAAGTATCCGGGCCTCAATGAAGACGACGCCAGCTTTGCCTATGATGTATCCGCCTCGGGCGTAACCAGCGCGGCAAAAGCATTCGGGGCTTTCACACTCTATGAAGGCGGTATCGTTGAACTCTGGAACAACAATAGCAAGCTGCAGGACTTCTTTGGCGGCGATCCCATCAGCGAAGTCTCTCAGGGCGGCTGGAACGACGCGTATCAGTCCTACGCCTGGGTGACAGGCGTGTCCGCATTGTCGGGCCCCGCGCTCGTCTTGTTGGGGCAGCTTAATCCGCTCAACTATGTGTCGATGCAACTCGAACCGAGGGGAGAGGTGCAACGGTCGGCAATCGTCCGCAACGGGAATTTTGCGGAAAGCGGTATCGGGGCCCGTTCGGCCCGCAAGCGTGCACAGCAACTGAACACGCACCTTCTCGCGCAGAGCTTGTCCTACTTCATGCTCGACCTGGCAGAGCAGGAAGATATCCGGTTCAAGAAACTGATGTCGTGTAAGACGGGCCCATCAACTGCGGACGAGATCATTCAGTCGGTTCGTGAAGGCGTGGAAATTGTGACGGATGACTGCATGCTATATGACCAAAAAGCGCCGAGAGGCGTGCCCATTACAACCTACGAATAGGCTGACCCCCTGTTTCGTCATGGCAATCGCCTCAGCCGCCACGATACCCCATCATAAAGCGCACAGCCGATGACCGCAGTGTATCCGGGCATCCATCCCCGAAAGACCCCGCATGTGCTCCCCGTTCCTCAGCGAACCGGGTTTGCCCCCGCGCATGACGTGCTCTGACGTTCGGTTCAGAGCTGGATCCCCAGACGGCTCCGCCGCCGGGGATGACGCGTGTTGAAAATTTAACGAGGGGTGCAGCGCATTCCATTTCGTTGGGCATTTTCAACGCAATCGGATTTATTTGAGTAGGCTTGCGTGGATGCGCCGACAATCCGTCCATTAGATGCTGTTCGTCTCCAGCGCCATCCGCCAGTGGACGAATAGATTTCCCATTTATCTCCGTTGGCATCGGTGCAGGTTTCCATGCGTCTTCTCCCTATTTATGATTGTTGTTATTTGACAACTAGAGCGATTCTATCCGGTCTGGGAGTCGTATTTCCAATGAGGTGAGTGTTCGTTGCGGACAATAGTTGTGCTAGCAATTTGAGGTGTATTCTGAGAATCGAGCTGTGAAAGTGTCTGACACCGAATTCGCTAAGACGGAAAAGAAGCAGGCGCGTTCAAATCGGGTGAACTACGCATCACCAGTAGTTATTGTTGAAAATACCAAAACTAAGATTGAGGCGCTCGCATATTTCTATTCCAAAGATGGCCAAGAGCACCTGTCACTGAAATTAAATTTCTACAGCAAGGATAAATCCACAGGGTCATGGCAGTCTGACAAACCGAGGTCTTTCTCCCTGGCAGAAGGGTCCGTAGAAAAGTTAAAAGCTGCGATTGCAAATTTTGAAGCCCTTCTCGATCAGGAAACTAATCAGGAGTATTTGTTAGTACCCGTGGGAAATGGCTCGCTCAACATTGGGCGCGCTGAAAAGCAATCGGCAGTTCGTGCGTTGCTCGCCGCTCTAACCGATCCTCAAATCTTGACTACGTTCGATTCGGGAGAGCTGGACCATGAAATTCTCCGCGCTCTACAAGGGAGGGTACGGATCGCTGAAATGGAGAAGGCAACCAACGAGTTGTCTCTGATGCTCGAAGCGGATGAGCAAGCAGAACAAATGTACCAACAGTGGTTCAATGAACACTTCTGGGTAATGGGTAATGCATACGTCGCGAAAGACGAAGTGAGAAGCATAAGCAAGTCCGATCAAGTTGATCTGTTGCTGAAATGTACGTCTTCAGGGAAGCGGGACATCGTGGAATTAAAAAAGCCCAACATGGCAGTTTTGAACTATGATGCTACGCACAGAAATTATTATTTCAGTTCACATACATCTCAAGCAATAGGTCAATGCCAGCGGTATCTAGAGGTCTTTACCGAGGAGGGACGATATGGTCTTCGGGACGCACGTCATGTCTTGGCTAGTTATCCGGAAGCCATAATTATTATTGGTCGTTCTCATGATTGGGATGATGAAAAACAAAGCGCGCTTCGAGGGTTGAATAGCCGCCTCAGCGGCATAAAAGTGATTACCTACGATCATGTTCTGGCGCGTGCATTTGCATTACTGGACGTGGTGCGTCCATTGGTGCCTGCTGCGAGCAGCGAGTAAGTGGATCGCTAAATTAGCTACCCGTCACCGTAAGCGCCTCAGCCGCCACAATATCCCCGTCATAAAGCGCGCGGCCGAGGATAGACCCAGCAATCGGGGCATCTGCGGCCATCAGGGCACGGATGTCGTCGGTGCTGGCGACGCCGCCGCTGGCGATGACGGGGATGGAGACGGTGTTGGCGAGCTCTGCCGTGAACGGAACATTGACGCCGGTTTTCAGGCCGTCGCGGCCGATGTCGGTGGCGACGATGGCGGCGACGCCGCAGCCTTCGAAGGCCTTGGCGAGTTCGGTCGCCTTCATGTCGCTGGTCTCGGCCCAGCCTTCGACCGCCACCATGCCATTCTTCGCATCAATGCCGACCACGACCTGACCGGGCAGGGCGCGGGCGGCTGCTTTCACCAGCTCCGGATCTCTGAGCGCAACCGTGCCGAGGATGACGCGGGAAATGCCGGCCTCCAGCCAGGCGTCGATCTGTGCCCGCGTGCGGATGCCGCCGCCGAGCTGGACCGGCGCATCGGTCGCCTTCAGGATCGCCTCGACCGCCGCGCGGTTCACGGCCTTGCCCTCGAAGGCGCCGTTCAGGTCTACGACGTGAAGATGGGTGAAGCCCGCCTCGCGGAAGGCTTTGGCCTGCGCCGCCGGGCTGTCGGAGAAGACAGTCGCCTGGTCCATCTCGCCGCGCAGCAGGCGTACGCACTGGCCGTCTTTCAGGTCGATGGCAGGGTAGAGGGTAAAGGTCATCTGATACTCAGGGCGCCCATTGCAGGAAATTGGAGAGGATCTTGAGCCCGGTGGCCTGGCTCTTCTCCGGGTGGAACTGCGTGCCGAACATGTTGCGCCGGGCGACCGCGGCGACGATCGGGTGGCCATAATCGGCCGTTGCGGCGATGTCGGCCGGGTTGTCCGGCTTCATCGCATAAGAATGGGTGAAATAGACGTGCGGATCGTCGCCCAAATCTGCCAGCACGGGGTGGGGGCGGGGGATTTCCAGCCCGTTCCAGCCCATGTGCGGAATGCGGTAGCCTTCGCCCGGCGCGATGATGTCGACCGTGCCCTTGATCCAGCCGAGGCCGGCCGTGTAGCCGTCCTCCAGCCCCGCCGTCGCCATCAACTGCATGCCGACGCAGATGCCGAAGAAAGGCTTTGCCTCCTTCAGCACCGCCTCGTTCAGGGCGTCGACCACGCCGTCCCGGGCGCGCAGGCCCGCGGCGCAGTCGGCGAAATGGCCCACGCCGGGCAGGACGATGCGGGTGGATTCGAGGATGACGTCCGGGGAATCGGTCACGACAATCTCGTGGCTTGTTCCCGCCAGCGCCGCCGCCTCCCGCAGGGCCCGTTCGGCCGAGTGGAGGTTACCGGAGCCGTAATCAATCAGCGCGACCTGTGTCATGCGCGCGTGTTAGCCGGGCGGCGGGCATAGGAAAAGACATTTCCTGTCACCGGCATGGTTCTTCCTTGTGGGAAAGCAGGCTAGGTTGCCGCCCGTCCAGCCGTAGTGAACAGGGTTATTCATGCCGGAAATCATACAGGATGCGCAGACCTTCCGGGCCGACAAGGCCTGGGGCGCGCGCGAGATCGCCCGGATCGACGGGGCGAGCGTGCGCCTGCACTGGACCGACCAGCCCTACAAATGGCACGTCAATGACGGCGCGGAGGTGTTCGTCGTGATGCAGGGCGTCGTCGACATGCACTACCGGGAAAACGGCGCAGAAAAGATCGTGCAGCTGGGCGCGGGCGACATGTTCGTCGCCGGGGTGGGGGACGAACACGTCGCGCATCCCATCGGGGAGGCACGTGTGCTCGTGATTGAGCGCGAAGGGTCTGTGTGACACCGCGGCAGCCCGGTTTTCCTTGTGCGGCCCGGCGAGCTGTCCCAATGTCCGCGCCAGATTCGAGACCTTTTTACGGAGTTTGCCTCATGCGCCCCATTCTGCCTCTCCTCTCCACCGCCCTGCTTGCGGCCTGCATCACCGGCCCGGCCTGGCCCGACAGCCGCGATGCAAACCTGATCGAACAGGTGGAAGAAAAGGCGGACCTGTCAAACAGCCTGTCTGACCAGATCTGGGAATGGGCCGAAGTTGGCTATCAGGAGGAAAAATCCTCCGGCCTGCTGCAGCAGACCCTGAAAGTGGAAGGTTTTGACGTGGAGGCGGGCGTTGCCGGCATCCCGACCGCTTTCGTGGCGGAATATGGCCAGGGCGGCCCGGTGATCGCCATCCTCGCCGAGTTCGACGCGCTGCCGGGCATCAACCAGACCGCCAGCCCGGACCGGGAAGAGCGCGACGGCATGGGCGCAGGCCACGCCTGCGGGCACAACCTCTTCGCGGCAGGCTCCACCACGGCGGCCATCGCCATCAAGGACTGGCTGGAAGAGACCGGCACGCCGGGGACGATCCGCCTGTACGGCACGCCGGCGGAAGAGGGCGGCAGCGGCAAGGTCTACATGGTCCGCGCGGGCCTGTTCAACGATGTCGACATCGCGCTGCACTGGCATGCGGGAGACCGCAACTCCGCCGCCGCGCGCACGACGCTGGCCAACCGCTCTGCCAAGTTCCGTTTCCACGGCCTCTCGGCCCATGCGGCCGGCGCGCCGGAGAAGGGCCGCTCGGCGCTCGACGGGGTCGAAGCCTTTGACATGATGGTCAACATGATGCGCGAGCACGTGCCGCAGGATGCCCGCATCCACTACGTCATCACCTCCGGCGGCTCCGCCCCGAATGTGGTGCCGGACTTTGCCGAAGTCTTCTACTATGTCCGCCACCCGACCGCGGACGGGGTGGAAGCGATCTGGACGCGCCTGGAAGACGCCGCCCGCGGCGCGGCCCTCGGCACAGGCACGACGGTCGACTGGGAAGTCATCCACGGCAACAACCCGCTGCTGGTGAACGAGACGCTGGCGAAAATGATGGATTCGAAGCTGCGCGAAGTTGGCGGGGTCACGTATAATGACGAAGAGAAGGCCTTCGCCGAAACGATCTACGCGACGCTGACGACGCCGACCCTGCCGATCGGCTCGGAATCGGAGATCCAGCCTTTTGAGGTCTCGCTCGGTTACGGTTCCACCGATGTGGGCGATGTGTCCTATGCCGTGCCGACCGTTGGCCTGAACACCGCGACCTGGGTGCCGGGCACGCCGGCTCACTCCTGGCAGGCGGTCGCCGCATCCGGCACATCCATCGGCCACAAGGGCACGCAGGTGGCGTCCAAGACGCTGACGCTGGCCGCGATCGAACTGTTCACGAACCCGGATCTGCGCGCGGAAGCCCGCAAGGAATTCGATGAAAAGCGCGGACCGGATTATCAGTACCGCTCGCTTCTCGGCGACCGCGACCCGCCGCTCGATTACCGGAAATAAGAACCCGGAGGGCTACCTCACTCGGCTGCGCGCATGCCGGGTGGGGTTGCCCGCTTCAGGGCTTTTGAGATCTCGGCGATTTCGTCTTCGTCCAGCGTTTCCTTGACGAGCAGGTCCTGCGCGCACTTTTCGAGCAGGCTGCGATTGTCCGTGAGGATCGCCGTGGTGCGCTGGAAAGCGTCCCTGATGATGTCTGATACTGCCGTGTCCAGACGTTCCGCCGTCGCCTCGCTGATGGACGATGACCTGACCGGCTGGTTGTCGAGGAAATAGGGGCGGTCTTCCTGGAAGACCAGGTGCCCCAGTTTTTCGTCCATACCGAACCGCTCGACCATGCTGCGCGCAATTTCCGTGGCCTTGGTGAGATCATCCGCGGCGCCGGTCGAGACTTCCTCGAACACCAGTTTCTCGGCTGCGCGGCCGCCCAGAAGCACGCAGATCTTGTTGACCAGTTCTTCCCGGGTCATCAGGTAGCGGTCTTCGGTGGGCCGCTGGATCGTGTATCCGAGCGCCCCGACGCCGCGCGGAATGATCGAGACCTTGTGCACCCGGTCCGTGCCCGGCAGGGCGAGGGCCGTGATCGCATGCCCCATTTCGTGATGGGCCACGATCCGGCGTTCCTTTTCGTTGAGCAGGCGGTTGCGCTTCTCAAGCCCGGCCACGATCCGTTCGATGGCGGCCGAGAAATCCTCCATGCCGACCGTGCCGGCCCGGCGGCGGGTCGCCAGGATGGCCGCCTCGTTGACGAGGTTGGCGAGGTCTGCGCCGGTAAACCCCGTCGTCATCGCCGCAACCGGTTCCAGATCGACATCCGGCCCCAGCTGGATCTTGCGGGTGTGGACTTTCAGGATCGCCACACGGCCTTTTTTGTCAGGCTTGTCGACGAGGACCTGCCGGTCGAACCGGCCGGCCCGCAGGAGCGCGGGATCAAGAATTTCCGGCCGGTTGGTTGCCGCAAGCAGGACGATTCCCGATGACGGGTCGAAGCCATCAAGTTCGGCGAGGAGCTGGTTCAGGGTTTGCTCGCGTTCGTCATTGCCGTTCATCTGCCCGAGGCTGCGCGCGCGCCCGAGCGCATCGAGTTCGTCGACGAAGATGATGGCGGGCGCCATCTTGCGGGCCTGGGTGAACAGGTCCCGTACCCGGGCGGCGCCGACCCCGACAAAGATTTCGACGAATTGCGATCCGCTGATGGAAAAGAAGGGGACACCGGCCTGACCAGCGACGGCGCGGGCCAGAAGTGTCTTGCCGGTGCCCGGCGGGCCGACCAGCAGGACGCCTTTCGGAACATGGGCGCCAAGCCGTTCATATTCGCCGGGGTTCTTCAGGAAATCGATGATTTCCATGAGTTCGAGTTTTGCTTCATCGACGCCGGCAACGTCATCGAACGTGACCCCGGTTTCTTCTTCGGCGAAGATTTTCGCGCCGCTCTTGCCGAGGGAAATCGCGCCAGCGCCGCCGCCAGCGCCGATCGAGCGCCGAAACAGGAAGAAATAGAGCCCGAGGAACAGGATGAGCGGCGCAAGCATGGAGAACAGCGCGCCCAGAACCGGGTTCGGC
>TARA_R110002051_G_scaffold77236_2_pt1 | contig 10844 bp, 6 predicted proteins | sample TARA_R110002051 | Tara Oceans TARA_R110002051 (sample SAMEA4397023) | marine metagenome | biome: Polar Biome; feature: [MES] marine water layer (ENVO:01000295) within the mesopelagic zone...; material: water (ENVO:00002006), including particulate matter (ENVO:01000060) such as......
CTGAGTTCTTGTTTTAGTTTGTGACGGTGTTCTTGTTTGTGTTGGTGTTTTAGTTTGTGTAGTCGTTCTTGTTTGTGTTGGTGTTTGTGTTCTAGTTTTAGTTTGAGTAGCCGTTCTTGTTTGTGTTGGTGTTTGTGTTCTAGTTTTAGTTTGTGTTGGTGTTCTTGAGCGCGTAGGTGATTGGGTTCTAGTTTTGGTCTGTGAAGGTGTTCTTGTAGATGTTTGTGTTTGAGTTTGTGAAGGTGTTCTTGTTTGTGTTGGTGTTTGCGTTCTCGTTTTAGTAACTGTAGCTGTTCTAGTACTTGTCGGTGTTTGTGTTCTAGTTTTTGTCTGTGTGGGTGTTCTAGTTGTAGTTCTTGTAGGCGATTGTGTTGATGTTCTAGTATTTGTTGGTGTTTGGGTTCTAGTTTTAGTTTGTGTTGGTGTTCTAGATCTTGTCACAGTAGGTGTCTGTGTTTGTGTCGGCGTTTGTGTTGGTGTTTGAGTTCTTGTTTTTGTAGGCGTTTGTGTCCTTGTTTGTGTTTGTGTGGCCGTTCTTGTTTGTGTTGGTGTTTGAGTTCGCGTCCTAGTATATGTAGGTGTTCTAGTTCTAGTTCTAGTCTGTGTTTGTGATGGTGTTCTTGTAGCTGTCCGCGTTGATGTTCTAGTATTTGTTGGTGTTCTAGTTTGTGTTGGTGTCTGAGTTTGTGTTGGTGTCTGAGTTCTTGTTATAGTAGGTGTTTGTGTAGATGTTTGCGTAGGTGTTTGTGTTCTAGTTCTAGTCTGTGAAGGTGTTCTAGTTCTAGTTTTTGTAGGCGTCTGTGTTCTCGTTTTCGTTTGCGTCGGTGTTCTAGATTGTGTAGGTGTTTGTGTCCTAGTTCTAGTTTGTGTTGTCGTTCTAGTTTGTGTTGTCGTTCTAGTACTAGTAGGTGTTCTGGATTGTGTAGGTGTTCTAGTTTGTGTTGGTGTTTGAGTTCTTGTTGGAGTTTGTGTCCTTGTTTGTGTTTGAGTCTGGGTTTGGGTTTGTGAAGGTGTTCTTGTTCTAGTAGGTGTTTGTGTTCTTGTTTTAGTTGCTGTTTGTGTAGGTGTTCTAGTTTGTGTTCTCGTTCTTGTAGACGTTCTAGTTTGTGTTTGGGTTGTCGTTCTTGTTTGGGTTGGTGTTTGAGTTCTTGTTTTGGTCTGTGAAGGTGTTCTTGTTCTTGTAACCGTAGTAGTGGGTGTTTGGGTTTGTGTAGATGTTCTTGTATTTGTTGGTGTTTGTGTTTGTGTTGGTGTTTGTGTAGATGTTCTTGTATTTGTTGGTGTTTGTGTTTGTGTAGGTGTTTGAGTTCTTGTTTTAGTATTCGTTGGTGTATATGTTGGTGTTCTTGTACGGGTAGGTGTTTGGGTCGAGGTTGGTGTTTGTGTTCTGGTTCTAGTATTTGTTGTTGTTCTAGTTTGTGTAGTCGTTCTTGTTTGTGTTGGTGTCTGTGTTGGTGATAACGTTCTTGTAGGTGTTTGTGTTCTAGTTTTTGTCTGTGAAGGTGTTCTTGTAGATGTTTGTGTTGGTGATACGGTTCTTGTAGGCGTTTGTGTTGGTGTCTGTGTTGGTGTCTGTGTTCTTGTAGGTGTTTGTGTTCTTGTTTTAGTAGGTGTCTGTGTTGGTGTTCTTGATTGTGTTGGTGTCTGTGTTGGTGATAACGTTCTTGTAGGTGTTTGTGTTCTAGTTTTAGTCTGTGAAGGTGTTCTTGTTCTTGTTTGTGTTATTGTTTGTGTTGGTGATTGACTCGGCGTTCTAGTCTGTGTTGTCGTTCTAGTCTGTGTTTGTGTATTCGTTCTTGTTTGTGAAGGTGTTCTAGTACTAGTAACTGTATTAGTAGGTGTTTGTGTAGGTGTTTGGGTTGGTGTTCTAGTTTGTGTTTGTGTAGTTGTTCTAGTATTTGTTGGTGTTCTAGATCTCGTAACAGTCTGTGTAGGTGTTTGAGATGGTGATCTAGTATTTGTTGGTGTTCTAGTTTGTGTTGGTGTTTGCGTTCTCGTTTTAGTTTGTGTTGGTGTCCTGCTTTGTGTCGGCGTCCTAGTTCTCGTTTTAGTACTTGTCGGTGTTTGTGTCTGTGTTTGTGTCGGCGTTTGTGTTGGTGTTTGAGTTCTTGTTGGTGTTTGTGTTCTGGTTTTTGTTGATGTTTGTGTAGGTGTTCTGGTGTTAGTTTTAGTTTTAGTAGCTGTAGCTGTTTGAGAAGGTGTTCGTGTTGGTGTAGCACCAGGTGTATCTGTTCTTGTAATAGTTCTTGTTTGAGTTGGTGTTTGTGTTCTCGTACCCGTTTGTGTTTGTGTAGGTGTTCTAGATCTTGTAACGGTACTAGTTCTAGTTTGTGTGGGTGTTCTAGTTTGTGTTCTAGTGGGTGTTTGCGTTCTAGTTCTAGTCTGTGTCGTTGTTTGTGTCGATGTTTGAGTTGGTGTTCTAGTATTTGTCGATGTTCTTGTTTGTGTTGGTGTTTGCGTTGGTGTTTTAGTATTTGTCGATGTTCTAGTTTGTGTTGGTGTCTGGGTTCTTGTTTTAGTTTGTGTAGCCGTTCTAGTTTGTGATGGTGTTCTAGTATTTGTTGGTGTTTGCGTTCTCGTTTTAGTTTGTGTTGGTGTTTGAGATTTTGTAGGCGTTTGTGTTCTAGATCTAGTTGTTGTATTGGTGGGGGTTGTTTCTCGGGTTAGAGTATTTGTAGGCGTTTGTGTTCTTGTTGGTGTTTGGGTTCTAGTTTTAGTTTGTGTTTGAGATTTTGTTCTTGTTTGAGTTTGGGATGGTGTTCTTGTTTGTGTTGGTGTTTCTGTTTGTGATGGTGTTCGTGTTCGTGTTCTTGTTTGTGTTGGTGTTTCTGTTTGTGTTGGTGTTCTAGTTTGTGTTGGTGTTCGAGTTGGTGTACTTGTTTGTGTTGGTGTTTGTGTAGGTGTTTGTGTTCTAGTGCTTGTTTGGGTCTGTGTTGGTGTTTGAGTTCGCGTTCTAGTATTTGTTGATGTTCTTGTTTGTGTTGGTGTTTGAGTTCTTGTTTTAGTATTTGTTGGTGTTCTTGTTTGTGTGGGTGTTCTAGTATTTGTTGATGTTTGAGTTCTTGTTTGAGTTTGTGTTTTCGTTCTTGTTTGTGTAGGTGTTTGCGTTCTCGTTTTTGTAGGTGTTTGGGTTCTCGTTTTTGTCTGTGAAGGTGTTCTAGTCTGTGTTTGTGTAGCCGTTCTTGTTTGTGTTGGTGTTTGGGTTCTCGTTTTAGTATTTGTTGGTGTTCTCGTTTGTGTCGGTGTTCTAGTTTCTGTAGGTGTTTGTGTTCTTGTTTTAGTTTGTGTGGCCGTTCTTGTTTGTGTTGGTGTTTGAGTTCTTGTTTTAGTATTTGTTGGTGTTCTTGTTTGTGTGGGTGTTCTAGTTTCTGTACTTGTAGGTGTTCTCGTAGATGTTATCCCTCTAGTAGGTGTTTGACTAGCGGTTCTTGTTTGTGTCGGTGTCTGTGTACGAGATACTGTTTGAGTTTGTGTTGTCGTTCTTGTCTGAGTCGGCGTTTGAGTTCTTGTCTCAGTCGGCGTTTGCGACGCTGTCCTGGATGGTGTTACTGTAGATGTTATTGTAGGTGTTTGTGTTGGTGTTTGTGTTCTTGTTCTAGTGAAAGTTGCTGTTCTAGTGGGTGTAACAGTTGGTGTTTGTGTTGGTGTTCTGCTTTGTGTAGGTGTTCTAGTTTGTGTCGACGTTTGTGTTCTTGTAGGTGTTTGTGTCCTTGTTGGTGATTGAGTCGCTGTTCTTGTTTGTGTTGGTGTTTGTGTTGGAGATAATGTTCTTGTCGGTGTTCTCGTTATTGTTGATGTTTGAGTTCTCGTTCTTGTTTGTGTTGATGTTTGAGTTCTTGTTTGTGTATTTGTTGCTGTTCTTGTTTGTGATGGTGTTCTAGATCTAGTTGGTGTTTGAGTTGGTGTTACTGTTTGAGAAGATGTTCGTGTTTGTGTTGATGTTTGTGTTCTAGTTTGTGTTGGTGTTTGAGTCTGTGTTGCCGTTCTTGACTGTGTAGGTGTTCTTGTTTGTGTTCTTGTTTGTGTAAGCGTTTGTGTGGGTGTTTGGGTAATAGATTTTGTTGGTGTTTGGGTTGATGTTGGTGTTTGGGTAAATGTTACAGTGGGCGATTGTGTTATTGTTTTTGTCTGTGTGGGTGTTCGTGTTGCTGTAACCCCTTGTGTTTCCGTTCTCGTTTGAGTTGGTGTCTGTGTAGGGGTTACTGTTCTAGTTTGCGTCGTGGTTCTTGATTGCGTAGGTGTTCTTGTACTTGTTGGTGTTTTAGATTGTGTTGGTGTCCTAGTTTGTGTTTGTGTTCTAGTGCTTGTTTGGGTCTGTGTTGGTGTTTGAGATCTAGTAGGTGATTGAGTAATAGATTTTGTTACGGTTGGTGTTCGTGTTGGTGTTTGTGTTTGACTAGCGGTTCTTGTTTGTGTCGGTGTTCGTGATTGAGTAGCCGTTCGTGTTGGTGTTGCAGTTACAGTTGGTGTTTGTGATTGTGTTGTCGTTCTTGTTTGTGTAGGTGTTTGAGTTTTAGTTTCTGTCGGAGTTCTTGTACTTGTTCCTGTAAATGTTACAGTAGGTGTTTGTGTCCTTGTTTGTGTTTGGGTTCTCGTTTTAGTTTGGGTTGGTGTTTGTGTCCTTGTTTGTGTTTGGGATGGTGTCCTTGTTTGTGTTGATGTTCTAGTCTGTGTCTTTGTTTCTGTTGGTGATTGAGTTGGTGTCTGTGAAGGTGTTCGTGATTGAGTTCTAGTATATGTTTGTGTTTGAGTCTGGGTTTGGGTTTGTGAAGGTGTTCTTGTTCTAGTAGGTGTTACCGTATATGTAGGTGTCTGAGTTTGAGATCTTGTTCTAGTTTGTGTAGGTGTTCTGCTTCTTGTAACTGTATATGTAGGTGTTTGGGTTGGTGTCTGAGTTTGTGTCTTAGTTCTGGTATTAGTAGCTGTAGGGGTTTGTGTTTTTGTTCGAGTTGGTGTCCTTGTTTCTGTTGGTGTTTGTGTTGGCGATACAGTAGTTGTTGGTGTTTGTGACCGGGTTGGTGTTTGTGTTCTAGTTTTAGTTTGTGTTGGTGTCCTTGTTTGTGTTAGGGTTCTAGTATTTGTTGGTGTTTGTGTTGTTGTTTTAGTTTGTGTAGCTGTTCTAGTTGTAGTTCTTGTAGGTGTCTGTGTTGGTGTAACTGCTGGTTTATATAACTCTAATGGAAGAAAGCCACCTAAAACAGAACCTGCAGATACCGCTTGTTGTTGAAAGAATGTAATATAACTGCTTGCTTGTTTAAATGTTGTAAATCCTTGTAAAAATTCCGGGAGGCCAGGTACATATACATCGTAAGTGACGGCTATAGAATCATCAATAGGTCTTACTTGAAATATTCTGTTTGTTACATTTTCGGCACTTAACCTGTTAAAAGCGGTAGGCTCCATACTTTCACCAGTAAATACATTTGCTTCTCCTGCTGTCGTACTAACAAAAAATGAAACACCTGAATATAATTTACCTGCTAATGTTTCTTGAGTTGACGATATCGGAGGAATCCAATTATCACCCGGGCTTAAATTTATTGGCAGAGAAGAAACACCTCTGGCAAAAACCAGATACGAGCTTCCGGGAACAAATTGTGTCCATCCCTGTAAAAAATCCGGGAGGCCAGGTATATACACGATTAACGCCGCATCGTTTACATTCTCTCCTGCAAACATACGGTTTACGTTTGCAGCTGCAGATAATTTGGTGTCGCTTACAGTTAATCTTGTATCACCAACATATCTAATTGTTTGGCCACTAAAGAATACAGAACCCATTTGTATTATTTATACAGTTGCAATATTTAAATCGCAAACAGGTAAGGTAAACTGTACATCAACTCCGGTTTCTGAATTTGTATATGTAAATTCCTTTCCTATATACTCGGCAAGAGTTGAACATATAACTAATTTCGGGACACTATCAATACTAATAGTGGACGAATTTATTGCTGCTGTGCCATTGAAAACCGGCGTAAAAGATACTTTATCTCCATTAGCTGATTGAAAAGTAATGCCATGTTTAGAAGTATGGGGTGCGGCCCCAGTTCCTATTAATTCCATTTTAAGATGTGAAAGCTCTTGTTCCATCGATAAATGTTCCTGTATATGGTACACCAGAATACGTTACTCTAAAGTATTGACCAGTATAATTAGAGAACGAATACGGTACCACTGAGTTAACTACACCGTCTAATGAAATTAACATACTTGCCGAAGCAGGTGTTCCAGCTCCAATACAATTGTAAGTAAATATATCTCCAACTGCAGACTGGAATGTAACACCAGACCCTGATGGGTGTGGTGATGAACCTGTAGCGGTTAAAGAGCAATTGAAAGACGATCCTAGTGAAGGTGTTACAGTCGGTGATGTAGTTATTGTTTTAGTTTTAGTTTGTGTTTGAGTCTGTGTTGGTGTCTGAGTTTGTGTCTTTGATTTAGTTATTGTAGGCGATGTGGTTATTGTTTTAGTTTGTGTTGGTGTTTGAGTCTGTGTTGGTGTCTGAGTTGGTGTCTTGCTTTGTGTTGGTGTTCTCGATCTAGTTTGTGTTGCCGTTCTTGATTGTGTTGTCGTTCTTGTTTGTGTAGGTGTTTGAGTTAATGTAATACTCGCCGTTTGTGTTGGTGTTCTAGTTTTTGTTGCAGTTTCAGTTGGTGTCTGAGTTTGTGTCTTTGATTTAGTTATTGTAGGTGATTGAGTTATAGTTTTGGTTTTAGTTTGTGTTGGTGTCTGAGTCTTTGACCGGGTTGGTGTAACAGTTATTGTTTGAGTCAATGTTCTAGTATATGTTGGTGTTTGAGTTTTTGTTTGAGTTTGTGTTGGTGTTTGTGTTTGTGAAACAGATACTGTAAGAGACTTTGTAGGTGTATATGTAGTTGTTTGTGACTGTGTTACTGTTCTTGTCTGAGTCCGTGTTGGTGTACTTGTTTTAGTTCTTGTTTTTGTTGGTGTTAGTGTCGCTTGAGGTGTAGTAGTTAAAGTTGGTGTGGGTGTAGTACCCTTGGTGGATGTTTGACTTCTTGTTCTTGTATTTGTTTGTGTTGGAGTCGGTGTAGTACCCGAAGCCATATTATCTACAATAACCCTATGCGCACCACCAATTGGTATGCGCCCCTCCGGAAAGTCAGGATTTCTTACTGTTTGAGGGTTAGGATCATAAATAAACCCAGGTGGTGCTTGTCTACTATCCGTTCGCTTTTCAGGTCCAGTATCTTTAGGTCCTCTTCGATTAGTATCAACTCTCCGAGCTCTTCCGTCATCTTCTTTATTACCAGAAAATTCACCAGGTTTATTAAAACGTATTGCCACCTGTCTATATTTATTGCAACACTAATCTATTCAAAACAGTTAAGTGATTAAGAAGCGGGTGATTTAGATCTTGTTCTTGTTTGCGTCTTGGTTCTTGTACGCGTTCTAGTTTGTGTCACCGTTTTAGTACGAGTGTATGTTGGTGTTCTAGTGGGTGTTGGAGTTGCAGATGAATTCTGAGTAGCTGTCTGACTCCGCGTTCTTGTACTAGTGGGTGTCGATGTTTTAGATTTTGTTCGTGTCGGAGTCGCTGTTGAACCTTTTGTGGGGGTTCTTGTTCTAGATCTTGTTTTAGTAGGTGTCTGAGTTTGTGTAGATGTTGGTGTCTGTGTTCTCGTTGCACTTGCTGAGTGTGTTGGTGTTATAGTTACTGATTTTGTCCTTGTTGAAGTGTTTGTAGGTGTACGTGTTCTAGAAACCGTTGGTGATTGTGTAATAGATTTTGTCACAGTCCATGTCTGAGTTTGTGTAGGTGTTTGTGTTGGTGTTCTTGTTTGTGTAGGTGTTTGTGTTGGTGTTGGTGTAAAAGCAGTAGTATCGGTGGTGGTAATAGTTGCTGTTACTGTGTAGGTTTCTGTTTGTGTAGGTGTTTTAGTTTTTGTTTTTGTTTGTGTAGGTGTTCGTGTTGGTGTAATAGAAGGGGTATCAGTGTTTGTCTGAGTTTGTGTTTTTGTTCTTGTTTGTGTAGATGTTTGAGTTTGTGTTTGAGAAAGAGTTCTTGTAAATGTATTTGTTTGGGTATGTGTTTGTGTTCTTGTTGATGTTTGGGTAGGTGTTTGGGTAACTGTGTCTGTAACTGTTTTAGTTAATGTAGGCGAAACAGTTTTAGTAACGTCATTTGACGGGGTAACTGTTGGTGTCGCGTTAGGTGTTTCAGATTTTGTTACGGTTGGTGTCGGTGTAGCAGTAAACGTTTCCGTTTGAGTAGGTGTTGGTGTTGGAGAAGTAGTAGGAGCTGTTGTACCTTCTGTCGCAGTCCTTGTTCTAGTTTCGGTTTGTGTGGGTGTTGTGCTTTTTGATTGGGTGCGAGTTGGTGTATATGTTAACGTTCTAGTTGGTGTCGCTGGAGGGGTTGACGTTGGTGTTGAAGTAACGGCCGGTGTAGATGTTCTTGTTACTGTCGGTGTGCTGTGAATGTTACCACCGCCGATGTTAACATAATCAATTATCTTCCTATCCTTCGCCACAAATATATTTATCTACAAGAGTTATTATACAAGCGGTTATTATGACCCGGCCGATGGTGAGGGTGTCGGATATGTTGTCACCGTTACTGTATTGGTGGGTGTTTGTGTCGCTGTTCTTGATTGAGTTGGTGTGTTCGTCGCTGTTCTGGTTTGTGTTCCAGTTTGTGTTCGTGTTGGTGTAGGTGTATAAGTTGGTGTCCGCGTTCTAGTCTGTGTTTGTGATTGTGTTGGTGTTTGTGTTTGTGTTGGTGTTTGAGTCCGTGTTCGTGACTGTGTAGGTGTTTGTGTAGGTGTTCTTGTTTGAGTCCGTGTTCGTGACTGTGTAGGTGTTTGAGTTTTAGTAGATGAATACGTCATCGTTCTCGTAGGAGTTGGAGTTGGTGTATTAGTAGGTGTTCTAGATCTAGTAACTGTATACGTTGGTGTCCTCGTACATGTAGGTGTCTGAGTTTTTGTACGTGTAGGTGTCTGTGTTGCAGTTCTTGACTGTGTAGGTGTTTGTGTTGCAGTACGTGTCGATGTTTGTGTTGCAGTTCTTGACTGTGTAGGTGTTTGTGTCGATGTTTGTGTTGCAGTACGCGTTTGTGTAGGTGTTCTAGAAGATGTTCTTGTTGGTGTCGGGGTTTGTGTTACCCCAGCAGCGGGTGCAAACTTACCTATATCACTTCTATTGACAGGGATTGCTTTCCCATATCGTTTTAAAAGTTCAGGTACTGATATCGGCACTAAAATATTTATTTAGAAATCTTCTCAATAAAAGATAAAACATCAGGATCAGTTTGATTGTGTGTAACACTTGAAAGAGTATTAAAGTCTGTAGTGCTAATAAATTTCTTTTTATTGTTACCAAATACAATTTCAGTAATTAAGTCTTCATCTAAATCCGCAAGGGAACTAATTATATTTTTATCACATAAGATTTCTCTTACCTCTGATATACCATTACCTAATCTAAACAATTTTTTAGCTTCTTTACAAATATATGTATTTTTTAATTTTTCTTCAGACTCAGCTTTAACTACTTTCTTTTCATAATAAGAATTAGCTACAGTCAATACTCTCCCGGTGACGATGCATACAAGTTTTTTTGTCATTTAAATAATTGTATATTGGTTCTTTCAATATCAATAATAAATAAGATTATATGGCAGACCAGGTTACTAAAATTTTAATAAGAAGCGGTACAACATCCGCTAGAGAATCCATAACATTAGATTCAGCAGAATTAGGTTATGATACAGACCTAAGAAGAGTTTATGCAGGAGACGGCGTAAGTGCAGGTGGTAACCTTATTGGAAATAGATTAATAGGCCTTTTCAATTTAGATACTGAAATAAGTAGCTTATCACGTGCAGTATCGGGTGATTTTGTATTTGATAGAGCTGATAGCAGATTAAAAGCACTAACCGGTACTGATTATAGTGAAAAAGATCAATGGATAATTTTAGAGTCTCTTTCTACAGGAACAGTAACAACAGTTTCTCCTGGAGCTGGCTTAGCTATTTCATTAGATGGTGGTGCTCCTAGCACCGCAAATAGTATTACAACAGAAGGAGACATAAGCATTCTTGTCGATAATATCACTACAGGATCGGTTCCTTCAATTTTAGTATCAGGTGCCGCCGGTTTAAGAGCTGATTGGAATATACTATACCCTACTGATTTCGTTATATATACATCTACCAATATAGTCCCGAATGAACTAGGTGGGGTGTTAGAAGGAACAGGTCAAATATGGGAGGCAGCCGGCACTAGTGCAACGTCAGGAACCGGTGCTAGTACAATTTATGCGTGGAAACGTACCGGGTAACATAAATACCTATATGGCACGATACGACGATTTAATTAACCAACTGTTAAACGACTATGTTATTGGAGAAGGTAACCGAAACCGAAGAAACAAAAAGGATTCGATGAACCTCGGTAAAGGGGCGGAAGAGCAAAAATTTGATAAAGATATTGCTCAAGATCAAGAAGACGAAGATAACGAAGACGAAGATAACGAAGATCTAAAAGAAAACATCGCAGGTATTGGTCTCGGTGGTATGATGAATATGAGCGGTAACACAAATCCAGCACCTGGTTGGAATTACGTCGATCAGGACGATGAAGATATGACCGGTGAAGTGTCTGATAGAGATCTCGTAAAAAACGTCAAGAAAAAGCACACAGCTAGTCAAAAATTGTTAACCAAAGCTGCGAGAGAAATAAAAAAGAATAAAGGTAGTTTATCAGCCAGCACGAGAAAAGCTTTAGCAAGAGATGAGTACGCTGCTTGGTCAGGTCATGGTCGCGAAGAGGATGCAGAAGAAACTGCGAATCAGAAGACCTACGGTGGTAACAAG
>TARA_R110002051_G_scaffold30224_2_pt1 | contig 10840 bp, 8 predicted proteins | sample TARA_R110002051 | Tara Oceans TARA_R110002051 (sample SAMEA4397023) | marine metagenome | biome: Polar Biome; feature: [MES] marine water layer (ENVO:01000295) within the mesopelagic zone...; material: water (ENVO:00002006), including particulate matter (ENVO:01000060) such as......
TTTGTTGTTGTTTGTGATCTTCTTATGTCGATCGTCTAGGCCTTTGACGAGCTCGCCCTGAAGTTTCACTTGTTCCTCGAGTGCTTCTTTCTGGTCATTGAGCGGCATCGTAAGATCTAGCCTACCTTGGGCACGTTCTATTTCCTTGTCAAGGCGAAGCTGCTCTTTTAAAAGGTCATTTTGTTTTTTTAGCGCTTTTTCTTTTTTCTCTGCATATTCTTGCTCAAACTGTTGAGCCTCACGAATTTGGGATTGCAGCACCTCGACTTCCTCTCGCTTAATCCGATTGTTAAGAGCCAGCACCTCGCCGACTTCACGTTCAGCTCCCTCACGCTCTTTTAAAAGTTTTACCAGCTCTTTATTCGCATCCAGGGTTTTTTGAATTTCTTTGCTTGACTGTTTCCCCACGAATCCAACAGTCTGCAACAGAGTACGTTGAGCTTCGGTGAGCGTATCGGTGCCGTGTTTCAGCTGTGCAATGGCATCTTTCAGCTGTTTAGTTTCATTTTTGATATCGTTGATATCGGCCACTGATCAGTCCCTATTTAAGCGGCCATTTAATGCCGGTTTCTTGTTCAAAATTAGCAACTGCTTTATTAAGCTGCGCGCGAGAATTAAAAGAGCGAGGATCGTTTAATCCATACTTTAAAAACGCTTCCATATATTTTTTCTCTTTGCCCAGCGCGCCTCCAAAGGCTGCAACCTGAGCCGGCGTCCCCTTGACTGAATATCGACTTTGAAATGGGCCCGAAGATCCACCAAACATAGCCTTCAGAAACATTTCCACTGCGCCGCCGAACATGCTAAGCCATGCCTCGGCAAGAACGCCGGTTTTATTGATGTTTAGATCTATAACAATTGGTTGAAGTTCGTTGGTCATAGTTCGCCCCTAAATATATAGTAATTAGTTCGGAATTACAACAAAGCGACTATTTACGAGGCTTTACTGAGCTGGGTAACGGAGTGCTGGGCGGTGCGTTTCCGCGGCCTAGTGTAGTGGGAGCAGAACTGCCGCCACCTCCCTTGTTAGCGGCCTCAACAGCTTCGTTTTCTTCTTTCTTTTGACGCATAAGCCGGTTTACAAACCACTCCCGCAACTTGACAGGAAGATTGTAGGCCTCCATAAGCCCCCAGCCCCCATGATATTTCAGAAAGAAAAATTGTTCGTAAACGTTTTTGCTATACTCGGGCGTCAGGCCAAAAAAAGTTGATCGTAAAGGGAAATATGATGTCGTCTTCGTAACCACACTCGTTACAGACGACCTCCTTCCGCAAAGAGATGGTCGGGGATACTTTATCGTATATATCCCTCAAAAATCGTGAATCCCGTAGTGGCAGCGATTCAACATATCTAGTAAGAATGTCAGGCTCCTGATGACCCATGACCGACACTATCATAAACTTAAGCTGATCGGTGACCAACTGATCGTGCACCTTCTTCTTTTTTCGTTTATCTGATAAATCTAAAAGTGTGCGTTCGTCGTGTCCATTTAATAGTCGGAACACCACACTAACAGGTGAATGAGGAACTTGTACTTCAAAAGTGTTGGGGCTAAGTTGTGCAACCCCCAATTCCTCTAATTCGGCGGTACTTAAAGGATCCTGGACGACCGCTTCTTCCAAATTGTATTCATAAGTATCTGTGGCGTCACAGTCCCGACAAGTAATTTTGGTTGAGTAATCACTGCCATAGCCAGATGAGCGCGCGGCAATCAAGATAGCATTTCTGTCAGCAACCAATAAGTCTCGCGAACGAAGCTTTTTGTTAACTAAAAGGCTATCCAACAGCCTATCCAATACAAGACCCTTCTCAATCAAAGACCGAGAACTCAAAAGATCCTCCTCTTTGGCGGTCATATATTTAATTTCAACAGATTCCTCCCCGTGAAGGGGGTGTTTTTCGGGATAATGCCAGCCCTGACTCGGAAGTGCAACAAACTCAGTTGGAACAATAAATGATAACGGATCTGTTTGCAATTCGGGGGAAGTTTCTGGAACAGTGGTGGCGTCTGGGTGTGGTGCGCCCAGACGCTCTGGATTATTTCTACGTGCCAATATGCACCTCTCTTTCAGATATAATTATATCACCAATCTAAATTTAATTAAATATTATTCTGATTGTTGGTCGTCGTCGGAGTCGTCATTGCGCCTTAAACCCAGCGGGTCTGAGTTTCGGAATTCCTCCCTATTACGAAGAATGTCCTGACCCAGAGCGCGGTGGATGTCCGTCGGGTTAGCGTTGCCGGCAGCGTCAGTTGGAAAACGGCTGTTGCCGTTAGAACCATGAATGTTGTTGCCAGGTCCGCCAAATGGGCTTCCTGCGCCACTATCGGGCACTTCAACACCGGGTGAGCCGGAGTAAGACTCTTCAGTTCTTTGCTGCTCGTCTGTCCAGTGTTCCGGTGTATCCTCGGGACGCGGGGCTCCCGGGAAGTGCTGTTCTGTGGGAGTCTGGTCAGGTTCGCCGGCTCCAGTCTGAAGAGGCGTCAAATCATTATCAGCCGGAGCATTAGTGTTGTCCCAATCACCAGTGCCGGGAGATTCTGGTTGTTCCCCCTCTGGCATTGGTCCTCCGGGCTCACCCCAATCAATTTCCTCTGGTATTCCCGAAGCCTGCTCCTCCGGTGTGGTTTGGGTAACATTCGCAGGATCTGGTGGGGGTTCAGTAGCATACTCGCGAGCCTCATCGTGGGTCGGGCTCTCGCCTGTACCCAATTCTCCATCATCTTCTAAGGTGGCGGCCTCGCCGCCGGTGGTCTCTCCTCCTCGGGCTTGTAGATCTGCAATACGCTGGGCATGGTCTCCCTCTCGTTGCTCATCGAGAATTGCTTTTTCTTCTGCTGTTTGGCGGGCGGTGGCGGCTTCTGCGGCCGCGGCTGCTCGGGCCTCCTGATCAGCAATCTGCTGAGCTTTCGTTTTAAGAAGTGGTGCGAGCATTCCCTTACGCTTGTCGGGAGGTGTTCCCTCAGCGCGCCCCATCACGGTGTCGATCTTTAGATCTTGCAAGCGCAAACGGTTCCCGGTCATCAGAGAAATGTGTTTCTGAATTTCGGCGGCAGAAGAATTCGGAAACGGTTTCTGTTGTCCGGTGCCATCTACTCCAAGGGATCCCGCTTTCACAAAGAAATTGGGGTAACGCGCGTAAGCATCAGCCAACAATTTAGGTAACTCATAGCCGAAGTCTGTTCCATCCGTAACAATATACCTATCGGGAGAAGTTTGAGAGGTATCCCGAGTCATCACCCCTGTTTTCTGACTAACATAAGTACTATAGCTATAGCCCGAGAAAGCAGTGCCCTTGGGCTTAAGAGTCAGCGTAGTCGTCAAAAACGCGCTGCCCTCATACGAATACTCTCCAAAAGCAATATTCGTAACCTGCGGCTGATAAAGTTTATGAATTCCTAATGGGACTGAATCAAAAAACTGGGGGACTCCCATCGCCGGAGTAATAGTTTCTGTGGGGTCTGGTCGGGCGCCCATGTCTAGAACGGTAAGAATCCGTTTCTCCTCAGGCAAGTCTTCACCCCAGATACTCTCCGGAAACAAAGCTGCCGAAAGGCCGCCGTCAGCAGCATTATTTTTCTGTGCTAGTTGAAATATCAAATTCATAGAAAAATGTAGGTCATCTCTAACGGTACTAACCAAAGTTATTGTTGCATCATTTAATTTTGCCGCGGCATCCAAAGTTTTAGCAAAGTGATCGCGGCCTCCAGGGACAGTCCCTTCGGGAATATTGCTTCCATAACTGGGAGGAGTGAAAGAGGCCACAATGTATGTTTGAGGACGAATCTGAAGATATTTGGCAACTAACGCTTTTTGATCTTTTTTACTTTTGATCGCCAAGCGCCGGCGCCCACTAGTATTGGCACGAGGCGGCATCTCGGTTCGCGCGCCGGAGCCGGTGTCGCCGCCTTGACTCTTTTTCGCGCGGCTGATTGCCGCGGCGGCGGCCGCTCTCCGATACGAGGCAACTCGGGCGCCAGGAGTTCCAGCGAGTACTACACCCTTGGGGGCCAAAATTTGCTTAAGTGCTCTGGTGTCATAGACCCCGCTGCCAGCTATAGGCATATAAACCGGGAAAGAACATAAAAATCTATGCTGTTGTTTAGGTTCTAGCCAATAATCTGGCCAGTCCGATTGAACCGATACGGGATAATCGGGGCCCGGGATCGCCGAGCTAGGTGCGGACGGGATCCCGCGATTTGGACTCGCTGATTCTGCCAGGTCGACGAGACCTGCGGGGTCCGAGAACTCGTCGATGGCCATTTACTAGCCTCCGAATACGTATTCAGCCCAGTCGTATCGCAGCCCTATGTCTACAGTCAGCAATGCCTCATCAGAATAATCCAAGGTGCCATAAGCTATAGAAGTAACCCACGGATTCTTCAAGATATGAGTGCCCAAAACAATACCATCGCCATTGAGTTCGGAAACCCTCACGGCATCTCCAATAGCACGAACGGCGCCGGCCTTATTGACAGTTGCTGCATCTGCGGCCACCACAGAGGAGTTGGTGGACACTTGATTTGGCATACGATACCCCGAGGCCAGAAGCACCGCCTGCAACTCGGCATCCATATCGGGGTCCGACGAATTTACAAACTGCATGGTCACATCACTCCACGTGACGCGGCCAGGATAATAAAACGTTTTGTCCAGGAACTGATGTTCCGTCACGCCGATAGTATAGCCGGGCTTCGTAAAAGTTCTTGCAAAAATCTGCGAAGGTACGTTGCCAGGTAAGTCGAAGGTCACCAAAAAGCGATGTGAGCGTTTCGGTTCTGCTAGGGGGTTGTCCCAAAATAATGCCATTTTAAAGTCCTCTGTTTAAATTAAATAGTGGGAGGGAATAATTCCCGCCGCTCCTTATTAAAATTCTACTCCACTCCTTGTAATCACGAAATCTAGTGCAATGAATTCAATAGCTCTAGTGGGCTTAAGCAAAATCTTCGCATACATAATGTTTCTATCAACCAAATCCGGTGTCGTAGTGTTCGAATCCAGGATCACCCGATAATCGGAGAGCCCGAAACGTTGCTGAATTGAGCCCAAGAACGGATCCACGCGATTGATGAAACGATTCCATGTAATCTGAACGTTAGGATCAAACAGAATACCGTTAGAAATAATGGTAATCTGCTTGCGCAAGTAAATCATCAGACGTCGCACGTTAATGCGATCCAATGCAGAAGGAGTAGCCTGTAAGGTCTTCTGTCCGAAAACCACAATTCCTTCTGACGGGAACGAAGCAATGGGGTTAATATTCACCTCATAAAGATTGTCTCTTTGTTTGGCGGTGAGCTTCTCCACCACATTAATCACGTTCAATCCTGCGTTTCCGTTGTTAAGACCGCCGCGGTTGAAGCCAGCCGGAGCGAACCAAAGTTCGGCTCTAGCTGCAGAGCTAGCCATCACGCCAAGGGCCACCGTAGATGGCGGTACCCATACGCGTGTGGACGCAACCGTATCGTTAATCTGCACCCACGGATAGTATGCACATGCATAACTGGTGTTAAGATCGCGGTTTTGAATACTAGTAACAGTATTCGCGCTTGAGCCGCGGCGACTATTGAAAGCAACAGGGCCTGTGGAACTACCTTCGGTAACCGGCTGAAAGCCGCTTTCCAAATCAATAATTGCCAGAGTGTCCTTTCGCTCTTCGGCCATAGACATAAGCTTGTTAGTGGTCTGCCGATCGGAAATACCCGGAATGGCAGCCATATTAATGTTAATCTGGTCTACATCTGAAACAGAATCAATCGCCTTAAGCAAAGTATAATACATTGGATAATCCTTTGTAGACTTCGCATCGTTGGTGGCGCCCAAAGCGCGAGCATCATTGAAAGGATTTCTTTCCAGAATATCAAAGCCATCAAAGCCACCGTATAAGGGAAGCGTAAAGCGATCGTAGCCTCGGTCCAGAATACCAGTATAGGAGCCCGACACTGCCGTACAGGCGGTACCAGCACGGCGGCCGCCTTGTGGCGTACCGCGGTAAACCGCATTAGATGACGCGTCACTCACGGAGGTGCCTCCAGCAATAGTGTCAAAGTAGAGGCCCAAGTCTGAGCCGCTGTGTGTTGCGGTCCCTGCCGCGGCACTGTATACAAGATCATCCATCGAGAAACCCGGAGATAAAATTAGGCTGCCAGCAGCCAGACCTTCAGGTTGACGACTAATAACATCAAGTACACTACCATCAAAAACTAAGGTACCAGCTGCTTGATTGGTAGTCATGCCAAAGAATGCATTAGTAATGTCCATCAAGCGGCCATCCGCGGACGAAGCGCGCATTGGCAGTACAGGCATTACACTGGAGAAGGCGCTACAACGCGGTCCGTCTGCGCCGCCGGTGAAGCCGGCGAGGGTGACGTCCCCCGAGGTGGAGGTGATTGTCACGTTACCATCCGCCCCGGCAACTGCTTGTGTCAAACTTAAAACGCCGGCGCCGTCGTCAGCGACGGTGATTGTAGTGCCGTGGCCGTTGGCTACGTTATTGATACAGGCGGCTAGAGACGTTGCAACCGCCGCATTGCTTGTGACATTTGCAAACGCGGGCGGATCAACGGTTAGATCTTGCGCGGCTGCAGCTATGTAGGCCTTGGAGAGACCTGCAGTATTCGTGATCGTGATAGTTCTGCTAGTGGTCGGCAGCCCCGCAATGGTGACGGTGGCCGCAGCCGCCGCGGCTGCGGAGATCTGCACTTGCGAGGTCGAATCTGCCGGGATGGAACCGATGGCTGGGAGGGCTCCTGCCGGAATACTTCCAGTACCGGCGGCCTCGCCGACAACAGACCTGCTGACGCCACCGGTGCCGAGGAGACTATAGTCTTCAATGGTGCTCCCGCTAACCGCGGTAAAGCCGCGCCAGGTTGGCACACCCTTAAATCCAAAAGGAATCAGGGCTGCTTCTTGACCGCCGGCCTCTACCAAGTCCGTGCACTCAACGCGCACATACTTGGACCGAACATCGTACTGTCCATCAACGTTCCATTTCTTGTTAACGGTATCCCAACTAAAGCTGCGATCACCGATGCGCTTGCTGATAAAGTTATTGGAGGTAGGATCCAGATTCAAATTATTGAACTGTTCAAGGATGACCGGATTTTCATCCGTGTCCTGCATTCCCCGAATAAGAAGGCTAAAAGAACCATAAGGCTCAAATTGAGCGTTAGGGGATGCCTTAATATCTGAAATAGAAACCTTGTAATTCTTTTGACTATACTCCACTCCTTCACGCGCATGAACTCGGAAAAGAGGCTCTACGGTGCTATTAACATCAAAGCTCGCAGAATTATCTGAGAGATCCTGGGCGACGATCCATGGTGTGGATGGAACTTTATAGTTGGTGCGGAAATTGCCTCCCCACCCAGTTGAACCATCGGAGCCGCTATTCAGAGACAAAATACAAGCAACGGTGCCCGAAAAGTTCGTACGAGTAAGCGCCTGCTGATCATCAAAAGTAGTCACAAAACTGACTACTGCGTTCTCATACGACTGTCCTAAGAAATAATCTTGTAAGTTCGAAGTCGCGGTGACCTTATCATTAAGAAGGGTCGGATTGGTATTAAAAACTTTTCGAATATAGCGACCGGATTTGGGATTAAAATTAAATGTGGTCTCCTGAACCCCCTGTCGACTTCCAGATATACGAACCCGGAATTCCTGATTGGTGGAGGCTCCTACCGTTGCGGGTTTGATCAATGTTGCGGCCATTGCGCCGTTGGCACTAAGGCCCTCTACGGTGCCACTTAATGTTATAGTAGGGCCGCCCGTGGTGCCGGTGCCTGCTGAGCCTGTGGTATAGAAAACGGCCGCGAGCATGGCTTCGGCCATCGTGCCAACGGAGCCGTCGCCCGCAATAAAAAGGCCATAGGCGCCGCCTTCGTTAGACTTAGAAACGGTGGGAACTTGCCAACCAGCTTCTCCGCCAGAGTTTTTCTGTGGATCTTGATCTCCGACCAAACGAACATAAGTAAGAGGAGCTCCATTTGTAAGATAAGCTTGTGCGGCATATGCGCCGTACATGGGGTTAGACTTGTTGCCGTTTCTCCATGGATCATTGTTACGAGCGCTTCCAGGTTCGGGAGCGCCAAATAAATCTACGAAATCGGCATAAGTGGAAACCGTAACGGGCACCAAGGCGGGACCCTTTTTGGCAACACCGACCACGACGGGCCCAGCACCGAGGGCGGGAGGGCCCTGAATTTGCGACTTGTCAATCTCATTGATGAATACACCAGGCGATACAAATCTAAATCTATCAACGGACATGTGTGTTATCTCCTCAGGAACTTAAAATAAGTGTTCAAATATAAATAGTAAAATAATTGGCTAAATAACTTTTACTCTCTATAAAAGCCCGAATTATCCAAAAACTCCTGAATGTCTCCGAAGATTACGGTTTCACGAGGAATTCGCACCTCCACAGCGTTCTCTCGATAGACCAAATTAGGCTTCTCTTGGTTGTCACCATCTCCTATTAAATATCCCAATACCTTAAGATTTAAAATAGATTCATAATTCCGCTGTTCCATTCCTAAAGAAGCCACATTAGAATTATTGGTCATATTTCCATCAAAAAACGCCTCAAATTTATGGCCCTCGCTCTCTAAGCGAAATGGCATTCGGTTGAGGCCTCCTTGACGGACGAACTTTCTAATGATTTCGTTCATTTGTTGTTGGTACTCTGTCCTGATGGATAGCTCATAATGAACCGCAATCCAAGTAGGGAACGGCATCGTAATCGTTTTATAGACTGTCTTGTTGTTGCGCACAGTGGGCCAAGTTTGCTGACCGTGTTTAAGCTGCGCATATGCATTTTGAAACTCTGCCGTCTTCTTTTGATATATCTCGCGGCCAACGGTCATAGTGCCCCCCATTGCATCACGAACCTCCGGAATATTAGCAGCCGGAATAGCGTACTCTGATGCTGGGTTCTTCTCCACTGACGTTCTATTGACGGTGATGAGAGGAAAAACCAGGGTTTGTTCTTTATCTCTTAAATCTTTATTAGATTTTAATTGATATGCTCTTTCCGCGGTTACCCAAAGCACAGGGACTTTTTTGAATCCTTCGTTTGTTTCCACAGATATATTAAGTCTTTCGTCCACATAATCAAGAACGGAACGATCAATCGTCTCCAACGACGAGGGTGCAAAAGGTACCTTTTTTATAATAGAAGGGTCGTTTAAACCCAGATTTTGATTCTTAGGTGGGTTCTTTATTTCTTCTTCAGTGCGTGTACTCGCTATGTTCTTTGTAAACCGCTGCCGCTGACGGATATTTGACTGTGCAGTCGGATCGTTAATTAAATCTTCAGAATCCGGAAGCGCTATAGCCTTTGATTTTTTGTTCGCCATTGTCTATTATCCCACATAAATGCCAGTTGGAACACTAGATAGCACCTTCTCCGTCGAATCGCGTATGGTTGAGCTCTCATCAGCCAATTGAATATAGGTGGTCTCATCAAGAATAGTCTTTAACTCGTCTCTTAAGGCTGTCATTTCTGCGGCGGCTTGACCAAGCAAATCGCCAGCATTCAAATTAACGCTTTCTCCTGGGATCGGCACCGTGGCAAACTTACCCCGAATTTGCCCTAGCATTTCTTTAGCCAAAGCCAGCGCAAATCGGCGGATCCATTGTTTACCAATAGAGTTGATTTTTTCATAAGGTATGTTCTGAAATGGGAGAGTGTTGAGGTTGTTAACACCTTCGCTGCCAGTCTTGCCGCGTGGGGAGTCGTCCCATGGATTATATTGGTTCTCAATAGTAAACTCTATCCAGAAGCTATCGGGGCTTGTTGCATCAGGTTGAGGGAAAATTCTTAAATTATTATCATGTATTTCATAAGAATAGTGTGAAATACGCGTCCATAAAGCATCCTCATAGGCCATGGCTTGCAATTTATTCTGCCAAGTCGGAACAATTTCAAAAGTAGAATCATCGGCATATTGGCCATACGTACGTAAATTTCCCACTACTGAGAATCCCCCATAATATCCGTAAAAGCGCCACATAGCACGTGGAGTTTTAAAATACACCTTACGCACTATAATCCGTTTGTCTAAGACTTGGCCAGCATAGTAAGCAGTAGCACTTGTTGCAGAAGAAGCCGAGATAATGGACTGAAGGTCATAATCTTGCTTGTCAACCACACGAGGTACAGAGGCAGAATAAATCGGAACAGTGCCCCCCATTCCCGTTTCGGTGGATATCTGTTCCGAGACACGACGCACATAGCCGTAATCGTATTTAGGATAGCGTAACGCGACGTCAGAACCCGATAGGGCATCACCAACCTTGATCTGGCCATCAGAATCAAAAGAGGCTGTTGCTGCACCCAAATAAGAAGATAGCGTATTTTTACTCTGGTGTAAGTTTACCAGGTAAGAATATTCCAACACCGCTTCCTCATATGCGGCGTAAACATTCCCTTCGGCTAGCTCAATATCCAGGACATCTCCTCCTAACTTTTTATAGGTATACGCTACCTGATCGGCAGCACCAGATAGAAAGTCTGGGGAGGTGGCATAAACGCCAAACGGCAACGTTGCTGCCACACTGGTTATAGTACCGCCGGCGGGTAATACATTAAGATTTGTAGTTGATGCCGGATTTAGTTGTGGTATAGCCATGGCGTCCCTCGCACTGAACTACTACTAAATAGAAAGCCCCGCCTCAAAAGAGACGGGGCTTTCACTATTTTAACCCTAAGCTAAAAGAGTATTACTCTTCAAGACCTCGGATGACGACAAGTCCGTACATATCTGGACGAACCATCTTCTTCGCATAACGAGTCATGACTCCCTTACGGGGCACGAAGTCTTCAACGCCGAAG
>TARA_R110002051_G_scaffold3811_1_pt1 | contig 10834 bp, 19 predicted proteins | sample TARA_R110002051 | Tara Oceans TARA_R110002051 (sample SAMEA4397023) | marine metagenome | biome: Polar Biome; feature: [MES] marine water layer (ENVO:01000295) within the mesopelagic zone...; material: water (ENVO:00002006), including particulate matter (ENVO:01000060) such as......
GATGGATGAACCATGTACATAATATCCGCACTTTGAGCAAATTTAACAGTTGGTATTTGAGCTGTAGTAAATGGACTTGTAATTTGATAAATTTTATTTGCCGTTCCAGCAGAAGAATATGTTGTGTAAGCGGATGAATTAATTGCCGCACCATCAACATTTTTTAATGAAAAAGTATTAGTTGTCGAGTTAGCGACAATAAATGTTTTACCATTTAATTCAGTCATTCCTACTACACTCGTAATAATGACATGATCATCATTAGAATATCCATGGCTATTAGAAGTGATAACACAAGGATTGGCTCTTGTTGCAGCCGTTATTGTTTTATCCGCCTCTGTTATAATTCCTTTATCTTTAAAAAAACGAATATATAAATTTCCCAGTTCTAAAATATATGTTTGTGTTGTTGAAAACTCAAACGGAATTAATCTCGTTGCTGCAGCACTGCTTTTTACTTCGTGAACAAACTTTGTGCCAGGTCTACGACTTGCACCCCCATGAGGATGCACCACCATATTTTCTAATGTCTTTGAACCATTAAAATATTTATTTAGATCGGTTCGACCATCTAATCGTGGCGATAATTCCCCAGCGGTAAAATTTGTAAAGGCAACAGTTTGTTTAGCCATTAATACCTCGAATTAATAAATGATCCAGCATCTAAATTATCCGCTGTACCTTCAGTTGCATCAGCAAATCGTGCTTCTCGCAATTTTTCTAAATAGGTTTCTTTCATTTGACCAGCAAGAGAGGTTGAAGAAGTTATCGCATAACATAATTCTGACGCTAATCTCGCTGCTATCGTTTCTTGCAACAATGTATCATATTCATTTACATCGGTAATTTTTGCAATGTAAACTAAATAAATAGTTGTTTCATCGGTTAATAATTTTCTACCTTCAACTTTAAACTTTTGTCCATTGTCTAAATCAGAGGATGATCCATCGTGATGACCACCTACCTTTAAAACACGCAAACAATCGGATGGTAAGGTATACTGATAGGTATATTCATGTGTGGGTGTTGCTGTTTCCGCAGCAAGTTCCACTCGTTTAATTAAACAGTTCCATGTATGGCTGCGAAAGATTGCATCCCTCACTGGTTCATACCTCTGGTTTAATAACCTTGCGTTTTTACTATCCTCTGTAATGTCGGTAATATTATTTGCTCCCAACATATTGAGAGCTGAATTACATATTTCTACTTTTGATGCCATAATTTTTTTTGTTTGAAATTAAAAAAGGGGGGAATAAATCCCCCCATAGTTTTATTGAGTATAATGAACCCAAAAATATATTGTACCACTAATGGTAGCACCACCAGTAGTAATCACTAAATCCGTGCTTGAAGTTACCTTGTATGCTAAACCAGCCACAGCAGTATTAGCAGCTGTTGAGCCAGCTAACATTGATTGTGCTTGTCCAGCCGCATTCCAAGTACCTACAGCAGCAAGGAATCTGTCAGCATCGCCTGAATCTCCAACTGTTAAAGTTGAAGAACCACCAAGTGCATCCGCTTTCACGATAACATCGTGAATAGTTGATCCAGCTGGTATTCTTGCGATAGTGATATCAGAACCACTTGCTAAAGAAGATGCTTCATAGGTATCATGCCAAACCATCATCGGTGATAGATTACCTCCATCACTTGCAACGCTTGGTACAGCATCAAGATTTGTTATTGCAACACTTTTTACACTAGCCATATCTTAATCCCCCCTATTCATCACAAGGAATCTGAACAACTTTTTCTTCTTCCATTCGAGTTGCACCAATGGACATACAGTAGTACACCTGGGTAGAGTATGATTTATCATCTCTTTCAGAAATACGCGCTGTAACATCCTTGCCAATGGCAAGTTTGATAGCATCTTTTGTGAATGCGAAAACGAGTCTGTCGTCAGTATTCGTTGCATCGAAGCTTAATCTATTCGACATAATAAATTTGAAACCTAAAAAGGAATCAACTTGTCCAGCAGCAAGTGCCTTAACAGTATTATAGTCAGAATTTTTTACTTCTGTTGTGTTGAGCAAATCACTAATTTGAGTTGCTCCACATACCACAAAACGAGGTATGCTCGGATCAATATCTTTAAGATCCATTTTTTTCTTTGCATCAAGAAGTTTTGCGATTGTTAATCCATCAGATTGTGATGAAGTTGCAAACTTTTGAGTGCTTGGCAAAGCGGTAGAAGTTCCACCAGTTTCGCCAGTATAGGCAGTTCCGCCTAAAGCTGTAATGATAACATCATCCATAGACCTACCCATTGCTGCGGCAGCAGCTTTTGCGTAGGAAGAAGTTGGATCTATTAAAAGTCTAACTTTGTCGGCATCATCTATAAGATCCGCCCACTCGTAGTCTGCTAAAGAAACCCTTCTTCTTGAATGTGGTGTATCAATTTGTGGAGTATTCGCATGGCGAGAAGTTTTTATTTGAGCAGTTGTAACACCAACTTGGTCGAAATAAGCATTCTTACCCGTAATAGATTCCACATCAACAGCTTCACGCAAACGGCTTCCCATTTGTTGTGAAAGCATTTGTACATTAGAACTATACTGCTGTACAAAAGCTGTTGTAATTTGATTAGACATAATTGTCCTCCTATTTCAAATTAAGGTTAAAATTTCGAAGAATTGTCTACCAAGTAGGTTCGTCTGCATTTTACAACTGTTAGTTGCTCTACTATTCAGATGGTCAATAAGGATGCTTACGCACTACCCTTATAAATTCGGATGTATCATATTTTGAAAATCAGCCATTTCCTTGACAGCAGCTGCGTGTCCTGGATGCTCTTTAACCCAATACGGATGAGCTTGATCTCCTAATATTTTTGTAACTTCTTTTTGTGCTTCAGATGGTGTTAAATTACCAGCCGTTTCTTGTCCAGCACTTATACTATCTTCACTAAATTTTTCTGACATTGTTGTCAAGGCACGAATAAAACCTGGATGATTACCGATCGGTGTACCATCTTGTAATTTTATTTCCGCCAAATCTTCGGCAAAGAAGTTTTTAAAAACTGTATTCGCTTGATTCATTTTTTTATCATATGCCAAGCCAAATTCTTTTCGCAATTCTGATTCATTGTTGACACGATTTAATTCTAAATCTTTTTGCGCTGTATCAACCGCTGATTGTTCAATCCCCGTATAATAATCCAACACCCCTTGTAATTGCTGTGGCATTAAACCTAATTTATGTGCGTGTGATACAAAATCCTTTACTGGTTGATCACTTACACCTTCTTGTACTGTATATTTAACATCATACTTGTCTGGTGTTTCTGGAACACCTAATTTCACAAATGTTTCTTGCCAATCATCTTCGGTAAAATTCTTTGTTGGTATTGCCATTTTATCCGCACCTACCATCCGCTGTGCATGAACATAACTTTTTGCCAGTTGTCCAGCATCCGTAAAATTTTGCAGCGAAGCATCCTCTCGTATATCCTCTGGTAAAGTATTAATAAACGATTGAGGTTGTTCTTGTGGTTGTTCTATTGTAGTCGGTTCAGATTGCACTTCTGGTGCAGTTGTCTGTTCTTCCATATTATTTTTTCTCCATTACTGTTAACATTGATTTAATAAACAATGTTACTGCTCGCATTCCTTCTAGGTTAGCACTTTTATAAGGATCAATATCAAAAGTAGAAGTATGTATTCCCGTTCTTTTTTCTAAATCAGCTAATACTGCTGCTCCTTCTTTCGTGCTAAATGTTATTTGATAGTTTCTTTTTGTTTCTTTTATTATTTCTTCTTGTGTCTTATCAGCCATTTATTTCCTTTAACAATGGCGCAGCTCGACCTCCCGCTTCCGCCATTTGCGATGCTTGATCTAACTCGGCTTGTTGTGCTGCTGCTTGTTGTTGTTGTTCTCTTATCTCAGCAACCTCTTGATCAGATCGTAAAATTTTTCTTGGTACGCCTAATACATCCGTAATATGTTTAACAAGTTTATCAGGATCAAGATAATCCATCACTGGCAGCATTTGTGCAAGTGGTGTAATTATTTCCAAGGAACGAAGTATTGCTTGTACATCGCCAGTTCGTTGCGAACGAGCCAAAGGGGATACATATTCAATGTCTATCGTGCTGCCTTGCAAAGCGACTGGCGGTGTTGGTAATAAACCTTTACGCAACATAATATTAAAACTTCTTGTAATGAGTGGTTGTAACATTTCTGCTTGGAGTCTACCTAATACGGGTGCGAGTAACCGCATTTTTTCCTCGTTTCGCTGCATTACTTCGGTGGCTGTCATTCGTACATTTTGCGACATGAGTAATTGGTCCACAAAGAAAGCTTGTCTAATTGCTTCTCGTCTTTGATCTTCTAGGTTTAGTCCAACTGGTGTATTCGCACCAATGTTTAAAGGTTCAATTCTATCTCTTGTTCCAGAACGATAATAATTTAATCCTCCTGGTTGTGTTCTTACGGGTAATATAAAACTGTCATCAGGCACAAGCAAAGGTGGATCAACCATCTTCTGTGCTGCCTTGATTGTTGTTTCTGACATTTTGTTTATCATTTTAATGTCTGCCAAAGCTGTCATGCTTGGAGAACGACCATAAATTTCCGATGATGATTTTAACCATCTTGGAACGACAAAAGGAAATTCATTAAATCCAGATACCGATATTGTTTTTTTATCTTCGTGGTCATAGTAAATCGATATAAATGGCATGGAAGTGTTGTCCATTTTATACGGATTTTGCTTGTCATTTGGTTGAACGCAATGATGCAGTGTTATTTCATCGTAAGGATTTTCATTGGCTACCTTAATTAATCGTTGGGGTAACTTATCGCCAAATCGCTGATAGGCAGCTCTAGCGGTTGTTTTAAATTCTCTGTGTACTGTATCAACAACTCCCTTATCATTCTCCGCAACAAATATTTCTTTAATGTGCCTTGTGGAAAATCGTAAAAATTTTTGATCATCTTCTTCAATCATCATACATGATGTGCCAAAGGTTACGAGATCGGTATAGAGTTCATGTATTTCTTGCTGGAAGTTTGACCTATCAAGAGCAATGTACATTGTATTCGTACACGCTTCCAACCATAATCTGCTTTCATCATCCGATGCCAATCCTTCATTCTTGAATCGCATACTAAACCAAGGTGTTGCAGCATTTGTCAACATTCCATGGAGAGAAGAAGCTAATAGTTCAGCAGCATGAAGTGCCGTACCATCATAAATAAATTCTGTTCTCTTATCGCCTTGGGATCTGGACTTATTAACATCAGCTCTACGAGGTAAAACATAATCAGCTATTTCTTGCCAATGGCTTTCCCAGTTTTGTCTTTTTCCTTTTAGCTTATCAAATTGATGAGCTATCATTTTAGCATTATCCATAGATTATATTCCTAATTTATCTTTAAGTGTTTTTTTACCTTTAGTGAGTCCTAAATTCATAATTCCCAATACATTTCTTTGTGATGTAAATTTTTTACCTTGTTGTGTAGCATCAAATTTTTTCGTATAATCTTCGTATGCTGCTCCAGGTTGTTTAAGATCCATAGCAGCTTTACCAGCCGTTGCTTTCCCTATTAAATTGAAAGGTGCTGGCGCTAAAGCACCCACTGCCAATCCTATAATAGCTTGTGCTTTATTTTGTGATTCTAACATCTTACTTGATATAGGTATTGAGGACATAGCTCCTGAAGGATCTCCACTACCCATCACTTCATTGCCACCATGCGTCCACTTACTTCCATATTTAATTTTCATGGAATTAGAGGTATGAAAAGCTGATCGGCTAATATTAGGATCTCCCGTAGCATATAATTTTCTTCCCTCGGCTTTACTTAATCGAATAAATTCCCCACCAACTTTCTTAAAATAATTACCCTCTTTTGCTAAATTTCTTTTAATCATTTCATCATTTGTAAACTTTGATGCTTCTATTCCATACATTCCTTTATCTTTACCTTTTAGATTTAAAGCTAATGTTGAAGTTGGTGATGCCCACTTACCAGGATTTTTCGTTCCAGGAGGAGCTGTATTTGGTAAAGTTGTTAATCCTAATCTTTTTTTAACCGCATCTGTAATTTCATTTGCTTGTCGTTTATTAGAATTATCTTTTCTTTCTTTTCTTGCTGTACTAGCATTCATTATGCACCTAATAAAGTTTTTTTATAAATTTCAGGTGTTTCCGTATCACCTTCTGTACTTGTTAAAATAGTTTCGGTGTATCCTCTTTTTCTTTTTTCATGAGTTTGTCGAAGTTTATTTTTTGTTCTTTGTGTCATCTGCTCTACATTTGCTGGCGGCAACACGGGTGGTGTTGGGGGAGCTGGCGGTGGAGGTGGCATTTTTGGTTTTAAAAATCCCATAATCTTAATTCCTTGTATTGAGTGGGTTATAGTCTGTGCCTTGTGCAAATTTTTCTAATCGTCTATTTTCATCTAAATCCAAATCTCTAATAGCAATCGCACAAGTGCGAAAAGCATCAGCATAATGACTAGAATGATCATGTACTGGTTTTGAAAAAACTCGTTGTTTGTCTAACCATTTACGATGATACCACTTCATGGCATCCAGAAAAGGTTTACAGTTACTTCTATCTATATATGTTTTTGCTAATAAAATTTGACCCGCATGAACCCCATCTTCTATAGGTAATTTTGGACAAACCTTAATTGGTCGCATCCCCATGGAGAAAGCATATTCTTTTCGTGTATGTCCAGTGGAAAGCTCTCGTTGTTCTACATCGTGTGGAAAAACATAATTGCGGATATTGTATTGTTTCTTTTTAATATAATCGGCATAAAAGTCCAATGATTTATTACTATCATTATAACAATCGATAATAAACAACGCTCTGCCAATTTGCTGCGTAAATAAAATTGCTGTTTGATCACTAATACCTAAATCAAAATACACATCGACTGGGTATCCAGGATCATATGGATAGTGAGAAATTTTTTTATCATCCTCCATTTTAGAAATTATTTTTCCGTAGATTGCACCTTGTAAGTTAGCAGTCCAGCTACATTCAAATTCTTGTTGGTATTGATCTTCCGTCATCAATTTTCTTGCAGATTCTAATTCTTCTTTAATAACTAATCCCGTTTCACTTGCTTTAAACATACAAGTGTACCAATCAGGCAATGATTTTGCATCTTCAAACAAATCATAAAAAGAGTTCATTCCTTGTGGAGTTCCAATAAACAAACAACTTCCAAGACGATCAGCAATAGCGGGTCTAATTATTTCTGCAAACATTCTGCTATCCATCTGTGCGTATTCGTCACAGACAACAAAGTCAAAATATTGACCTCTTGCAGCATCAGGATTTTCTGCTCCAAATAGTTGCACCCTACCACCAGTAGGATAATCCATTCGTAACTCTGTTTCGTTGTATTTAATTCCAGGTACAGCTCTTGAAAATTCTTTTAAATAATCGGCAGCTATCAATTTAGACTGCACCCTCGTTGGAGAAAAGAACGCGCCACGAAAATTCTTTTTTTTGCTTGTGAGTGCCAACTTAATTAAGTGATTAATAGCAAAAACTGTTTTACCAGCTCGTCTGTGCATGACACATACGGCAAATCTATATTTATCTAAAGCATTATGTAATACTCGTTGTTGTGGTCTTGGCGAGTAAGGTATTTTAATTGTTTTCATTAGTGTAAAGTTTCCGAAATTTTTATTGGTTGTACTTGTGCAATACCAAGTGCAGCTATGATTAGGTTAGCTGTTGCAATCGCTTCTGCCTTATCGACAAAATTTGATAGCTCGACTTTTACTGTGTTTTGGTCATCGTCAAATAAAACGAGTGCCTGGATGTCTTTGTTTGTCAGTGTCTTTTTCTCCCATGTATATATAATAAAGGACGGACCCCAGTTTGGGTGGCATCGAGGTCGAACAATGGCTAAAAACAAAGCTTTTCCTGGTGTTCTACCTGGTTATAGGTCATTCAACTATTACTCTTTGTTGTATTCCTTTAGTTTATTGTATCCTTGTCAGTTATCTTGTCAGTTGGGTTCTTATTATCCGAACTTTGTACCTCGTGTGTGTGAACTTCGTCTTTGTCTTTATAAGACCCATCATCCCAGACAATCTTAATCATTGGTTCTCCAACATTCTCTATTGTTTGTTTATCTCCGTAGACTCCAACTAATTTAGATGCCAACCACTTACCAAAACCAACTCTCTCCCTTAACAACATAACTTCTTGAGGTGGTGTTTCCTTATTCAATAGATCCCTACATTGATCTATTACAGTCATTGCACCCGTTTTTCTAGCATCCATTATTCTATTAAATAAATCGTTGTCTTTATTAGTCCACTTATAAACAGTTGCTAGATTAGGCATATGTTTAGACTCACAAATACTAGTAAGGGTGTTTCCTAGTTGGAGTTGTTCCACTATTTCTAATAACAATTTCTCTGATTTCTTCATATTCTTTACCTTTATATTGTTTTAAATTACTTAAAGCTTTTATTTTACCTTCTAAAGTTGTTTGACCTTCTGATAATCCCCCGTGATATCTACAAATATATCTTTTATTTCTTTGTAATATCCCCTTGCATCTGCATTGTTTCCCGTCATACTTTCGTTTTGCCATGCAATATATTTTATATAGTGGTCTACCTACCATTTAATCCTTATTATCATTTTGTTAATATTAACTCTTGTATAAGTATTATATATTTGTTAATACTTCCTTATTAATTAAATAAGGGAGTTTTAAAAATGAATGAATTACAATTAACATTAATACTAGTTTTGGTTTTAACTGTTTTAAGTCCTGTTCTTTTATTTCTTTTTTTTGGACAAGATAAACCAAAAAGAAAAGAAGAATTAAAAAAAGAACAAGAGATCGCAAAAATATATTTCTCTATTCTTAATGAATTAGAACAAAAAAAATATTTAACTAAATATCCAGAATTAAAAAAGGAGTTATATTATGACTAATCTTGAACAAATATTTAACAAAGATAATTTAAATCATTTTAATAATATCAAAAAATTAGAAGAACTAAAAAAGATTGATTATCATCTAGATATTTATATTCGTAATCATACTAAAGTTTTATTGTCTGTACCAGGTGCAACCGAAATGAGTGTTGCAACATTAATTGTTAATAGAATTAAAAACATTATCAACAAAGTTAATGATGAATAATTTAATTATTACTCATGTTCCTTATCTTTTTTGTGGTGTTGAACAAGGTTGGAAAATTTTTATTAATGGTAAAAAATACCCAACCAAACCAAACACCTATTATCAAAAAGATAAGTTTAATAATCTTTCAACTGTTGAGGATGCAAAACAACTAGCATTAAAATTATTTAATAGTGAGGTTCCCAGATGATCTGGGAACTTCATTTAATCATTCTTCTTATAATTCAATTCATTATTTTATTGATTGTAAGAAGAATAGAAAAGGAGAATAAAAATAATGACTAAAAAAGATCAACAACATAGACCACAATTTACAAAACATCGTAAAAACAAAGGTCAATTTAAAAGAAAAAATAGTTTTAATAAAGAACTATCTAAAAAACTAAATGAAAGATTTTCAGATATCAAAACCAAAAACAAAGGTGATGATATTTTAGAAATATCTTTCGGAAGGGATTAAAATAATGTCAACTAGATGTAATTTAATATTAAAATATCACGATACAACGATTTATATATATCGTCATCATGATGGTTATTTGTCTGAAACTGGATACGATATTTCAACAAGATTAATGAATAATCTAAATATAAATAAATTTATTAGATCATTATTAAATTGTGATAGTGATCCAAGTTTCACAAGAGATTCAAACCCTACATATGAAATCACCACTAATATTCATGGGGATATTGAATACTTATACGAAATAACCTTTCCCACTTTTATGGGAGATACTACCAATGATAATAATATCTCGTTTAAAATCAGTAAGAGGGGTGGTTCTTGGAACAACCCCTCTTGGAATATTTTGTTTGAGTCTAATACTTTAGATAAGGACAACATAAGACAAGAACTTGATTTCATTAATAATGAAAGAATAAAGGTTCTTTCAAGATAATTGCTAGCTTAAAGGGGGATTTATACAATCCCCTTTTTGGGTATTAATTAGAATACCAAATAAACTAAAAAGGGAGTTTAAATGATTACAAAACACGGACAATTAGATATTTTTCATATTACTGTAATTAAGAAAAATGTAGATTTAATTAATTTTGTTTTATGGTTAAATAAAATGAATTTAACACAACTACATCCAGATGATCCTATTAATGACTATATCAAAACTAATCCATATTTTAAAGATTTAGAAGAAAATTTATTTAAAAATGTATGTTTTAAAATAGAGAAATTAATACATCAATCAAAGCTTTTCAATGAAAATTTTTTATATGATTTATTATTTTCATTAAATGAGGACTTGGGACTTCTTACACGAGAAAATTGGGGGTCAAAATGATTGATAAAAAATTATTACAATCTTTAGAGGATATTACCGACCAATACGGAAGGAATAAATGTAATTCTAAAGATGTTATAGAAATTTTAAATAATATTGTTAAATATTATAAAAAACCAAAACAAGGGGTCAAAATGAAAGATAAACTTTTAAAAAATATTTTGTTAGATTATACTCTGGGAGATTGTGATACCGACAAAGAACAGAAAAAACTTTTAATAAAAGACATAAACAAGGATATTGAAAGACTTACTGAAATCGTTGGTTCGTTAATGATTAGTCAATTCAAGAATGACCAAGAACAGTATAGAAAAACAATAAATACAATCTTTTATACCTTTTTTAAATAATCAATTAACCCTCTATAATTCACTTTATAGGGGGTTTTCTATTTGTTA
>TARA_R110002051_G_scaffold148870_4_pt1 | contig 10820 bp, 7 predicted proteins | sample TARA_R110002051 | Tara Oceans TARA_R110002051 (sample SAMEA4397023) | marine metagenome | biome: Polar Biome; feature: [MES] marine water layer (ENVO:01000295) within the mesopelagic zone...; material: water (ENVO:00002006), including particulate matter (ENVO:01000060) such as......
AAAGATTAAATTAAATGTAAAAAATGCCTTGAAAGTTTTTCAAGGCATTTTTATTTATTTTTATTGAAAATTTAAAATCCTATTCCTGGCGCTGCAGGAGCAGAACTAGCTTGTGCTTTTTGCGGATTTAAAATCATATAAGTTCCTAATGCTGTTAAAGCTGCGTATTTACCATAATTTCCTATTTTTTTAATAGCTTCTTTACGAGAAATGTCTGGTTTGTTTGTTGTTATATCGTTTTTCATTTTATATCTATTTTTCTCGTTATTATTCTAAAATTATTTTTTTGCTGATGTTACCTTGTTCAGTTTCTAATTGAATTAAATAGATTCCTGTTGCTAAATTTGGTAAAGAAATATCTTTATTTCCATTAGCAGTAAAAGAAGTATTTAATAATTGCTTTCCTAAAATAGTAAACATTTTAAAAGTAGCTTTTCCATTATTTAAACCTGAAATTCTAACTGTTGCATTGTTTATTTTAAAAATTCTTACTGCATCTAACAAAACATCATCTGTACTTAAAGCAGCAGAACGTGTGTGCAAATAAAATCTTCCAATACCATCTTGTTTTGCATTTAAAGCTACTTTATAGTTTGTTCCATTCTCTAAAAGCGTAAAAGTTTTTGCAACTTTATCTTCTAAATAGGTATTAATCCCACTTGGTAAATTTTGAGCATCTATAGAAAAAGAAATTTCTTTTCCTGCACTTGCAATTACGCCAACAGGAATTATCATACTTTCGAAATCTGAATTTGGTAATGCTTGTCTTTCAAAAGCAATTCCTTTATCATTTCCTACTAAATGAGTGTAAAGAGCAAAACTTGATGCAACTCCTGTAAACATTCCAATATCATTTCCTGAATCTAAACCTAACGTTTTATCCGATGCATAATTGATAAATGCATTGCTTACTTTATCTCCTTCAGAAATAGACAACGTAATTTTTGTATTTGCATTTTTATAAAAAGTAACCCCTGTTTGGTGGCTTTGTAAAGAGTTTGGTATAGAAAAATTACTTGCTGTAGAATTATTTGCACTTACAAAAAATCCTTGCCCTGGTTGAATATAATCAGTAGTTGCAAGACCAGTATAAGTTGCTCCATTCCAGACATATACAGTTTTATTTGCAGTTGTAATATTGTCTGCATTTGTACCTCCACCATTTGTAGCTGCTAATAATTCTGAAACTCTAATATAAGAAGGATAAGGATTTCCTACCAAATTCCAATTATTTGTAGCTCCTTGAGTTATAGATACAGTAACATCGCTATTTGGGAATGTACCAACAAACTCATATACTTCTATATCTTTACTTTGATAATCTACTGTTTTCTTTCTCGTGGAAAAACCTACACCTTGTTCAAATGTTTCTGGAGTAACACTTGCTTGGAAATAATCCCAATTTCCATTCGTATTATTATACGAAGCAATAGCTCTATTTGCTCCTGTTCCTGTACCTATAAAGTTAAATAATATCCAATCATTATCATACGTTTCACCAATAACAGGTGATGACATTAAGTTCCAAACTGCTGGGTTAAAAATATTCCCAGCTCCCTCTGGATTGGCTATTTGCGGAGGAGCACTATTATCAATAGCTGTTAGTACGTTATAGGTAAATGTTCCAGAAACACTATTTGCTATTAAACTTCCTCCACCATTTACAATTGAAGAATTTGAAGTTATAGAATTAGCGCCAGCATTTAAAGACGCATTTTTTTCAACTATGATATTAGCTACTGTAAAATCAGCTGAAGCAATAGGATAATTAGTTAAACCTGAAGGAATCATAATATTTCCTGTAGCTGCAGGTGCACCAGAAGGTAACCAGTTAGCTGGAGTTCCAAACGCAGTATCTGTATCTCCATTTCCTGTCCATACACTTGTAATACCATTTCTAGATGCTTCTACACCAAAATTCATAAGTGATTGCACTTGTGATAAAGTTAACAATTCTGATGTGATTAACAAATCGTCAATATCTCCTTGTAGTGCTTGACCAGTATTACCTACTTTGTTAGCTCCAATTATTAAATCAGTTTGAGCATTTCTTGGTTTGGTAGCAATAGCACTATAATCGTATATAAAATCTTCAACCCCATTTATATAAAAAGTTTGTGTTTCATTTATTGCATCATGAACAATTGCAATATGATACCAAACTTCTTTTGTTACTAAAGTATTGGTGTATTGCTCTGATGCAGTTGTAGCAGAAGAAAAACTATTAATACCACCACCTGGAGGTACTGTTCTTAATCTTAATTGTGATGTACCATCATCTGAGGTACCAGCAGCTGGACCATTTGCCATATCCAAGACATGTGAAATTGCAGTACTTCCAGATATAACTTCTGTGTCATCAACTCTTACCCATACAGCAAGTGTAGAGCTGTTTGATGTATTAAAGACGCTATTAGAACTTTCATAAACAGTGTTATCTAATACTGCATATTTTCCAAATTTCCCATTTGTATCATCATAAGTAATTTCATTTCCTCCAGCGCCACTTGCATTTCCTGAAATTTTTCTTGCGAAAGAAAAATTTGTAGCTGGTGAGTTGTCAACAATATCATCTTCAAAATCTAAATACAATAGAATATCTGTATTATTAATAGCTTGCGCACTCACAAACTGGATACCCAGTGCTAATGCCATCATAAAAAGTATTTTTTTCTTCATAATTGTTAGATAAAATTTTTAGTAGTTTTTTGTTATTATTTTATTCTTATAATAATAAGTATGTCAAATTAACCGTAATATGTTCTATTTTGTGTCCTGTGCTATCTTGTAAATGTTAAATTCTTAATATAAAAACCCTAAACAACAGGATAGTTACTTGTTTTAATTCTATTAGTTTTATAACTTAAATAAACAAGTTGTATCATTATGAAAAAACATTTTTTTTTACTTTTGTCATTCTTATTTTTAATTTCTTGTCAAGAAGGAAAACCTAAAAAACCAAACATTATTTTTATTCTTGCAGATGACTATGGCATTGTAGATTCACAAAAATATGCTGCAAAATTTTTAAATACTTCTATTGATAGTACTTTTTACGAAACACCGAATATTAATAAATTAATGGAGGAAGGCATTTCTTTTTCACAAGCGTATGCAAATCAATTATGTTCGCCAACAAGAGCCAGTATTTTAACTGGTAAATACGCTGCTAAATTGGGCTTTACAACTGCAATGCCTCATAGAAACACCTATTACAATCAAAATTTAGAAACACCTAAAGGCTACTATGCTAATGATGTTTTAGAACATAAAGACAATATTTTAATCGAACAAGCACTTATAAATGGAACTTCTAATTCTGCTATTCCTACAGGTAAAAATGTACAAGTTAATTTAGATGAATTGTCTATTGCAGAAGCAATGACAAGTTATCATAACGCATTTATTGGCAAATGGCATATAGGTGGATTTGGTGCAAAAGGGTTTCAACCACAAGATAATGGATTTGAAACAATAGCATATTTTGATGGTGGAGGTTCTACTTATTTTAATTGGAGAGATGGTTGGAATCAAAAAACAAAACAACGTTTTCCAAAAATGCCACAAGATGAATGGGAAATTGGAAATGCAGGAGCAAAAACTGGTGAAAAATATTTGACAGACGATTTAACTGAAAAAGCGTTAATATATATTGATGAAAAAGCAAAAGACACAGAAAAACCTTTCTTTTTATATTTTTCTCATTTTGCAGTGCATACGCCTTATCAAGGAAAAAAAGAAGAAATTGATTATTTTAATGCGAAAAACACCAAAGGTTTTAACGGACAAGACAATGCCATTTATGCTTCTATGATTAAAAGTATGGATAGATCTGTAGGACGAATTTTAGATAAACTAAAAGAATTAAATATCGAAGAAAACACATTAGTTGTTTTTATGTCTGACAATGGTGGTATTGATGGCGAAATTACACCTGATGGAAATGGTACAGAAAACTATCCATTTTTAGGCGGAAAAGCGTGTTTAACTGAAGGTGGAATTCGTGTTCCTTTAGTTTTTAAATGGAAGGGGAAAATTGAGCAAGGTAAATGGGTAGATGTTCCTGTAGATTGTACCGATATTTTTCCAACAATTTTAGAAGCTGCTGGTTATAATGCTAAAGAAATTGTTAAAGACAATAATTTAGATGGTCAAAGTATAATGGGTTTACTTGCTGATACTAAAAACGAGCAAAAATCCTATACAAAAGACACCCATTATTGGCATTATCCTTTTAATGTAATTTATAAAAGTCCTTATGATGATTTAGCTTTGACACCACATTCTGCTATTAGAAAAGGAGATTTAAAACTAATTTTTGATTGGTATGGGCGTTTGCATTTGTATGATATCGAAAAAGATCCTTTTGAAAGAAACGATTTATATTTTGTAAATAAAGCAAAAGGAGATGCTCTTTTTAAAGACTTAATTTCTTGGTTAGAAACAAATGTTGATAAACGTTATTGGCCAACAGTAAATCCTGATTACAATCCTGAGAAAGAAGTTAGGGAAGTTCCTTTTGTAAATTTACTTTCTCTTTAATTTAATTAAGAATAAAGTACTCATACACAAAAAATAGATTACAAAAAAGAGAGAAGTAAATCTGCTTCTCTCTTTTTTGTAATCTAAATTGCATTTGTTTCATAAAGGATATTCCTTTTCTAATTAATCTCCAACTTCTTTCCTTTTAAACCACCTGGTTGTTTTCCAATATTTTCTGGTTTGTATTTTGTAATATCAAAATTTGGATTTTTAATTGGAACAATTGCTTTTGTATCTTGAATATGTTTTTCTATTAATTTGTCTAATTCAGCCACTTTTTTTGGATATGTTTTTGCTAAATTATTATGTTCACTAATATCCCATTTTAAATTGTACAATAAATAATCGTGTTTAAAATCTTTTCCTTGATGAAACAAACGAATCAATTTCCAATCATCAGCATGCACAGAAATAGACGTTGGTAACCAATCTGGAACTCCTGGTTGATGTGGGAAATAGGTAAAAATACCATCTCTTTTTATATCATTTCCTTTTAAAGTTTCTGTAATATCCATTCCATCAATTACATGATTTTTAGGCATTTTTAAATCTGCTAAATTTAATAACGTTGGATAAAAATCTGTAGATTGAATCAGAGCATCGTTTGTAGTTCCTGGTTTTGTAATTCCTGGATAGGATATAATTGTTGGTACTCTTACACCACCTTCAAACATAGTTGCTTTTCCACCTCTTAAGGGTCTGTTACTGGTTGGTGGTGCCATATATGTTTCTCCATTAGGCAAAACGTCTATCACCCCATTGTACATATTCCCTCCATTATCACTTGTAAAAACGATAATTGTATTTTTACTTAATCCTAATCTGTCTAACTCATCTAACAAACGCCCGATTGCAGCATCCATAGAATGAACCATTGCTGCATAGGTTGCAGAATGTTGTGCGTCTGATAAATCTACTTTTGTGCTATAATATTTTTTTAAAGTTTCTTTAGCATCAAAGGGTGCATGTACAGAAAATTGCCAGTAATTCATAAAGAATGGTTTTGTTTTATCAACATTACGTAACCAAGAAACAGCTTCATCAGCCATTCTATCTTCTATGTGTTCTTTTGCATAATTTTCTTGGAAATCTTTAAAACGCCAAGGAGCGACAAATGTTCCTGCTGGACCTGGACCTGGCCAATGTGGAATATCAACACTAAAACCATGTTGTATTGGCGAATATGGGTCTGCACCTAAATGCCACTTTCCAAAATGTGCTGTTTGATACCCTGCATTTTTAAATTGCTTACCTAAAGTTGGCAATTTATTGTCTAATCTTGTTACTGACTCTAAAACCAATGCTTTATTTGCAGGTCCAGTATTTTTATTTAAAGAAGCTTTTAGTTTTACTTCTCCTAAATGTGCTGTTGGTGCAGTAATTCCTGTTCTTGCAGGCGTTTGCCCTGTTAAAATACTTGCTCTTGTTGGCGAACATAATGGGCTTGCTGCATACGCTCTTGTATAGGTAATTCCTCTTGCAGCCAAACGCTCTAAATTTGGTGTTTCGTACAGTTTTGTTTTTCCATAAAGCGTTACATCACTCCAACCTAAATCATCTGCTAAAATAAAAACTACGTTTGGTTTCTTTTGCTGTGCGTTTAAAATATGACATGCAAAAATTATTACTAAAATGGTTATTATATTTTTCATCATTTATTCTTTATTCACTAACTTAAATTGATCTTCTAATGAAACTCCATAAATAGATTCTAACTCCTGGACACTTTTTTTATAAAATTTTGTATCTGGAGGCAATGCTATATTCTGCCAAAAAAGAGGATTGTATTTTACGTTATAATCACCAATATCTTTTCTTTCATAAATAGTATTTTTAACGTCAAACTTTTTCTTGTCTTTTTCAATACTTAAAACAATGCCTTCATGTCTATAAGAACTTTCTACATTTCTGTTTTTTAAATTTAAAAGTTTTTGTTTTTGTGCACTTACAGGAGTCCTAAATTTTGCTTCCCTATTATGATAACTTAAAATTAATTTACCATTATTATCTTTTTTATAGATGTAAAAAGCTTTTAAATTAGAAAATTCATTTGCATGTCTTGACACATCAATTTTATAGATGCTGTAGGTATCCATGCCTACATAAAATTTAATCCAATTATTTTCCTTATTTACTTTTTGATCTTTTTTGGTTCCTTTAATAATTATAACATCCTCACCATCATAAGAAGTATCTCCATCTCTTACCCAGTTATAATCGGATTCATAAATACGCTGTCTTAATGGATTTATTTGACCCATAATAAGTATTGCATGCACAGGTTGTTTTTTAAAAGCAAATCGATAATCTGCAGATTTTCTAGATTCTGCTATACCAATTTCATCAAAACGATTATCTGATGGGCCATAATCTAAAACATTTAAATAGTGTTCTACCATAAACCGTGTTTGATTATTTTCTACAGAAGATCTTCTATAAAGCATATTTAATTGATGTTTATCACTTAAAGTGTTCTTTTTAACTTTTTTTAGTGCTTTTTTTACAATGTCATCAATTTTTTCTAACGTAATCGCAGCAAGCGTTACAACATCTTCGATTAAAACAATTTTTTCTGTTTTTTTTTCTAAATATTCTTGAATTTTTATTTTATAAGTTTTAAAACCTATTGTTGAAATCTCTAAAATATCAGCTATATTTTCTGGAGATATTTGAAAAGAGAAAATTCCATCATCATTTGTAGAAGTACCTATTTGTTTTGATGGAATACCAACAGCTGCATAGGCTACAGGATTTTCAAACTCATCTATTACAACTCCTTTAATTTCTATTTTTTTTTGTGCGTAAGAAGAACTTATGCTTGCAAGTAAGAAAATTAAAAATATAATTCGTTTAAATTTTATCTTTCTGAAAAAGGTTTTTTTTGTATTCAAAATGAAAACTTTTTTTATTAGACTCTTTATTTTTTAAGTAATTCTATTGGAGAATATTTATAGTTATACGTCCATTTACTTTTTGGCTGCACAGCATTAAATTCTTTTGCTCCATAAAACTCATCTCTATATTTTTGCATCCATTCTTTTGTATAACTTTCTAATTCTTTTTGAATAGCTGAATAAGAAGGATTGTTATATAGATTATTTAATTGGTGTGGATCTTTTTTTCTATCAAACAAAACATTAATTATAGGATCTTTAGATTCGTTAGACATAGAAAAAGTATAATTAGCGGTTTCTACGCCTCTCCAATTAGAGTTTCTTGCTCTACCTATTCTATAATTCCAAATAGGGACATAATCATTTTTATCTAACTTATTATTTATGATTTCTTCGGATAAATTTTTTCCATCAAAATTTACTTTTGCATCAACATCCATATATCCTAAAATTGTTGGTAAAATATCCATAGTTGCCAACATAGTTTGTGCTTTTAAACCAGCTTTTATTTTTTTAGGATATTTAATAATAAAAGGTATTTTATTAGAGTAATCATGAGGATATTGTTTTGGCAATACTGCATTATGAGATTCTAACATATCTCCATGATCTGCAGTAAAAGCAACTAATGTATTATCTTCTGCATTCATCTCTTTTAATTGATTCATTAACTTACCAAGGGCAATATCTATACCCGTAATTTGAGCCATGTGTCCATGATACATTCTTCGTCTATCTGGAGTATCTTCTAAACCTGGTCTTAATTGTATATCTTCCCTTTTGTAAAGATCCATGAGTTCGTCTAAAGTATCATATCTATAATGCATTTTGCCATCTACACCTTTAAATTTCCCCCAATCATGAGGAGGGTGCAAGGAAAGAACTATTGCAAAAGGTTTAGAAGTGTCTATGCCTTTTAAATAATTGATTGCTTGGTTGGTTTGTGCATAAGGTTCCCATTCATCAAAAAATTCTTTTTCTCCATTTTTATTCCAAAAGAATGCTTGACCAGCTCTAAAATCTACGTGACAATTGTTGGTTAAGACTTCGTCAAAACCATAAGTCATTTCTTTAGGAATTCCTCTATCTCTATTTCCACCTAGCAAGTGCCATTTACCAAAATATGCTGTTTGGTAGCCTTTTTCTTTTAGAATTTCTGCCATTAATTTTGTTTTATTTGGCAAAAGTGGAGCATCATTTACAAATGCCCCGTTTTTAAGTGGATGCATTCCACTCATTAACATACCTCTAAAAGGTGTGCAAACTGGCTGACTAGAAAACGCATTTTCTAACAAAACACCTTCAGCTGCAAGTTGATCCAAATTGGGTGTAATTAATTGTTTATTACCATAGGCACCAACCATATCTGCAGAGTGCTGATCAGAAAGAACAATAACCAAATTAGGTAATTTTTCTTTGTTCTCAGTATTATTAACGGTTTCTAGTTGTTTTGTTTTACAAGAAATTATCAATAAAAAAACAAGTGCATAAAAAATTAGATTTTTCATTTATATTTTTTTTTGAGTGAAATTAAAATTGCTCTAAATGGATTTGTTTACAGTTATTTTTAGTTTTAAAATTATTTTACCAACCTTGGTTTTGTTTTAAATTTGGGTTTTTACCTAATTCAATAAAAGGAATAGGGCTTAACTTAAATTTTTCATCCCAACCTTGGTTTGGATTTCTAAATTGTCTTAATAAGTGATTATTATATTCTTCTTCAGCAATACCCCATCTTCTTACATCAAATAACTCGCCCATTTCTGCATACAATTCTCTTATTCTCTCTTTTCTAATAATAGCTCTTAAGGCAGTTTGGTCTGTAGTTGAAATAACACTTGCATTTACACGATCTCTAGCAGTTTTTAAGTATGGTAATGCTAGAGCAGTTTCATTATTTTCAGTATATGCTTCTGCCAACATTAAAAAAGTATCTACATATCTGTATACAATCATATCTTTTGAGTGGATTACATTTCCAATTGCTCCACCATCTTGATATTTTGTGCCAGATATTCCGTTTCTACCTCCATAAACAAGTCCATTAACATTTATAGGATCTCTTTTGTAAGTAACTGTTTGATTATTATTAACTCTTTGGTAAGAATATGTAAAACCATCCTCAAGTCTATCATCACCTGCTTCATATAAATCTAACAAAGCTGGATGCCATGCCATTAAGTAACTACTCCCTGTTCTAGAAGTTATTCCTCCAAAAGCACTAAACTGTGGATTCGTCCAAAAAGGCAAAACAGATCCTTTTAAATTTTCATAAATATTTCCATGGGCAAAAATAATTTCTTTATTCCCTTCATTATTAATATCAAATACACTTTTCCAATCTGACAATAATTCTACATCATAAGAACCTGGGTTATCAGCTAAAGGTTTTAAAGCCTCAATTGCTTTTTGATAATTTGCAGAAATTTGTAGCGGAAATCCTGCTGAAGTTAAATATACTTTTCCTAATAAAAATGCTCCACCTGCTTTGGTAACTCTTCCTGTACCTGTTTTAGGCCATGAAACTGGTAGGTTATCATTTGCAAATTCTAAATCTTCTATAATCAGATTATAAACATCTTGGATCGAACTTTTTCCTTTAAACAATATTTCAGGATCTGCATTTTCTACAGGTTCTGTATAAATTGGTAACTCTCCAAATAATTGTGTTAATTGAAAATAGGTGTAAGCCCTCATCCATCTTGCTTCTGCAAGGTATTGATTTGCAACCTCTGGGTTTTCAGAAAAAAAAGTTGAAAGAGGTATATATTTAATAATAGTATTTGCTCTCGCTATTGCTTCATAGCCTACTCTCCATATTCTTTCATACCTGAAAGGTTCCCTGTCTGCTGTTTGGTATGCAGCATGCCAAGCAAAGTTTGCTTGACGACTAGTTGCATATCTACCGGTCATACTTACTAAAAAGTACATATCCTGTTCCCAAACAACATGACCAAAAGATTCATAAATACCTATATTTTGAGCCTGTAATTGGTCTTCATTTTGATAAAAATTAGCTGCTGTATATGCAGAAAAGACCTCTTCTTCTAATTCTTTGTTACAAGATAACAATCCTGTGAAAATAATTGAGAGAATTAATATTTTTTTTATGTTCATGATGTTAATTTTTTAATTCTAAAATGTTAGGTTTAATCCAAGTGTATATAATTTAGCTCTTGGATATGCTGAGTAATCTATACCTCTATTTAATGCTCCATTTCCGTTTGTACTAACTTCCGGATCTGGTCCTGTATAATTTGTTAGTGTAACTAAATTGGTTCCTGTTAGCACAACACCAATATTAGAAAAGAATTTTACATTCTTAAAATTATATCGTACACTTAAATTCTTTAAACGAACATAAGAACCATCTTCTATAAATAC
>TARA_R110002051_G_scaffold103713_3_pt1 | contig 10817 bp, 16 predicted proteins | sample TARA_R110002051 | Tara Oceans TARA_R110002051 (sample SAMEA4397023) | marine metagenome | biome: Polar Biome; feature: [MES] marine water layer (ENVO:01000295) within the mesopelagic zone...; material: water (ENVO:00002006), including particulate matter (ENVO:01000060) such...
GACGATCTCGCCGGTCTCCAGCGGCGCGCGCAGGGAATCGAGGGCCTGGGCGCTGTATTCCGCCATTATGGAGCAAACACACCTAGGGGCGAGCTACCTGCGCGGCCGGCGGGCTTGAAGCGGAGGAGTCAGTGGCGTTCGACGTGGCCGAGCTCGCATCAAAAGGTAGGTCACCAAGGCAGTTACAAGCGCAGTTAAAAGACTGACGACCGCCCCGCCGAAAAACAGGAGCCAAGTTTGCCGACGATCCTCCTGTTTAGAACGTTTTTCGGAGAGCGCCCTCACGGAAATCTTGGCAGCGGCAAGGCGAGGGGAGCAACTGACTTCGCAGACACCCTCGATTGCCGCCACCACGGTGATTAGTTGAGTTGAATCTGCGTCAATCAGTCGATTTGTTATCACCCATCTGCTGAATTCTTCTAGAGATTCAGAAGCAGGCCTCATCGCAACGTCGTCAAGAAAATGGCCTCCGTATGTGCGCTGACAGCATGGAGGCATGACTATTGGGGGGGCTGGTGCGGAGCCTGAAACTGCAATCACACTCGAAAGCGTTAGGATCAGTATCTTGCTCCGCAAAAGGGTTGAGGCGCTAGGACACGGTGCTTTGCATTTATGGATATCAAGACGCCTATGCATCGCGAAACCTGTTTCATCCGTTGCGCTTCATGGAGTGAAGCCTACCGACAGCGCTATTCACGTATTTAGAAGCTGCGTCATACTTCCTTCGGGGGCTCGCCCATTTCAGGTTTAAAGGCCTTGGGATTCTCATCGTGTCTGATCTTCTCATTGATGTAAAAACCGTCATCTTTAAGAAGTTTTTTGACATATGCCTCCCATAGGCCGCCAACAATTATTGCGCCGATGAGACCGACAAAAAGTAAAACAAACAATATAACGGGCAACCACCCATCTATAAACTCAAAAGATGCTGATTCGTGTGAATATATCGAGTAACGATCTCGATCTCGAATGTATTTTATTAGAAAAACGCCGTCTTCATTAAATATGCGAAGATTAGATAGAAGATGAAGAGAGTCCATGTCGTGGAAGCTCCACATGTAGATGTCCAGCGAGCCACCAGCAGGAATATTGGGTAGGCGGACCTCTTCGACATCATTGAAAAATGATCTATCATCACCATCCCCTTCACCATTAACTATCAGTATATCGGATTGGCGATTTCCGGTTTGAAGCCGTGCATCGGCAATATCCGAGACGCCCCTGTTCCGAATATTTATCCGTGCGAAATGGCGTTCGCCGGGCTTGACCACGTATTCGACCTGATGGGGTTCGATTGCTCTTAGCGCGAGCAGTCTGTGAGGATCGCTTTCCCGACTTGAAGGGTATGGCTGCCAAAACCCGATGTAGACGTCAGCAATAACGCTCTGAGGTGCGAAGGCCTCTTTGATGCGGTCTTCATTCGCGACGATCAAGGCACCCGAGAGGGCTGCCAATAGCGCGGTCCAGATGCTTCCCCAAAACCACTTCATATCATCGCCATGCGTTCTGCTGAGATTCAGCGAGGGACATCGTAAGGGGAAATCGGAAACCATGACAACGAACGCCGTTCGTCGTTATGGCTCCAAATGGCTCAGCAATCGGGAAGGTCGTCCAGGTTGTTCTTGGTCGTCTGGTCACGATCCGTCCGGAGATATTTCCCCTTCGTGGAGTCGTTGACGACCCTGATCTCAGTCCGTCCGTCCGTCCAAGGAACGTGGTAGGTGTGGACGCCGTTCTCGATGTCGTGGATCGCATCCGCTTTGGAACGCGGCGACCAAGCATCGCCTTCGTTGCAGAGGCGGGTAATATCCCCCTGCGAGTTCTTGCCCGTTTTACGCACAGCACGATCAGCCATAGTCATATTCCATCTGTTGGAGATGACCCGGTCGCGGAGCGACCGGGTCGGAAAAGTTCAGCTACCAGCGACCCGGTCGAGGACCGGGAGAGCCCGGCGGCCCGCTCGGAAAGGACGGTCGTTGGGGCGGCTGAGGAACTGAGGGACGGCCTGGCGGCGGTCCGCTCGGACGGGATGGACGTTGGGGAGTCATGTGAGTTTCTTTCGAACGAACGGCGTTCGCAACTCTGACCTGTCGTGCAGGTTGATTCGGTAAGGCTTCTGATTCTACCTTGTCCGAATCATTGAGAGCGCAAGCCTTGATGGTGAAAAGAGGGGAGGGTCGGGTTTCCTCGGCGACCAACTTTGGAACCGACCTCTCCTCTCAGTCTCCCTACCCTCAGCCGCATCACGCCAGCTTAGGCAGGCCGTCTTTGCGCGCTACTTCTTGCGCGGTTCCGACACCGTGCCCTTCGGGTTACGGACGGCTGTTCTCGTCGTCACGTATTTGCCCGAGGAGGCAGAACGGTGCGGACCCTTGGGCGGCGATTTGCCGGTCATCCCAATCTCCTACAGTTCGGTTACGTGGCCCTGCCCCACGCTGGCACTCATCATCGTGGTCTGCCAAAACCGATTCCACAAGCCCATGTTGTGGGTAACTCCACAAAAAACGCATCATGTGGTGGACAGCGCGACCGAACGGTCCGATTCTAAACCTGAATGGGCCGATTTGGGCACCCTTAACAAGTGTGATGTTCGAGCTTTGTTCGCGGCGAACGCAACTTATCAGCGTTCTGTTAGGGCTATCGGCTGACGGGTGGTTAGTCGCTCGTTGCATAGATTGGAGGCATGAAAGCCACTCCAATCACCCCCCGCGACCGCACCGGCCGCCACACCGACCAATCCTTCATCAACGCCCTCAACCGGCGCTACGCCCTGATCAAGGGTCGCTATGAGACGATCGAACAAGAATGCGAAACGGTCACCGGTGGTGCCGCCGCATTGATCGAGGCGCAAGATCGAGTTGAGAGCGAGAAGGTCTTGATGAAGCGGACGCTGGACGCCATCGAGACGCTGGCTCGATCCATCGATCCTGACTGGCGGGCCGGTCGCATTAGCGCCATTGCACCCAGGCGGCGGGACGGTAGCACCGGCAAGATCACCCGTTCCGCAGCCAATATTCTACGGAAAGCCAATCGGCCTATGACCGTCCGTGAACTGGCGCGCGCCGCGTGTGAGGCTCACGGTTTTGACCTCGAAGAACGGAACGTCGCCCGCTTCGACAACGCTATCCACACATCGTTCTCGCGTAAGGTCGGAAGGCAGCTTGGCGTAATCCAGGGGCCTCCGAAGCGCTATTTCATCCTGGAAGCAACATCCGAGGCCGCGCGCCAAGATCGTCGCCTGCGCGGCGCTGCCAGTAGCCCTTCATAGACCTGGAGACCGGGGCATTCGCGGTAGCCCGCAGGACGGCCGCAAACTGCTGACCGTTGCTCACCCGGCGGAAATCCTCCCGCCAACCAATCTCGTCGGCGTACCCTTGGAGATACCGGCCAGACATACGGTGATAGACACCGCGCTCTGCTCGTCGGACGCGGCTGTTGAAGCTCTCGCACCAGTTCGTATGGACCGTGTGACCATCCTTGACCTCGACGTAGCGCTTCTTGTGCGTGACCTGCTTGACCAGGCGATGGAAGTGGAGTGACGCCCAACCTGATCCTTCGTCCGCATGGATGGTCGCGTGCTCATCCGTGACGGCCAAGATGAATGCGACGGCGTCCTTTTCCTGATCGCAAACCATGCTCAGCGTTCGACCGCCACGGCGACGCTCGCGGACGGAGACAAGGACCTTCCGTTTGGCCCGTGCCGTCAGGACATCCTGCCACTCTTCGGGAGAGTAGTCCTTAGGATTGAGCTTCCGTCGGTCCTTACGGGCCTCCGTTGGGTTTCGGGGCTTGATGTGACCACCGACCCAGACGCCGTCGATCTCCACAATGCCCGTCAACTTGTCGGCGGTGCGCATCGAGCCCATCGCCTCTCGCAGCTTATGGGCCATCGCGAAGGCCGTCTTGTAGGAGACGTTGAGATCGCGCCCGATCCGCAGCGCTGCGCAGCCATCGACCCCGTCTACAAAGATCATGATGGCCGCGAGGATGTCGCGAAACGACAGCTTCCGGCTGGCGAACAGCGTGCCCGAGGTCAGCGAAAACTGGCGCTCACAGCCTTTGCACTTGAACAGCCGGCGGCTGGAGATTTCGTAGATCGCGTCGACGCCGCAGTGGGGGCAGAACGGCTCTCCTCCGTTTTCCGCAAAGCGGACCGCCCGGAACGCGGCACGCGCCTCGTCCTCGCTCATACGAGCGACCTGGACGACGCTTAGCGTCCGCGCTTTGGCGCTGAGGAGAAAGTGCTGCTTCAATCGGCCTTCCGTGCAAACGTATCGAATACGATGACATATGCAGCGCGATGGGCGACGTTGTCAATGGCAAATGCATCACATATGATGATGTTTGCAGCGGAGGTGATGCTTGAGACGGTTGGCGCATGTGCATGTGACGGACCCGGTTGTGGTCGAGGGTGTGGACTGGTCGCGCTACGCCAGCGGCCTCATCAAGTCGTCATTGAAGCGGCGAGACTTGACCTATGCCGATCTTGTCGAGGCATTGGCCCGCCAGGGTGTGAAAGAGTCCGAGCCGAACCTGCGGAACAAACTGAGTCGGGGATCCTTCACAGCGGCATTTCTTCTCCAATGTCTTGCTGCCATTGGGATTAGCTACATCGACATTTCGGACGTGTTTGTGCCGGCCGAGGTGGTGGGCAACTTCCCGAAGGTTCCTCGGCTGGACGAAGCAGAGGAGTGACGGAAGGTGAAACTCAGTCCTCGGCCACGGCGGCAGGTTCACCCGCTGATGGCACCGTCAATGGAACGGTGTCGAGCCCTCGGCTCGCCAGCAGTTTCGCTTCATCAAACTGTCGGCGCACAATCAGAGGCCGCTCGCTTCGAACCGCCTTGCCATAAGCGATAAATTCCAAGAAGCGGAGGTTTGGGATCACCTTCACGTGGTCCTGACTGTAGACATTCGCGAGATAGCCGAGGCTCGTCTGATCAACGAGCGAATGGGTGAAATAGGTGTTGCACTGGCTCAGGATAGTTTTGCTGACTAGGGCCGTGCGCTGGGAGACGATCAGCAAGCCGACGCCGTATTTTCGGCCTTGTAGGGCGATCTGGCCTATACGCCCCACCACCCACTGAGTGTCGTTGTCGAACCCTGAGCCTGCGGTCTCGGGAATGATGGTGTGCGCTTCCTCCAAAACGATCAGGGTTCGCCGCTTCTTTCGATTCGCTCTCGCCCAACCCATGATTTCGGACAGGAATAGTTCCGTCGTCCGCAGGGTCGCACGCGTGTTCGTTACTTCGGCCAATTCGAACAGACCAAGCCACTCGGTGTCGCTCTCCAAGAACTCGGCAACGTGGGTCGTCACACGGGTTCTGACGCCGTCGATGAAGGTCTTCAACGCCTTCTTTTCTGCCTTTGCGCCGAACTCGCCGGTCTCGACATCGAACAGGAGTTTGTCGAGATCGACGGTTTCCTTTCGGGTGAGTCCCATCGCCTTTGGGGCCAGGTCGCCCAATCGCTTGCGATATTCGCCCGTCAGATCGACACAGAAGACTTTCGTCTTCTGGGCAACGGCCACGCGGATGACGTCGAGTGCGAGTTCCGTCTTACCGGTGCCGGTGACCCCTAAGATTGCGGAGTGATACTCCACGAGGTCGGGCAGGTGGGCCTTCAGCGCGATGTTGGTGGAGGGGATCGTGCCGATGACGAATTCTCCAGTCTTGAGTTGGGCGGAGACATCCAAATCTCCGGCCAACTTAAAGACCGGGTTGTTCATCGGCGGAAGCCAGGGGAATTTCTTGAAGCCCTCCAACGGATCGACCGTTCCCAATTGTGCGGCGTGGACAATATGAGTCCCGCGAGGGTTCTGCTTGAAGCTTTCCTCCGCTGTCTGGGCGTCCAGAATCTGGTAGAAGACTCGGCCGTTCGGCAGGTTGCAGAAGACCACCATGCCTTCCTCTAGCCCGCGCTCGCGTGCCACTTCGAAGCGGATCGACGAGATGTTCGAGCCCTCCACTACGAATCCGACCATCTCGACAGCTTCATCTCCTCCGACCAGTTCTCCGATCAAACGCGGAAGGGTTTCCTCGTCCGTGCACTCATACACTTCCCCGGTCTCGGTCTGATCAACCTCAAGCGAGGCATCGCCGAAGCAGATGCCAGTGGCGACAAGTTCGTTCTCCTGCACTTGGGTGAACAACGGCAGCACGTAGGTGATGCGTCCGCCCGGTAGCGTCGCAATATGAGCGCGATCCTCTTCCCATGGCGTCTGGCTGGTGAGCGTCACCCTGACGATATTGGGGTGGTCGACACGTTGAACGAGACCGACGAGCGGCAGAACCGATTTATTCTGGACGAAGCCGGTCAGCTTCAACACGACCTGCAACAGCACTTCGATCGGTTTCAGGAGCGCGAACCCAAACCACAGGGCAAGCAACAGCGCGATCTTGGTAGGGTCCGAGTAGAAGCCAAAAATGCTGATGAACGCCGTGGCACCAAACAGCAGTTCGCCTCGGGCCAGTAAACTCGCGATGCTGAAGAACAGCGCCCTCCATCGCTCTAAGCGACCGCCCTTTTCGAGAGCGCCCGCCAGCCCAGCTACCACGGCAACCAGAATGCCATAGGCGACGATGATTGATGTCGCCGGCACGACAACGTGCTGGAGGTTCGTCGCGGTCGAGAGGTCGAGTGTGAACAGGGCAAGCAGCACCCCTAACGCCGCGCCTAGCGCATCGCGGGGAGGGCGATACCAGGGCGCAGAGATCAGCCCCAAGCCCCAAAGGCCTAGGGCCGAAAGAAGCCAGAGCGTTTCTCCGCCTCCGGTCAGATACCAGTGGCCGGTAACCCACACATAGGCTCCGTAGAAGATAGCGCTGTTGAGCGCGAACGCTGCGAAGCGCCACTTCTGCCTCAGAAATCCTGATGTCGTAGACACGGCCACCCTCCCCGGGGAACGGCATCGTGCACCAGACTCGAGGATGGATGCCAGAACAACCTCTTGTAGATCAGCCGTCCTTGCCCAACGAGCGCTGGCAACGGGCGTTTCCGCAAGTCGGGCAGCTACCTGACGGTGTCATGGGGCCACATCGCGTTAGTAACCGAAGGGTAGGGAGTCGGCGGTCAAGGTGCGCCCAAAGGAGCCGCGTAGATGAAGCCGATCCCCAGCAGCTACCACAATGAGTGGCACCCTGTTGACGCTCCGGACGATTGGTTTTCCGACGGGAAGGAATACCGCTTTGGTCCCGCTATCCGGGATTTGGCGGAGGTTGAGTTTGTGAAGCAGTCAGATGGCGTCCTAACCGTTCATTTGAAGGTGCCACGAGCCGATCGAGTGACGTTTGATATGCCGATCAACCCAAAGGGGCGTCAGGCACTTTCCATTATGCTTTCTTGGGACGAAGAGACCGCGTCTTGTTCCGTGAACGGTGAGAGGGAAAGGCGACCCTTCTCCAACGCCTCGGCAACTTCTTCATAGGTCAGAAGCCGCCCATTTTCCCAGATTTTTACGTCACTAGGGCCGCAGATTACGACCTCCGGCGGAGTCTCGTTCGACATCGCTTCTCGCTTGTGGGGCCGAGAAATCCGTCTCGTATCGGCGACCAGATATGGGTCGAAAACTGGTAGCTTGAGCGATTTACGGCCAAGCCGTGAGGCTAACTTATACCCTATCACAGAACGGTGAATTGTCAAGATCGACACTTCTCGAAGCTCGCTAAGTCACCACCGAACTTTCCCCGGCACCGGTAGAGAGGTTCGAGCCCCTCGTCTCGTATACGTTGCATTGCGGCTTCGGCTGAGCCACGTTGATGGTTCTATGGGTTGGAGAGGTCTGATGGCCAAAAAGCCTTTGAACGAACACACGAGCAAGAAGGTCGCTTCAAAGGCGTCCAAGCTGCTTCGAACCTCAAAGTCTAAAGCGGTTAAAAGCGTTGCCGCATCGGCGCTCACACAGGCGCGGGGGCGCAAGAAGAAGTAGCGTCTGGATATAGACCGAAACCACCCACCGTTAGAAAATTCGAGGGGAAGACGGTCTTGGAGGGGGCATGGCAAAGAACGAAGGGGCAGGTTGCGGCGGACTAATCCTCCTTGGATTCATAATCTTCGCCATCGGCCGCTGCTCTGGTGGCGCGGAAGACAAGGCAACCGCGTCGCTAATTGACGGCTACGCCCCTGCTGCGTCCGACCGTCAGCGCACCCTCTATCATCGCTACGTCCAGCCTTCGTCGCTCAACTGCCGAGTCTCCCCTTCAACTAGGGCAGAGCGAGTGGAGTCGATCGGCCGCGCCTCCTACGTCGGGATCATCGAAACGCGCGATGGGTGGTCGTTCCTAGATCGTCCGACAGACTGCTGGGTGTCCAACTCCCATTTAGCGTCGAGCCCACCACCAGCGGAGATTAGGCCATTGTATAGCGGTGGAGGCTCAGGCGGCGGGCAGCGCAGCAATGCCTCCTCTACGCGACGGCGCGGAGGAGCGTTCGCAAACTGCTCTGCGGCCAGGGCCGCTGGCGCTGCGCCTGTATACGCTGGCGACCCCGGATACGGCCGGCACCTAGATCGTGACGGGGATGGAATCGGCTGCGAATGACTCAGGCTGACGCCTTCAGCAGATCAAGCGCATTCACCTTCAACACGATCGCAATCCGCTCGACCACATCCAGCGTCGGGTTTCGCTGACCCCGCTCGATCTGCCCGACGTAGGTGTATGCCAGCCCGACATCATGAGCCAACGCCTCCAGGGTCACCCCCTGCTCGCGTCGCACCCGTCTGACGTTCTGACCGAAAACCTGCGCCAACTGCATGGGCGCACGGGCAAGGGAATCTTCACTTCCGACCAGTCACTATAGTGATCAATCAATCTGGAGGTCCCGCCGTGACGAACCAAATGAACGCCGTCGCCATCATCATCACGCTCGCCATTGCATCACCCGTTGCGGCCCAAACGCCGTCGATGTCTGCACAGGCAAAGGCTGCGGTGGTGGAATCTCTCCGTGATCCCGACTCCGCGCGATTCCGCAGCGTCCGATACAGCCGTCGACCGAATGGTCAGACGATCTACTGCGGCGAGGTGAATGCCCGCAACGCGATGGGCGGCTACACCGGCTATGTCCGCTTCATTTCGTCGATCGCGCCTAATGGCACCGTGACGGCCGAGATCGCGAGCGAGCGGAACGTGGCGGGTTCCATGATCGTCAACTCGGTGTGGGGGCAGGTATGCGACGCGCCGGGCGTTACGCCGGTGACCTTCTAGGTCATTGGAGGATCGTCAGCCCTAGAAGGCCGATCAGGATCAGGCCGACGACGACGCACAAGGCACGCAGCAGAAGGTCCTTTAGGTCAGGACCCGGCCCCCATTCCTCCCAGGGCCGGCCGTCGTTCTTGATCCATTCGTGCCGTAACCGCCGCAGCCACTTCATCCTCTCGCCCCCGTCGGCGCCAATGGTCAGTCATGATCAACGTCCTCATGACCGAACTGGCTTCCGGTGCCTGGGCGACGATACTGCCATCGCAGAGCCCGATAAAGCCGGGACCCTCTCTGGCCTCGGTGACATGGTAGAGGCGCGGCCCGCGCCAGAACTGAAGCGTTCTCATCGGGCCAACTCCCACCCCTGATAGAGGCCGGGCAAAGGGACGACTCGAACCGTGCCGTCCGCCTTCAGCTTGGTCAGACAAGCACCGACTCGTTTGCGCATCGTGACGAGCGTGGCGTCGTTGGGCTTCAGCCCACGAAGGCGCACTTGTTCATAGACGATGTCCAATGAGGTGATCGGCCGTTCGGCTTCGCGCAGCATACGAGCGACAAGACGGACAACCTCGCCCTTTTTGGCGCGGTGTTGGGTGGGATAGCGGACGACACGGTCGGCACGAACTTCCGGCTCAAAAAGCCGAATAGCGCCGTCGATATGATCCAGATCACTGATGATCAGGCGCTCGTCAGCGCGGACACGCTTAAGGAGCTTCGCGAGTTCGGCCCGCTTCGAAAGCAGGCCTGCGACGGTGTTAGGGCGTTCGTTTTCCATGCGGAAGAACGTAATGGGAACAACCAATTAGTCACTATAGTGCTTGGTGTGTTTGCTCCATAATGGCGCTGTATTCCGGCAGCTCGTCGAGGAACAGGACGCCATTGTGGGCCAGCGAGGCCTCGCCCGGCCGGGCCTTGAGCCCGCCGCCGGTCAGGGCCGCCATACTGGCCGAATGGTGCGGACTGCGGAACGGCCGGTCGCGGGTCAGGGCCCCGCGTTCGATCAGGCCGGCCACCGACCAGACCATCGAGGTCTCGAGAAGTTCGGCCGGCGTCAGCGGCGGCAGCAGGCCCGGCAACCTCTGGGCCAGCATCGACTTGCCCGAGCCCGGCGGGCCGATGAACAGCAGATTGTGCCCCCCGGCGGCGGCGATCTCCAGCGAGCGTTTGGCGCTCTCCTGACCCTTGACCTCGCGCAGGTCGGGCACGACCCCGCCGGCGCGCACCGGGCCCGGCTCGGGCGGGCGCAGCACCTGGCTGCCCTTGAAGTGGTTGATCAGTCCGATCAGCGAACGGGGGGCCAGGATGGCGACGTCCCCGGCCCAGGCGGCCTCGGGTCCATTGGCCTCGGGACAGATCAGCCCAAGCCCCATGGCCGAGGCCGCCACCGCCGCCGGCAGGGCCCCGCCGACCGGGGCAATCTGCCCGTCCAGGCCCAGTTCGCCGATGGCGGCCCAGCCGTCGAGCGCGTCGGGGATGATCACCCCCATGGCGGCCATCAGCACCAGGCCGATGGCCAGATCGAAATGACTGCCTTCCTTGGGCAGGTCGGCCGGAGCCAGGTTGGCGATGATCCGCATGGGCGGCAGGCCCAGGCCGATGCCGGCAAAGGCCCCGCGCACCCGC
>TARA_R110002051_G_scaffold92730_1_pt1 | contig 10813 bp, 2 predicted proteins | sample TARA_R110002051 | Tara Oceans TARA_R110002051 (sample SAMEA4397023) | marine metagenome | biome: Polar Biome; feature: [MES] marine water layer (ENVO:01000295) within the mesopelagic zone...; material: water (ENVO:00002006), including particulate matter (ENVO:01000060) such as......
ACCATCATCAAGCTCGACACCTTCGGGTGGGCACAATCCTACCGTGGAACCACAGTGTAAGTCTCCAAAGCACACGACAATATGTTTCATATCAATTAGTCCCCCATCTTGCAGGCGCTGGTCTGCCTATCATGCCACGAACATCGACATGCGTGAACGTATTATATCTTCCTAGCCCAATCTCATCTCTGTATGGGCTATCTTCTAATAGATCAGCTACTTGCTTCGGGGTACATCCTAGCTTGATAATATCTGCCGCACCCAATGTCAGATGCATAGAGTGTGTAACACCTCCGATTACTTTGTTGTACTCCGGAGAACGATACCAGCTATTACACAGAATACTCGACACGCCACCCTCTTGTCGTACCCATTCTAATACTTCGATAAGCTTGAGTGCATTATCTAATAGGTCTAGTGGTGGAGGGGTAAGAACAACTCCAGCAGAGGTGCGTCCTACATCACAGATTTCTAGAGGCAGAAAGTTAGTAGTGCCATTGGCCTCTAGTTGTGTACCGCATAGCCTAGCCCAATCAGACTTCGTCATCTTCTCTGAACTTGAGATTGTTATCCAGTACGCTAGGACGGCGTGGTTGCTTTACTGCCTGAGCAATAGCCTTGCCTACCCCGGAGACTTGTGGGCCTAGATACTGTGCCATCCTTGGACCTGCCGCCCAAGTCAGGAGTCCCATGCCCCAACTACCTAGTAGTACATAGGCTGGTTGCGGTACGTCCCAGACAGTTGAGTCGAGTATGATCAGTACCGCAATGAATAGCATAGAACTAGTCAATAGAACTCTGGCTGCGCTGAGTCTGCCTCGTTCATCTGTTAGTATTTCTCGTATATGCATTATGGTCTCTTTCCAAGTAATTGTTCAAACACACCCCTTTCTTTCCTAATGTCAGTCATCAACTGTAACATCTCTTCAAGAACATCATCACGCTGTTCAAACATTCTATGTAAGACTCTGCGCTTCTCATCGTCACCAATGTCATTTCTACTGAATAATGCGTCACGATCTTCACGCCAATGTTTCATGCGAGTTTCAAAGTGACGAACCCTGTCTTTGTTTCTGAGGTATTCTTCGTGTTCCTGTTCGTATTTATAACCTGCATCGCTTCCTCGATTTGCTTCTATCTGGCCCAGTGTCGTTACCAGCTTGTCCACATCTTCGACTAATTCGTAAAAGTCTTCTTGATATCCGCCGCCCTTGCGAGGATCGAATATCATCTCTCTGATACCGGGTAAATTTCGCCACTCACCTTCAGTAGCTCTTCCCCATCCCAGCAGTGGAAAGTCTGCTTGCGTTCCTACGATGTTGGCACCCATTGATTTACGGGTAATGCCATCGGCTGTCGCCATTACATATGAGCCTATTGTGCCGAAATACTGGCGCAGTATGTATTCGAGTTTCATGGGAGACGTTAGGAAATCAAGGTTCTTAGCAAGCGGAACCTTGTCCAAACTATCTGCCATTACCCGCGTGAACATATTGGTGTAGGGATTAAACTGCTCAGTAGAAGTAACAGTTTCTTCCATCCATGATGGTACGATATCGTCTCGCTGATACGAATCTTTATTCCTCATGGCATCTATTATGGGGCGCATTATTTGAGGTCTTAAATCCACCATTAAGGATCCGGTCACTTGCCTTCTTACCTCATTTCGCATGTCTCTAAGATCATGCTCCCCTTCAAAGAACACTCGTGCTAATTGTTCTGGAATCACCTTGTAAAGGAATCCCACCTCAAAAGGAATTGGAATCTTTAAACCCGGCCTGCCTTTACCCATAGGTATAAGCCACCAATCATTCTTTACATCCTCACGAGCATTCTTATATTCTTCTTCGTCACGAATCAGCATGTAGTACAACAGAGTTGTCGATGCAATCAAAGAACCCCTGCCTACGATTGTCGCTATTCTTGCCGCACGACTATTGAGTCTCTGTTCTTCTGAGATTGTACCTAATAAGCCGCCACCTGATCCGGGGAATAGTCCGGGCACATCTTCCACACCCATGTGTGTCCTGTAGGTAACGTCTAATCCTTGGATACGACCATTCAGGAACGGTGCCATCGCTGTGATAAGAGCAAACATTGGGCTCGCCCCACGGCGACCATAGTTGATAATCTCTATCGCTTGGTTTGTTGCCTCAGCGTTTGTCATTCCCGAAGCTTTAGAGTGATCATATACAGCCATGCGAGTAGCAACTTCAGAACGCTTTGACATATTACCTAACGCACCCCAAACATTCCCTGCAAAATCAAGGGGATTCATCCAACTCATCTGCTCTTTCTTAAGCATTTTCCTGACGCCTTTGCCTACGTCTGCTGGGTCAGGTGACCAGTCTACACCGATACCAAGGCCCGCCATTTCAGCACGTTGTACAATGTCAGCTTGAAATACATTGCCCAAAATCTTAAAGAACATTGGCGGCCCACCACCGTACACAACGGTAGCCTGCATGGCATCCCTGAGAATGTTTTTGATCATGAAAGGTGGAGATCTCGTTACCGCTTCACGAAGAACCGTAGAGGCACCTACTAAGACCTTAGCTATCCGACCAGAAACATTTGGTGGTAGGCCCACCTTGCCAGTAAGGAAGCTTTCAATTGACTGCTTTGGGCTGAATCCAATGTTCATGATAGCCTGCGACAACTCTGGATCCATGACACGGTAAACTTTGTGTTCTCCATTGTTAAGCATATCTGACGGCCTATTGGGATCAGCAGCAGTATAATCACTAAGAACCAACTCTCCCCCAGCTATTTCCTTTTGTACTTGTTCATTAGTAATGTCAGATACTTCGACATTGCTTTCTTCTGCAAGTCTGGACCTGACATTGTTTATGTCCACAGAAGGCTCTAGGGGTCTAGCTACACCTTTAACTCTTACTAGAATTGTTGAAAAGTTTCTTTTATCTAGCTCTTTATTAATTATTTTTGCTTTCTTTTCTATACTTATTCGTTCAGCCTCTAGTCCCTTTACATATGCCTCCAATCCCTCTAATTCAGGATGCATCTGTCCGGTACTAGGATCACGAAGTTTAATTTTGTCGGCTTTTAATTGTGCCCTTTTTATTTTTAATGCTTTCTTGCCCGCAGCTAAGTTTTGTTCCTGCTTCTGAGTAAACTCTGGTATTTCTACACCAGTGCTATTCGCAACCTCATCTCGCATAGTGCGGGTTGCCCCTATGTTGGTCATACTGTCCCTGATCAAAGAATTGACGTTCCTAGTAATGCTACCGAACAAGTCATTTTTAATTGGCTTAAAGCTTCCTCTAATAGATCTGTCAATCAAATCTGCTCCGCGCATTACACCCTCTTTCTTCTGTTGCTTCTGTTCCTCTTGGGTTAGCTCTCGCTCTGTTCTTTCTCCTCCGACAAGAGAGCCCTTGATACTATGTTGGTTTTCAAACTGTGTGTTATTCTCCCAGCCTTCATCACGATAGAACGGCACATAAGGCATTGACTGCATGAAGTTGGCATCGGCACGACTTAACTCTCCTGTTGTGTAGGCGAATTCTATTAAGTAGTGATTAAAGTATCCATATTCTATAGCAAATTGTTTGGCCGCATTGGCTGCATACGCTGTATCTGGCGAGGGATTGTTAACTTGATCTATGTAGTCTGTGATAAACTCGTCAGACACGAAACGCTCACCTGCTTTCTTGTTGCCCGACTTGACCTCTTTTTGATTTTTTGTGTATATAGGGTTGGTGTCATCATACAACTCCAGCATCCTAGCTTGTTCTATTTCCAGCATAGTTATCGTGGCTGCATCAGCGCCCATCGCCCTTGCTTCATTCAACTCTTGCGTTGCTTGATCTAAGCTTGCTTGTACACCTTGAGCCCTGAGCGCGGTCATATAAGAGAGGGTTAGGTCATGTGCTTGTTGGTTTTCTATTATTGGTTTGAATATATCAAATAGACCTTTGACCTTTACTCTATTGGGCCACTCTCCATTAACCTCTACGTCTTCGGTATTTTTATCTTTCAGCACAAAATTTCCGTCAGCATCTTTCGCGTAGAGCGTTTCCATACTGAATCCGCCATTCACATAACTCAGCATCCCATACTTCATAACACCGGGAATGTAGTTCAAAGCGTTGTCAGCAGCCCTCCAAGCTGCTACGGCTGAGTTTTCAGCCAACCTCCCCAGTGCTGTTTCGTATAACTTTAGCTGTCTCTTGTCTGCTCTTTGTGCTGAAAGCAATTGTGGTAAACGCTTATCTAAAATCCTTCTTCTAAAGTTGTCCCTAAAGGCATACTCACCTATAAGTCTTTTAAAGTCTTTCTCATTTTCTATATAGGTGCCATCAGGTAAGCGGTTGTGATAGTCTAGGGCACTAGTAACTTGCGTTCCGGGGTCAGCACTATCCGTGCCTATAACGCCCTTATGCTTAAGGGCAAGTTCATCTAAAGTAGCGGAGTTGGCTACTGGTGACTCCTTTGACCCCCATCGCCACAATCGCAATTCCTTTTTTTCTACTGGCATTCTGTATGAAGGTTTGCGTCCATCCCAGAATTTGAACAATGCATTCAAACTTTCCTTGGTGACCTCTCCTGACTCAATAGCTTCCCTGTTCAGGATAGGTTTCACCACACTAGTTGATGTATCTTCAATCGAATCCCTTGCTCTCATCTCACTAACAAAAGATTCTAGTAATCTTTCTTGGCTTGTCCTTGTGTCGTTTTCAGCAAACTTTGATCGTGACCTGACAATCTTTTTTGCAACCTTAGCTTCTTTTACCTTGTCACCTTCTCTTATTGCCAAGTTTAGTTCTTTGATGTCATCGGGATCTGCACGATCTATCAGTCGCAACGATGATGCACCTACTAAGTCGCCAGCTTCAGCCCTCCGTTGCCGTTCCCGTATAATCTCTCCCTGTTTAATTTTTTCAAATACTCTCAGTACAGGAAGAATGTCTCCGTCTTGAGACGCACCGAAGACGGCCTTAAACATTCCAATGCTTTGACGTTTTATCTTGCCAATAACTCCAGCGGCCTTGCCGTCTGGAATATTACCTTGTGTCAACGCATCAAGAATGTGTACAGATGTTTCTTCAGTAAGGTCGGCTTCTGACAAATTAGAATATTTGCTTTTTATATAATCTCGCCATGTGACACCATCGTCATAGGCTTGTTGGTCTACCTCAGCGGGGACTCTTTGCTTCCTGCCGTACATCTCTAAGGCTCTTCTGTCTGCGCCCTTAAGCTCATTTTTTAGGAAAAGCAGGTGTGTCCCTTCGTGTGCAGCGGCATTTTTAATAACATCTTCAACTACAAGCATGCCATCTGAATATTGACTTTCAATCTGTGAAATGTTGAATATGATTCTTGCACCAAAGTTTTCGAGTGAAGCCACTGCACCGTTTTCATATACATCTTTGAATAAGGCAACGCCGCTTTCGTCCGTCTTGATAATTGGCCGGTCATTATCATCAAGTTTTAGAGTGCCGTCTTGATTTTTTTCTAGTTGGTAGGCTCCATTAATGATCACATCTTTGACGCCTTCGTACATAGACCCGACATTAGCGGTGAAGGCTATTGCTACGTCTGGGAAGCCTAACTTGTCTAGCTCACGCCTAGCCGCTCTCCCCCAACGCTCAATTCTAGTTTTAGCCTCGACCAAACTTTCGCGATCTATCTTCTGTTCTTCTTGGGTTTTAGGAAGTGCTTCGTCCTGACCCTGTAGTCTTTTCAGTTCCCTGAGTTCTACCCTTTTGGCTTGTCCTTCTTTTGATCTGTCAGGTCGTGCTTTTGTACGGATCACTCGCGAAAGAACTGCCTCTTTTTCGCCCTTGCTCAATCTGACCCATGTGGTGTTGGCACCCGCTGTCTCTTTCACCAACTGTTTAAAGAATGAAGACTGCGCTAAATTACTAGGCACATTAAAATTCTTAGCTTCTAATACCTGCCGTATGACATCTATTGAGATCTCGAAATTGTTCCTTCTCAATGTCTGTACAATGGCCCTCATCTTGCCGGGAGCAAGTATACCCAAGGATGTATATAACGCTTTCATCTGCGGGTTCTTCCGCATCCTGCTAGGAAGCTGTCGATCTTTCCCTGATTTTTCTAGCTCCTTAGCAACTGCTAACGTACTCCACCAACCTAAAACCTCGTCATACGCACCCCTAGCTCTTTCCCGGCCAGCCTTTTCTTCTGCTTTGGTAGCACTTCTGTCTGCGCCCTTGGGGGTCGTTGTGGGCATATCCACCACAAACCCAGCCTCGCCCTCTGCCAATCTAATCGGTGGCCCTGACGGATCCGGTGTTACTGTTTTTACTTTATTCCTTTTGTTTGTAGAAACACCTAAGGTATGCAGTCCTCCACCAAATATGGTGTCTAGTATATTTTTTATTTCTGCACCAGAGAGTTGTCTTTGAGATAATGGGGATGGGCTATAAGCGGCGACTTGTGTCCCTCTATATCTTATCCATTGTCCTCGTGCTTTATTGAAAGCTCTCATAGGTTTTGAGTTTCTGTACTGCTCTAGTGTCTGGCCTTTTTTTATAGGCGGCTGATCACCCGGAAACTCCGGCGCCGTAAGACTAGGATCTACGGGTATCAACATGCCCACTGGAAAATCTGCAGATGTTAAACCTGTATTGAATACCCAATTATTATACCCGGCATCTCTAGCGTTTCGTTCTATAGCCAAGCCACTTAGAGATCGTCCTTGATGCCAACTTGCATACCCAGCAGGCCATGTTTCAGGGTTGCTAGGATCAAAGATTAAACGCATTAATAAGTCGCGTTGTTTCTGAGTTACAAGTCTGCCCACCAAATCAATCAAACGTGAACCATCGTTCTTAAGCTTTTTTCTCGCCTGTTTTTTTCTAGCATTTAAATACTTAGGATCACTGGCCGTTCTCAAACCCTGTGTAAGAACCACCTGTTCTGTCGCAGTCCCGCCTACATCCTCTACAGTTTTTTCTATTTCGGCTCGACCGTCACGCAACCGATCAACTTCAGCCTGTACAGCGTTTCTTTCAGCCTCTGTCGCCTGTAACAACCTATCAGCCTGTGCCTCTACTATTTGTTTGTCTAACTCAGCTAACCGTGCATTCTTATCTGCTACTGCTAATGCCTGAGTTTGCTGAAAAGCCTCAGTATTCACCCCTTGCTCTAACTCATATTTTCTTTGTGTTAACAGTTCATTCTTAACACTGTTAAATTCCCCTTCCTCCATTTCCATACTTAGCTGTTCATGTGCGCCCTGCTGTGCTTCCTCGATCAACCCTTGTTCGTACTCAGCTAACCGTCTGTCTATATCCATTAAGTCTTCGCTTTCCAGCACCCTCTTTTCTTTTTCTAAAGACGTAATTTTTTTCTTCTCTTCTGTGTTTAGGTTGCCTTTTTTTAGACGACCTATCTTTGTGTCAGCCTTTTTAAGTTGAGCTTCTCCAACGGATACTCTTGTGCCCAATCTTTCAAGTTGTGTGTTTAGGTCTAGTTCTGCTTTTTGCTCGACACTTGCAACAGTGGGACGCAAGCCTTCAGCTAATTGTAATTCTAAGTCACTTCCATCATAATCCATCTGCGGAGCTATAACGTCCACGCTGAGATCAGTCTGCTCTGCCTTCATCCTTTTACGCAGCCCCTCATTAACCTCAATCGACTGATCTATGAGAGTCTTCTCCTCTTCAAGCTCCAAGTATCCTTCGCTCTTTGTTCCTGTCTCCTGACGGTAAGCCTCACCCTGCTGTGGCGAGGATGTAGCACTCGTTAATAATTTATCTTCTTTTTTCTTGCGGCGATTCAAATCTTTCTGTATCTCCTCGCTCCTTTCTGCTAAACTTTTGTTTTCTGTATCTATCTCTTTTTCAGTCAACGGCTTATGTAAATCTTCATCAGGATCATCTATGGCAGTTCCGACTGCATCTTTTATATTTGCATCGAAATCTGGACTCAACGCCGCTCTGATTATGCCCATCATTTTAGTAAAGCGCTCAGACCTTGCCTTGATCTCTTCAAATCTTTGTGCGGCTTGTTCCTCAGTTATTGTCTTGTTTTCTAGGTCAAGTTCAACTTTTTCCTCTTCTGCATTTCTCTGTGCATTAGCAACCTTGTCAGCCGTTGGTAGTTTGCTCTCCTGATCAATATCTAGTATAGCCTCGTGAACTGATGCTATGTCCATTGCTTTTATGAAGTCTGGATGTGATTCGATATCTTCAGGGGCTACATCTGGGTCAGCTTCTAACCTCTGTCGCACGGCATCGACATCTCCGCCAGTAACAAAGTCATCGATGAAGTCAGCTTCGTATTCACCGCTTTCGAGTGATTCTCTAAATGTTTCTTCTAAGACTGCGGCAGATTTCGCATTGCCGCTCTTTAAGGCGTGAATACCCTTACGACGTGCTACCAGATTCATTACGACATCCGCAATTGCACCGGCCTCACCACCTATAAACGCTTCTTGCAGTGCATCGGAGCCTGCATTGACTACGCCATCTTCGTCATACAATAGTCTACCTGCCGCTGACAAAGCGTATTCGGATCCACCCTCTTGTATTCCTTCTGCAACCGCCTGCTTGACGGCAGATGGTACTAGGTGCCCACGGAACTGCTTGGCCGTCATCCACCCTACATCGTCTGCCGCTTTTTCGGCGGCTTCCCTAGCGGCCCTTCCAAACAAACCCGTTGTCCTAGCATATTTGGCAAGTGGCATCATTTCGGTAAGACCTAATCCAAGTCCAGCACCCAACGCTAAGATCTCTTTAGCCTTACTTACGTCCTCACCCGTTTGCTCTTCATACTCTGCTACACGTTGAGCCGCATCACCGGCCATCATGAGCATGCCGCTCGTTGCCGCTATAGGCTTCCCGACGCCGGGTATCATTGCAGTACCTACAAGACCAGCAATTTGGCCTAATGCCATACCAAGCTGGGGCAGATGGGCATCCCTGTACTTGGGATCAATCTCCATCATTAGTTTTTGCAACTTAGCCCGTAACCGTATTTCTCTGGCAGTATTTTCGTCAGGAGTCCTGAGACCCTCTATACCCATTAGTGCCATAATGCCCGCTTGTTTGGCACCTCGTGGAACTGCCTTGATGGCTTCCCAAGCAGAACCTGCTAAAGTTCCTTTTTCTAGCTCTTCTTCTCCTTCTTCGGCAACTTCTCCGGGGTGTCGCTGTAATGAGCCTATGCCACTAGTTATACCGCTAATAGGAGGTAGGTTAAATGCGTCTAGATCAAGAGGACCGATATCAAAAGGATTCTGCAAAGAACTCTCAGTCTCATACTTGGATTGCACATATTCCAAAAATGATATTTGTGCTTCCACGGATAGACCATCAGGAATCTCAATGACTTTACCATCAGGAAGTCGAACCTTTTGTGGGCCCATACTTATTCGCCTTCTTCTGCTTGCCTTTGCTGGATAAGCAAAGCTAACAACTCTGCATGTGGACCTTCCTGTAATTGTCTAAGGGCACCCGAACCATATCTGTTTAATACCTCACTGTCGATAGTCATACCGGGCGTCTGGCTTCCAGTTTTAAATTGTCTCATAAGTTGGCCTACCATCCCCGAAGACAAATCTTTTTGAGCTTTTACCAAAAGCGCATGTAACTCTTCGTCGTCTTGGTTTTCTCTCTGAGCATCGATTAAAAGTTGTTCTATCTCCCCCCAGTTGTTTGGATCAGCAGTATAGTTTTTGAGCGTCGCCCTTGACTGAATTTTGGCTGCCTGTATAGAAGCAGCATCGCGATTCGCTGACGCATCTATTGTCGCGGCCCCCGGAATTGCGGCTTTGAGTATGTCCGTTCTTTCCTCCAGCATCCGCTGGTTTAGCTCTTCCTTATACTGTGATTCATCTCTAAACAAGCCTGTCTCACCTCTCATTGCCGCAGTTACAGCCGAATCAAGGTCTGTACCTGTTTTGGCTGCATAGGTTTGTAGACCTTCTAGTTCTCCAGTTATCTTGTCATAATCTTCCGTTGTAAGGCTGCGGAGACTATCTCGAAATGCTTCCTTTTCTGCCTCTACCGCTGTACCATACGTTAATACATTTTCTATACCACCGGATTTACCTAGATTGGCTAATGTGTTAGCTAGGTTTCTTCCTTCATCTCCTGCCCTTCTATGCCTTTCTGTTCGTTCCATGTCGCTGCGCTGTTCCTTCAAATCTTTAACTAGCGCATCATATATCTCTTGTCTTTCCTCAGCGTTTTCACCTCGTTCATCTGCGACTCTCCGTGCTTGACTAAGTAATATCGTATTTTCATTTCTCTTCATTTCTTGCAGTCTGGTATCGTCTTCATTCCACTCCGCTAGATCTTCTTGGGTTTTTATAAGACCCATAGCTTGATTGACGTATCCGGCCTGATGGGCTCTAGCTGCTGCGCCTTCGGCGCTTACCTGATTTGCCCTCAATGAGGATAATAATTCCTCTAAATCCTTTTCATCTTTGTCTTCATCCCCTCGTTCTTGTTCGTCTCCCGGTAGGCGATATGTTGTTGAATATATAGGATCAAGTCCTAATACAGATTCTGCCGAAAACGGTACCAATTCTTCTGGACGCCTAGCTCTTTCTCTTGCTCCTGCTTTAACCGGCGTGTTCATTTGTTGCTCAATATCTCTGTACTCCGCAGTACCGGGCTCTGCACCGGCCAACAAAACATCCCAGCCACGTTGCTGTTTGCTAGTCATTTCTAAGGGGTCAATTGTCCACGGAAGAGGCACACTCATTCCACTCTCTGGGTCCGTCGCAGCAGCACCGCCTCGTGTCCGTTTTTCTTCCTTAGCCAAATGCGCTGGATAATCTTTCGTTTCTACATAACGCCCCTCCCGACGCTCATTT
>TARA_R110002051_G_scaffold325804_1_pt1 | contig 10805 bp, 6 predicted proteins | sample TARA_R110002051 | Tara Oceans TARA_R110002051 (sample SAMEA4397023) | marine metagenome | biome: Polar Biome; feature: [MES] marine water layer (ENVO:01000295) within the mesopelagic zone...; material: water (ENVO:00002006), including particulate matter (ENVO:01000060) such as......
TTCATCTAAATTTAAATGTCCTTTCTATATAGACGCAAAAATAAATAAAACGTTACACAAAAATTAAGATTTTTTTAACATTTAACTATTAGACATAAAAAAAAACCATGTAAATTCTACTTTACATGGTTTCTTATTAATTAAGATTGGTATTTATTCTATAATAATTTTTCTAGTAATAATATTATTATCACTATTTAACTTTAAAATATAATTTCCTTTGATTAACGTAGCAACTGATATTTTTTCTGATGTAATTTTACCTTTTTGAACTTCTTTACCGATTATTGAGTAAATAACATAGTTACTATCTATTAATTTAGAAGGTATATTTATAAAGTTAGATGTTGGATTAGGAAAAACCTTTATAATCTCTAAAGAATTTTTATCTGTAGAAAGCGTAGAAGGATCTACACTGTACAATTCATTTCCTGTTGTACCATCATCACCCTCAAAGTATAATTTACCGTTTAAAACAGTAATTTCATCTATATCTTTTATTGTATTATCTACTCTTTCTGATGTAGTACCATTTGTTCTAAATAAATATTGACTAGTATCATCATTTACTTCTCCTGCGTAATATAAATAACTTCCAAAAGCCGCAAAATCTGAAGGATCGTGATTGTTACCACCAGTTGCAATACTTCCAGTTATGTTACTCACATTTAAAACTGTATCAGCAACAGGATCGTATTTCCATAATTGGTCATTAGAACCATCATCACCTTCAAAATAAAGATTACCATTCCAAACAAATAATTCTGCAACACCGTTAATTGCTGATGCTTTATCAACTGCATTTGTACCTGCTGTGGTTCCATCTGTTTTCCATAGTTTACTATCTGCTTCTAAGTAAACTTCATTTCCAATAGTTGCAAAAAAACTAATACTAGCATCTCCTGTTCCAGCATCTATATCTTTAATTAAAGTATATGTATCTGTTGCAGGATCATATTCGTACAATTCTGTTCCGATTGTTGGATCTTCACTTGGTGTTCTTCCATACCCAATAATTTTACCATTTAAAGAAGTAAATTGTGCTCCTAAAAAATTAACATCTTCAGTTCCTACATTTGCTACTTTGGTTTGTGTTGTGCCATCAAATTGATATAAACCATTATCATCTGTAGTATCTATATAATAAATTAAACCTCCTAATTCTAAAGGGTTAAATATAAAAGAACCTCCATTAGCAGTTGTACCTGCTTCAGTTCCATCAGAAGAAAATAATACATTTCCAGAACCTAAATTTGCACTAAAATACATAGTTCCATTTAATTCGAAAAAGAAAGCTGGACCAGAACTATCAGAACCAGTTCTTAAATCTTTTAAAAATGCAGTACCTGCTTCTGTACCATCTGTTACCCACAGTTCATCACCTAAATCTGCCCCTCCAGGTGTATTTGATCCATCAGAATCATCTGCTTGAAAATAAATTTTATTATTATAAACAAATAAATTAGTTGGGCTTGAGCTTGAACTTCCAGAATCATTAATTTCTTTAAGTTTCGTTACTTGGGCGTTCGTTGTTAAAAATGCAATTGTTGCAATTGCTAAAAGTAATTTTTGTCTCATAATGTTTAAATTTAAGTTAATTAATATTTATTGTGGTAATGTTGGGATTATTGTTCTTCTAGTTGGTGTACTTAATGTATTTATAAAAGCTAATAATGCGTCTATCTCTTTTCTATCTAAATTTAATTTCTGTAATAATGGTGATGTAGTTGGAATTAAAGAATCTCTACCAACACCTAAATATTTTTTTTGAATTGGTGATGGATTTCCTAAATTATAAAACTCTACAACATCTAAGATTGATGGAAAATGTCCATGATGCATCCAAGGTTTTGTATTGGCAACTTCTCTTATTGTTGGAGTTCTAAATTTGCCTAAATCCTCCATATTTCCTGTTACATTGTATCTTCCAAAATCTTCATCTTTGGTTCCAAATAATGTTTGCCCATCATTATGATACTGGTTATCAGAAAAATATCCTGTATTATGGCAATTTATACAACGTGCTTTGGTTCTAAATAAATGTAATCCTAAAACCTCTTCATCAGTATATTTATCAGATTTTCCTGTGATAAATTTATCGAATTTAGAGGATGGACTTTTTACAGTTCGCTCGAAAGTTGCGATGGCATATTGAATTTTTTTCATAGTAACTTCTTCATCACCAAAAGCAGCTTCAAATAACGATTTATAACCTTCAATTTTACTAATATTATCTACAGCATATTCTAAATCCATATTCATTTCTAACTTATCTGGAATTGGGAAACGTGCTTGATCTTCTAAACTTTTTGCTCTACCATCCCAAAATAATTCATCTGCATACGCAACATTTAAAATAGTCATTGAGTTTCTGCCTCCAGTTTGCCTATCGTGTCCAAAAGAACGAGTAGAATTATCTGTCCAACCTAATTCTGGGTTATGGCAAGAGGCACAAGCAATTTGTCCACTTTTAGACAATCTTGGATCAAAAAATAAAGTTTTACCTAATTGCTTTTTTTCTTTTGAATATTGATTATCTTCTGGGTATTCTACTTCTGGTAAAACTCCAATGTCTTCGAACGTACTTTTATCTATTAAAGAATCTAAATGTGGTTTTGGCCATTTAGTAGCATCTGGCTGACTATATATTTTTCTTAATTCTGTAATATTTTCGTACTCATTTTTTTCTTCTTTTTTACAAGAAAAAATAAAAGCGATACTTACTATTAAAAAGGTTATTTTTTTCATATTATTTACAATTGAATTTCATCATCTTCATAACAAGTATTATTTGGTAAAGCTGGTTCTGGTTGCCCAGGTAAATTATTATATACCATTGGCAAGGTTATAATAGTTCCATTTATTTGAGAAAAATCATACGTAATTTCAAAATTCATTTGCCAAACATTTGCGGAGATATCTATTACTTTATAAGTACCAACACCACTAATTGGTAATGAAAAAGGTTTGTCATCAGAAGTTCTTATCAGAATTAAATTTTGTGAAATTACAGTCATTTTACCTTCTGTTGTGCTGTTTCCATTTAATGGAAAAAATTCTATCGATTCTAATAAAGTTAGTCCAGGAGATCTTGATGATTCTCCATTAATTAAGTTTCTAATTCCAAAAACATTAACACCTATTCCTGTAGAACTACTAAAACCTATTTTATACCTATGATGATAAATATCATCACTATCATCATTTGGTGTTCCATTATCACTTATAAAAATTCCATTTGGATCATTTTTATCAACAATTACAGGAACAGAAAAAACATTTGTTGAAAACCACTCACAACTTCCAGGATTATCATCATCTGCTCTCCAACGTTCTCCTCTTAATCTATAATTTGGCGTTTGAAGATTGTAAAAATTTGCAGCAGGATTTCCTTCTCTATCTACTTTAATTGGTTTGTTAATTTGTAAAGATTGGTTTGCACCTTTTTTATAATTATCAATATCTAATAAGTTTAAAAAAGCATTAAGATCTAAATCATCATTTATTTTTTCATTTACAGTTAAGGTAAATTCAATTTCATTTTCTTTTGTAATTGGTTTTTTAACAATTGTATAATTAAAAGTTGATGGTTGACTAAACAAAGGAATATTGTTAATTTCTGAAGGAATAAATCCGTTAGGAAACAGCACACTAAAATCGAAACTTTCATTTATATTTCCATTAATTTCTTTTCGAGAAGTATTAAAAAGATAAGAAAATTCTGTTTCTTTAAAACCAATAATTAGCTCTTTATTAGACACTTGTTCATTTGGAAATCCTAAAGAAATATTTGCATCAGAAATATCAGTTAATGTTAATTTTATTTCTGGATTTTTACTCAAATCCCAACGTTCATTTAGTTTTATAAAAATTGTATCTATTCTTTTATCATTGTTGAAAGACAGACTATTTGCAGGAGAAATTGTATAATTATCCAAACCATTTACAGAGGTTTCAAAACTAACATTTATTGTATTTTGTATGGAAGCAGTAGTTAATGCAACAGGTATTTTTAACGTTTTTAAATTGTCTTTATCGTAAATTGATTTTGCTACAAGTCCTCCATTTTTTTCAGGAAATTCTAACACATTATTATTATTATCAACCAATAAAAAGAAACGAACAAAAGCGGTGTTTTCTGAACCAAATCTTTTGTCATCTTCATTTTCACAAGAGAATATAAGAAGTACAATAAAAGCGATGTAAACTTGTTTAATAACCTTCATTTTGTTTTATATTTTCGTTTAAATCTATACTTGAATCTGGAATTGGCAACACAAAAAAGTTAGATGGATAGCTTAAATTACACGTTGTTGCTAAACAACCTTTATCTCTAGTTACATCTTTTTTATAACGTGCTAAATCAAAAAATAATTGAGACTCAAAAGCCAATTCTCTTCTGCGTTCTAAAAATATTTCATCTAAAATATTTGTTGTTGTATTTAACGTTGATAAACCTGCTCTTTCTCTAATACTATTCAAATCTATTAAAGCAGCATTTTCTTGGTTTGTTCTTGCATTTGCTTCTGCTCTAATTAAATACAATTCAGACAATCTTATATAAGAAGTTCCTGCGTCATTTTGAAACTTTTTGGTAAAATAATATGGTAAATTAACCTCTACTCCAGTTACAATTGTTGGCAAGTTTTCATTGATGAATAAATCTCCACGAATATCATTGGTTTCATATAAATCTAACAAATCTCCAGAAGCAACATATCTTCCATAATTTATATCAGATTCATATTTAAAATACTGTGAAATAGAGGAGGAAACTGAGTTATCACTATTTCTTGGAGCAGAAAATTCTAACACAATTTCAGAAATTGGATCTTCTTCTTTTTCCCATTCTGAAATATAATTTTCTTTAGATGTTAATATAATTCCAGAAGTTGTAATAACTTCATTGGCATAGGCAAAAGCTTGTTGCCAATCATTCATTTGCAAGGCAATTTTAGCATATAAAGCTTTTGTGGTTGTTTTATTAAACAACGCATATTTTGGTGCTGTAAAAAAGTTGTTTTCTGTGAATAAAGAAAGTGCGTCATCTAAATCTTTTTTTAACAAATCGTACGTTTCTTTCATTGTTTTTCTTATTGGAAAATCTTCTCCAATACTCAATGACGTTATGTTGTAAACAATTCCTAGATGAGATGCATCTGCTGTAAAACCATAATTTTGCGAGTATAATAGACTTACTTGATAATGGGCAAAAGCTCTACAAACTAATAGTTCTGCTTGTAGTTGATTTTTATCTTCATCTGATAAAAAAGTATAGGTATCAAAACGATCTAAAATTATATTTGTTTGATTTATTATATCATAAAACTCTTGATAATAGCTTTCATAATCAGAAAATTGTTCAAAATCATTGAAAGAATAACTGTTTTCAAAAACAGTTGGAACTGCAATGGTTTTATTAGAATTACTGGGAGTAAACGTTATATTACCACCTTGTAAATCTGCATATAAAAGTGTTATGCTAGATTGTGTAGCTTCAATATCTCTGTAAATGCCATTTAAAGCTTCTAAAATTCCTGTTTTAGTTGATAGTTGTTCATCAATAGAAATTTGTTGATCCGGTTCTTGATTTAAAAAATCATCACAAGAAAAAAGCGTCAAGAAAAAACAAACGAAAAGTAGTTTAGCTGTTTTCATATTAAAAAGTAGTGTTTACACCCAAAGTAAAATTTCTTGCTTCTGGGTATTGATTTCTAAATTCTGCAATTCCGTTTTTGCCTTCTGGAGATGCATCTTTAAACCAATAATATAAATTAGAGCCATTTAAAACAAAAGACAAACTATTTACTGGTAAATTATATTTCTTGGTAGGAAAATTATAACTTAAACTTATCGATTTTAGTTTTATGTGAGAATTATCAAACAAATATTTTGTAGAATTTGTAATTAAAGGATTGTCATTAATAATGATTGGATTTATAGCATTATCACCAGGATTTCTCCAAGCATCATCTGCAATATTTACGTTAATATTTCTATTTGTTAACACTCTATAATTATCAAATAAAACCCTATCTACCAGCCTATCTGCACCATATGCGTAAGACATTATAATGTTCAAAGTAAAGTCCTTATACTTAATACTATTTCGTAAACCTCCATAAAAATCATCTTGAGAATCGCCAATTGGCTTCCAATCACTTGCATCAAATAAATTTCTTACTTGAGCGCCATCATAAGTTTGATTATTAACATTGAATAATTCTCTACCAGTTGCAGGATCAATACCAACAAAATCAAAACCCCACAGAGTTGAAGTAGAAAACCCCACAGTTTGTGCTCTTGCATTTTCTGCAGTAGAGAAGTCTGAACCTAATCCAACTAAGGAAGTAACTTCATTTTTTATGGTTGTAAAGTTAAAATTTGCACTCCAAGAAAAGTTTTCGTTTTTAACAATTTCTGCATTTAATGCAAATTCAATTCCTTGATTTATCATGGCTGCACCATTAATTTCTGCAGATGTAAAACCAGATTCTACAATTACATTTCTAGATACAATTTGATCTACAATTTCATCTCTAAAAAAGTCTGTTGTAAATTGGAATCTTTGTAAGAAATTAAAATCTAAACCAATATTAAATTTTTTATTGGTTTCCCAAGTTAAGTTTGGGTTGGGTGCAGAAGATAAGTTGGCATAATTAAAATCGTTGTAACCAACTGCTTGGTCTTGAAAACCAGTATCATAATTTCTGGTATATAAACCTAAAGCTCTATAAGAACCAATTCTAGAATTACCTGTAGTTCCATAACTTATTCGTAAACGTAAAAAATCTATAAACTTATTATCAATTAAAAAATCTTCTCTGCTAATATTCCAACTAGCACCTAAACCACCATTAAAAGCTGTGTTTTTGTCGTTTCCAAAAGCAGAACTTTGGTCTAAACGCATGTTTAAAAGAAAGAAGTATTTTTTATTAAAATTATAGTTAAACTGACTAAATAAAGATCTACCAGTATTTTCTGAACTATCGTTTCTAAAGTCTGTTTCGAAAGCATTTTCTATAGGTTGTGGATTTATAAAATTTTGAAAACCATCACCTCGAAAAAAGGTGAAATTTACTTTTTCTTGTCTTAATTCAACTCCTAAAATACCATCAAAATTATGGTTTTTTCCAAAAGTTGTATTGTAGGCAATGTTAGAGTTCCAATTCCAACGTTGTGTATCTCTATCTCTTAAAACACGTCTTCCTTTTACAATTCCATCAGGTGCATCTATATCAGTACCAAAATCTCCTGAACCATTTAAACCAGAGAAAAACTTATCTTCATCTTTTTTAGAAAAATCTAGCCCAAATAAAGTTGATATTTTTAAATGTTCACTAAAAGAATAATCTGCTTTTAAACTTGTTAAAAAAGCAAAAGTTTTAGCTTCAGATATATTTTGCTCTGCAACAGCTAAAGGATTTCCAAAACTTGCAAAAGGAGTAAAATCTCCATTTTCAGTAAAAGGAGCAATATCTGGTTGTAAAGCAAAAGAATACAGTTTATTTGGATCTTTTTTTAAGGTTATAGAAGGTGAAAAAACCAAAGAAGCATTAAAATTATTTTTTCTGTAACCTAAAGCAAAAGAAGAGTTTAATTTTTGATAAGAATTATTTATTTGTGCTTCCATTGTTTTTTGAAAACCTAAACTTAATCTATATGTAAAATCTTTTTTTCCTCCAGAAGCACTAAAATTAACACGATTAAAGATACCATCTGTATTTAGCAAATCGAACCAATCTGTATTGATACCATTCCAAGGTTGCACAGCTTGCAAGTTGCCACTATTTCTATTGTATTCATTTAAAATAGATCTATACTGTTCGCCATTTAAAAATTTTAAACCATTAAAAGCTTTTGTAATACCTACTTGACTAGAAGCATTAAATTGCAAAGCACCTTTTTTACCTTTTTTTGTTGTGATAATAATGACACCATTTGCAGCATCTGCGCCATACAAACCTACAGCAGCAGCATCCTTAAGAATACTAAAACTTTCAATATCATCAACACCAATTTTTGCTAATGGATTTAATATGTTTTCTGATAAATTTCCTGTACCAACATCAAAGAAATTATTACCATCTAAACCAGTTTCTTCAGATAAAATAATACCATCAATAATAATTAAAGGTTGTGTAGAAGTACCAACAACATTAGCATTTAAAGGTGTAATTGATCCTTGCCCACGAATATTAATTTTTACAGCTTCACCTAATCTTGGGTTGGTTTCTATAGAAACTCCTGCAACTTGTCCTTCTAATAATTCATCAAAAGAAACAACAGGTTGTTCTACACCTAAATCTTTTGCAACAACTGTTGCAATACTCCCAACAACTTCTTCTTTTAGTTTTTGAGTTCCATAAGAAGAAGTAATTACAATTTCGTTTAAACTATTTGTATTTTCTTGTAAAAAAACCTCAAAATAAGATTTGTTACCTAACTTAATTTCTTTACTATCATGACCTAAATAAGAAAAAACTAAGGTAACATTTTGTAAATCGTTTGATTTTACTACGTAACTAAAAGCGCCATTAAAATCTGTTATTGCTCCTTTTCTTGTCCCTTTTATACTAATACTTGCACCTGGTAATAAAGAATTGTCTGATTTATCTTTAACAATTCCAGAAATTATGCGTTCTTCAAACTGTATTTTGTCAATTTTTTTATCAATAAAAACTACCTGTTTATTTATAATTTGATAAGAAATACCCAAATAATTTGTGAGTATATTTAAAGCCTCTTCTATGGAACTGTTATTGATAGAAATTGTAACTTCTTTGCTAATATTTATTTTTTTAGTATTAAATAAAATGCGATATTCTGTTTGTTTTTCAATCGATTTAATAACAGCACTTAAAGGTTTGTTTTTGAAATTTAAACTTATGTTTTGCGAAAAACAATTAGAAATAAACAAAAGCAACCCAATTGTAAAAAGAGTTTTTTTGAACGTTATTTTTTTAGTATTCCTCATTTTATGAAAACTACGGATTTAAAATTGTAAAATTATTTTCTCTTTTTTCATATTCAAAATTTGTATCAATTTTAAAAACTTCTAAAATATCTGATACAGTAGATTCTTTTATTTTTATTGTTCCTGTAAAAGTCTGTTGTTCTAAAAGAGGGTTTTTATTAGTGATTTTTACATCATAATAACGTTCTATTTTCTTTGCGATGACAGAAAAAGGTGTGTTTTTAAAAACCAATTCTCCATGAACCCAAGACGTGTAATAATTAGTATTTATTGATGTTACACTAAAAGATTTTGAGGCTTTTTGCCAAATAGATTTTTCGTTAGGTGTTAGTAAAATTGTATTTACTTTGTTATTATTTTCTAATAATTTTACAGAACCTTCCACTAAAACACAGCTTGTAAAATTATCCTCTTTGTAAGAACTTACATTAAAAGTTGTTCCTAAAACTTCTATGGCAACTTCACTAGTATTAACAATAAATGGGCTATTTTTATTTTTAGTTACTTCAAAAAAAGCTTCACCTTCTAAAGTAACAGTTCGTTCTGAATTTAACGTAAATTGTTCTGGATATGTAAGAGAGCTACCAGCATTTAAACGCACAATTGTACCATCTGAAAGTGTAACTTTAAAAGTTTTAGAATAAGGAACTTTTATGGTGTTAAAAATAATTTTTTTAGTTGCTGGTTGCTTATAATAAACAATTTCTTTGTCAGTTTGTTTTGCAACAATGTTTCCTAAATTATCTTCAATTACTTTGGTTTTGTTCTCTAAAAGAAATTCTTTTTTTCCGTTATTATTTTCTAAAGTAATTTGATTTTTAATAACTTTTTCATCATCATTATTAAAAGGATAAAAAACTAAAAAGCTTATAATTAAAGAAAAACCAACTGCGTATTTAAAATATTTAGAGTATTTTAAATTGGGGGATTTACGCAATTGATTTTTTGTTTTATTCCAGCTATATAAATCTATTTTGTTGTTTTCATTGGTAAATGCCCAGAGTTTTTTTAAATTAATAAATTCTTTTTTATTCTCTTCAGAAGCTTCAATCCAATCAAAAATTAAAGCAACTTCTTCTTCTGTTGCTTTATTGTTAAGGTATTTGTAAATTAAATTCTTCATTGTTAATTGAAAATGAACTATTTTTTATAATTAGAATTTTACGAATAAGGTTAGGATACTTTTTTACTTAAAATCTTATTTACTTAATTTTTTTAATTTCTTCTATTTTTCATAAACTCTTCTTTCAATTTCAGAATTTCAGGATTGTTATTAAAAGCAAACTTCATCAAATCTTTATTAGACATGGTTTTTAAAGTATCTTTATTAAAACTTTCAAGAAGTTTTTTTCTCAAATTTTCTACAATTAAATTTATTTCTACATTTCCTTTAGGATTGTAAAACTTTTTTTGGAGTTCATAAGGCATTTTAATTTCTTGTCTTTTTGCTAAATTTTTTACAAAATCTTCATTTTGCCATAAGTGATAGCCTACTCTTTCCCATTTGTAAGTAATTCTCAATTTTGCAATTCTAGTTTTTTTCCAGTCACCAAACTCATTCATTAAAACAACACTTAAAGAATCTGAATATGTGTTTAATCTTTCTTTTATAAACTTATAATCTTTTAGGGTTTTATTAAATTCTTCAGAATTAATTTTAATATTAAAATCTTTATCTAGAAATTTATAAGGATGATTTAAATAATCAAAATCTTTATCATTGTCTTGAGCAATAACAATAGGTATATTAAATATTAAAAGGATAAATACTACTTTCATAAAAGATTTTTTTGCCTTCTCTTTTTTCAAAGTGATCCTTTCGATTATA
>TARA_R110002051_G_scaffold53697_1_pt1 | contig 10797 bp, 15 predicted proteins | sample TARA_R110002051 | Tara Oceans TARA_R110002051 (sample SAMEA4397023) | marine metagenome | biome: Polar Biome; feature: [MES] marine water layer (ENVO:01000295) within the mesopelagic zone...; material: water (ENVO:00002006), including particulate matter (ENVO:01000060) such as......
AGGCAGCCCCGGCTCCTGCCCCGGTCATGCCTCAGCAGGATAACGGTCAGACAGTTGGCGTAGCCCCGGCAATGGGCCCTGATTCATCAGCACCAAGTACGTTCATGGATCAAGTAAGAGTAGCCGATCAGGGAGGGGTAGAAGGAAACGCCCAACCTGCACCAGCGATGCCCCAGCAGGATAGCGGTCAGTCATTCGGCGCAGCATCGGCTATGGCTCAGCAGGCCAGCGGTGAACCACTGATGGGATCACATTCATTTATGGATCATGCAATTACTTCAAACGCAGGTCAGCCCATAGCTCCTACTTTCGGAGCTACAGAGTCTAATTTTGGCGAGGACCCCTTTGCTCAAAATAACCAGCAACAAACAGATTCTCGAAAATCTATCGAGCGTGAAAATGATGCTGGCGAATTGCCTAAACCAACTCGAACCCCCCCAAGCAAACCCCTTGACTAAAAATGAAATAAAAAAACCGGCCTTTGGCCGGTTTTTTGTGACTTTCAAAATTCATCGGAAAGATGATGTATAGCGTTGATATTGGCGGCTCTATTAAATGCCGCTTCAGATTGAGTGACGCTAGTAAAATCACCCAAAATGCTTTTTCGTCTACTGGTAGCCCTCCCCCATTCCTCAGCCCCAATGTTTTTCAGATTTCCTTTTTTTATTCTTTCCGATGAAGAAGTTTTATACCTCGATTTTTCAGCAGAAATCCTGCCAACACCACCGTAAGCTGCAAGATGTACAAATGTGTTGTCTACCATCGCTACAGTCGTTAATAGCATTATTCCAAAGCTCACTCCAAAAGATGCCGGAAAAACACCAATACTCGGCACACAAAGAGCTAATGCCACAGCCCACCCGCTGACCAATACCGCCAAAGCCAGTCTTGAAGACTTTATAGCCAGCGTGAAAGCTGCATTGGCACAGCCTACCCATGCTATGAAATACATTTGCGCTGCCTGATCCGAGGGAAATTCCAACCACCCTGCAAACGCACTGACGTGTATGCCTGTACAAATAATCCATGCAGAAAGCACGCCGTAGGCTTTTTTTGACAAAGCTTTCATCGCTCAATTCCTCTTATGTATCACTACAAGTGTATAGCTACGCGACAAAATCCAAAATTAATTCACTGTTCTGGCTAATGTAACTGTATAGATACAAATCTCCGGTTGCGCTAAGACCTACCCCCTTGATAATTGGCTCCAAATCTGTCGCTGTCAGCAAACAGCCTTTGGGTGTCTATCACTTATGAAAATCTCCAAATCAATTTGTGCTATTGCCTTCGCCACGACTCTGGTTGCATTGCCGGTCTGCGCGTCTGCGTCCATCTACTATTCTCAGCCAGCGCACGGTCCACTGTACGGGACTATGTATGACGCTCCTGCTCGGGCCTATGACATTGATCCCTTGTTACTTTACTCGGTCGCGCTTGCAGAGAGTGCCTGGCGTGGCGAAAAAAATGGTGAGATTCAACCCTGGCCTTATACCCTTCGCGTTTTAAGTGAGCCAGGCAACTACCAGCCGAGTCTTGCAGACGCTCAGAAGGAATTGCAGCGCTACCTCAATCGCTATCAATCCATTGATATCGGAATCATGCAAGTGAATAGTAAGTATCATGGCCACCGCGTTGATTCCATAACCGACTTGCTAATCCCAGAAAATAACCTGCTAGTCGGTGCGCAAATTCTTCGTGAAACAATTGACTCCGCTCCAGGAGACCTTCAATTAGGCATCGGACGTTATCACCACTGGGCGGATGAAGTACGTGCCCGTAGCTACGGCTCACGTATTTTAGCCATTTACGAAAACTTGCGACTTATGCTGCAATAAATTAGGAACGCGCATGAGTACTTCCCTACCCCAATATTCTGCTTGCTTGTATCGGTGGGACTTGAGCATCTGGCGTATTCTCCATCAGGTTTCTGTGCAAGAACCTAGTCAAGCGGCAGAAGCTTTTGACCTGCCTGCGCATATTGTTGAGGCGATTGCTGACCTCTCGCCTCGTGAATGTGAACAGCTGGCATCAGGAGTTATGTGCTCTTTCGTGCCATTGTTTTCAACAGTAGAAATGGAGTCAATTGTCACCAGCAATAATACTGGTGAGCTTGAAATATCTGACGGCACTAATCTGAATATCTTAGAAAGGATATATTGGGAGCTTGTGGCCCGAGCAGCAAACCAAGACCCTCTGAACGCATCAGTCCGCTTTGGCCTTTCTAATGAAACAATACGTCTACTAGGCCATGCATCACCCATCCTGATACATGACATTTGCTCTACCCTTTACGTAGATTTTAGGCTTCGCTTTGAACCTGAAATTATTCTCGAAATGCAGCGTGCTTCGTCTGTAACTGCTTTGATGAAGCGTGCCGCCGCAGCGCTAGGCTAAAAGGAAAAGAAATGCAACTTGGCGTAGAATCTATCCAGCGAATCACTCTTGCGCGGGAACTGATCGTGCGTGGGTACGTTAACAAAATTATCGAAATAGAAGCAGGCCTGGGAACAAAGACGCTGAACCGGCTTCGGGCTTCACTAAAGACTGAAGGCTTAACATGGTCACCACCACCGCGAGGCACCCGTCAGGCCCAAACTATCATCAAAAAGGTAGCCCATCGCCAAGAGTTCTCTATCATCATGCTGGCATACCGCCGCTATGGTGGAGATTCAATCTTCAAGGCCGTCGATGTATCCGCGCTAAACAAAGCTTACGATACATACCGACTGATCAAGCATGAGTTTTCTCCTCACACCGAATTAGCGAATATCAACGATTGCTACACACTCGCTGTAGATGTTCGATCTGCTGATGCAGAGTTCGAGCACTGTCATGACTGCAACGTGCCCTTCTTCGTCAGCTTTTCACAAGAATCTAGTTACCGTTGCCCCTTCTGCCTCAACCGTGAAGCAGCACATAGACACCAACACTCTTCGGCTGCATAGGCTAATGGTCCATACACAATCTGGTAAAAAACCAGCCCAATATAGGCTGGTTTTTTTCATTTTACGGCTTTCTAAGCCAAGGTAGCGATTCCTGGTATCGCAACTACTGTCTCTACAACTGCTCCCCACCCGCTGCTCCCCCACCTTAAGACGAAGCTTACAGCCTCTATCCATCGCTTTTCGCTGTGTACATACACAATCATCCCGGCCAAACCGCTGATCCAACAGCATATCTTGCTTACCTATTCAAGAAAGAGCGAGCAAGAAAGGGTGCGCTCAAATAGTGATTGCGCATATTTAGTCGTACAAATTCAAACCACCGATCTCTGTCTATATAGTCAAAAACATACATTCTAACAGGAAGATGTATATATTTTCCTTATCTATTTGAATATCTGAACAAGTTTACAATTTTGTACACATATGAATATTCAAATTTATGTGCCTGTATCGTATAATCAGCCTTGCCAAGGAATGGTGCATATCGAACGCAAAAAACATACGAGGCGATACAAAATGTCAAAAAACCTAAACATAGCTAGCCTGGATATAGGGTTTCATAACCTGAAAGGGGGCAAAACAACGGCAACGAGCGTGGATCAACTGCGAGAAAAATTGATAGCGCCAGAAGCTTCAGATATCGACCTGGAGCTGTTTTTACTTCCTGCTGGGGCCTGCCCTACAAGAGAACTTCCGCACAGCTTAGGCGCGGAAATTGGGGGGGAGACGGTCGAAATTAATGGCGAGCCTTGGCAAGGCGGTGTTGGCTTTGGCCTAACGCCCAACATCAATAAAGACTACTCAGACGCATATAAGCACACCACCGAGTGGAAAGCCTTATTGCTAACTGGTTTAAAGCGACTTGGCATGAAACAAGTAGATTGCCTAGTGCTTGGTCTTCCGTGCGATGAGTTTTATAACAGCCCCACAGCAGTTAATGACGTTATTAAGCTAAGCAAAGGTTTGCACAAAATAGATGGAAACCTAGAAGTAGACGTAAAGCACGTCATTGTATTACCTCAGCCTTTGGGTTCGTTTCATGGTTATTATCTTTCTGAGCCAGATGAAAACATTAGAAAATTACTGAAGAAAGCGGTGACCGTTGTTGCTGATCCAGGCTACGGAACATTCGATTTTGTAGTAATCAACAAAGGGGAGCATGTTCTTCAGCAAAGCGCTGGCTCTACCCGTAAAAGCATACGTGCCGTATGCTTAGAAACTGCGCGCTTATTGAAGCAGGATAACCCTGATTTAACACTTGCCCCCAACGATGTAGAGCAATGTATTTTAACCAAAGACTGGGAAATAGTGGTTAATAGTAACCTCGTTAATATAGAAGATACATTCAAAAAAGCTGCGGACAATATCGGCAAAGCAGCGTTTAAACATCTTCGCACGACACTTGCCTCAAGCTCCATTAATCCGCAATTATGTATATTAACAGCGGGGGGGGCCGAAGTATTTAAGGATATCGCCTTAAAAGAGTCTGGTGCAGACAAAATGCTAACAAGCCCGTATAGCATTTATCTCAACGTTTTTGGATATCTATACGAAGCCTTAAAGCGGAAGCAAGCAAACGAATGGTGATGCCTTTAAGCGGGGGCATCCCCCCTGCTTAAAGCATTATTGCGGAGGTTGAAATGGTAAATTATATAGTTTTAAGGGGGCATATATACGCTGATGTTAACCCTCTTTCACTTGCATGGTCAAAGAAAGGGTCTCGCCTTTTTCCAAAGGCGATGGTGAGCAACGCTGAAAATATTTTACGCTTTCTATCACTAGGCTTTAATCCTGAGATTAACCATGCTCAAAACATACTGAGCGCTTTAAATAATGAAAATCCAAAACAGAAACCGTACCTTTTGCAAGTGAGTATTGACCCCGACCAGCACCACTTTTTATATAACACGCTATCGCCTATAAAAACCGATGAGGGTCGTCTGCAAGAGCTTCTGAGAATACATGATATGTGGGTGCTTTTTTTTGGCTCGCATATCTACACAGATAATCCAGTTAAGAAGCTTTTAAACTCGTCTAGTCACCACTTTAAGTGGTCCCTTGTCGCTACCACAAGCTCCTCTCCTGATGATTCTGGAGCTACATCTACAGCTCTTAAAGACGTAACCAATCATAATGAAACACCCAATAGGGAAAATTTAAAGAACGTTGCTAATCAAAAAAAAGCTAAAGAGGATAACCAAGCAGATATTAGAGAACCCTCTGCCGTTAGCTCTAAAAGCGAGGCTTCTGCGGCCGTGGTCCATGCAGCTACAAAAAAAACGCACGGAGAATCAAATAATCTTTTGGATGGGATCATAAAGTCGTAATGCTCGCTCTATATTAAAAAATAAAGCTGGGAAGTATTTTAATATAAAATACCTTTCATGCATTAATGTCTTCCAATTGGACTACGTATAAGAAGTTGATTACCGTAGACCAATAGGGAAAATTGGTTTAAAGACGCCCCTCTTTTCCCTATTGGTCTACAAGCCTAAACTTAGGCTCTGTAAACCAATGGACCTGCAAATATAAACTTGCGTTTCGTAAACCAATATTGGTTTACGAATATGAACTTGCCTGCCGTAGACCAATAGGGATTTTCCTATTGGTCTACGGCAGGCAACTTTCCGCTTTTTTCAGAAAACCTACAGATACCAACTTCATGTTTGTAAACCAATAGGTGGAAATTGCAAAAAAGCTGCTATCTTTCCCTATTGACCTACGACCATCAACTTCTATATCGTAAACCAATATATTGGTTTACAAAATCGTAGACCAATAGATAATTATTGGTTTACAGGGCTACGTAGGTTTTCTATGGATATTAAATCGGCTGCTGAGACAACACGTTCGGATTTGCTCAACATGCGCGATTCGCTAGCGGCTGAGCTAGATCGCATACGCAATCATGCTCAAGTAATTTGTGATTTGCATTGGGAGAGCGTCCGAGAAGAAGCGAATCGACGGACGCCACGTTTCATCACTCGCATCCGTGTCACAACAGGATCACTCCAATGCCAATGGCTGCGAGCCGGTGGCAAGCCGCCTTCTGAGCCAGGGGGTAAAATTTTGGCGACCCTGGTGCCGAAGGGAACTAGTCGTTTCAATCCACGATATAAAAAATCAGTCTTTAATTCGGCCGATCCGTGGGAGCGTGAAATAATAGATGAAACAGAAAACAACTATGCAATGTTGCGGGAGCGCTACATGGCCATATCTAAAATGAAAAATGACTTAGCTAAAACCATAGAGTTAACTAAAAAGAGTTTTGAGCGAGTAGGTGTTCCATGGGACCAATAGCGAGAAATAACTCCATTGCGTATGGAATTGCGGAGCATGCTCGATTTCATCAATTATGCTCAATGCACCATAATCCCTTGACGCGGAACTATAAAATCTATAGCTATCTGCAATTTTTTATTTTTGCGATGTTGGCGATAGCATTTATTGTATGGTTTTCTAATGTCCGATTAACGGCCAGCTCAGAGTGGATAGCAGGCACATTACTAATAGTGATCCCTGCAGTGGCTATTGTTGTTTTTGCGGTCGATCATTTACTACTGAGAGTGTTGTTTACTATGGAGCAACGCCAGTACATTAACGAAATGCCACATAAACTCTTGCGGGCTGATTTGTACGCCAGTGAAAAACGCTATTGCTCTGATAATCAGCCCAACGGATTTGTACCTGACCAACTGTTTCTGAACGATGATGCTGAAATCGTAATTTGCGATACCAAAACCCGTGATCGATTACGGGTATATCCAACCGATACACAGCAGATCGTCAAATATGCAACTGAGCTATCGAGTCTCGAATCTCGCCGTATCTGCAGGACAGCCTATATCCGTTGCGTTACTCCAAGCGTTACTCGTTTTCTCCCCATAAAACTACGCTTCTGATCTCTAAGATGCCCTTAAGGGCATCCTAGAGCCCCACCGCTATTCCAATATCACTGATATAATCGCTCGATGAACATAACGAGCATTCACCGTGATCTACCAAACGTTAAGTGAACAATTAACTGAATCAGCAACTGAACTCCTGCAGGAGGCGTTGTTACACCCCAGTGTGCTCGACACAAAGCGTCTGTCTCTGGTTCCTCTCTACGGAGTGACGCCACAAGAAATTTGCGATATACGTGTTCTGCTCGACATTAAAGCGTTGGAATTTCAGCTATCACCCCAGTGCCCGTTCTATACAATCATGCCTGCTGACCAATTCTATTCATCGCTGAATAGTCACTGGATAGCGGTGAGGGGTGGTTCCCGTGTATTAGCATTGGCTATGCAAGAGTTCTCAGCGGGTCGTATTAAACAAAACGACGAAACGTTGCTAGTTCAAATTATTGAAAAACTACCATCAGAATTTCTGCTCATTATTAGGAACCTATAAATGACGAATCGAGACACGCAGGAAAACCGTGCCGGTTTCTGGAGTGCAGTCACCGCACTAACGGGTGTGTTTGTACAAACGCTCTTTTTCTATGAATTGAGCATAACAGCTTCAGTGATAACCGGGATGTTGTTATCGCTTTATTATGCGTTTCAATTGGGAAAAGACTCAATTTTTAGCGGGGTGGCATGGCTGTTGTTAATTTCTGTTGTGTCCGCAGTGATGCATGTTATTACCTATTTTTTGTTCGTTAACCAGTTATTGGAAGTTTAAAATGTCAAAAAAAACCATAACAGTATTAAGCGTTGCAGTAGGTGTCGGGGCAATTGCTATCCTTGGCTTGGGCGCGTTTACGTATTCTGCGATCAGCCAGCAAAACCAGGCACTCGACAATGTGAATCAAGCCCTCCTAGCTCTGGCAGAACAGCAAGGCTCTCCCAAGGCAAGCATCGATCTGGACAGTTCGGTAGAACGGGCGCTGTTAGCAATGCAGGCGCGTGAAGCCGAAGAGCGTAGAGCTTCGTTGTTTGCTGGCTACGAACAGGCTATGCCCGACCTAGAAAGAGACCAGTGGGTATATGGCAACCCAGAAGCGCGCTTCACACTTGTGGAGTACGCTGATACTGAATGTTCTTACTGCAAGCGTTTTCACAGCACCCCAAAAGGAATCGTAGATGCCAGTAATAGCAATGTGAACTGGGAATACCAGCATTTAACGGTAATGGGAGAACGTTCTGTTACACAGGCGCAGGCGGCGGAGTGCATAGGTGAACAACTGGGTAACCAAGGATTCTGGGTGTTTCTCGGTGAAATCTACCAGCGGACCTCTAGCAATGGGCAGGGAGCCGGTGACTTACGCTTATTAGCTACAGAAGTTGGCGCTGATACCGCCGAATTTGATCGCTGTATAGCTAGCGGTCGATATATCGATGACATACAAGCGGCTACCACGTCTGCACGCGCACTCGGTATCAGCGGAACCCCTGCGACCATGGTGGTAGACAACTACACTGGTGAAACGCAGCTTCTTGGCGGTGCACAACCACCGGAAGCTTTTGTCCAAGTAATGCGCCAAATGATGCAGCGCGACAGCTAGGGGGGAAATATGCCTATACCTGGGCCCGCACTACTCATAGGATTGGGGGTTTTTCTCATGCGCAGTTCACTTAGCGGTATTATTCTTGGCGGCGTTCTCACCATGGCCGCAATGCATCTTTGGCCTCAGCATATGGCTACACCTTATGCTTGGGTTGGACAGGCCTTAAAAGCAATAGGCGTTGGTCCCTAACTCAAAAGATCTGCAACGAAACCAAAAAGCCACCGCGTATGTGTGAAGTGCATTACTGGTGGCTTTTTGATGGGCTTGTGAACCTTTCATTGTTTTTACAGTCTCTTAGAGGCGCGTTTTGTTAGCGAAAAGTGAACCATTGTGTATTTCAACGCTAGTTACATAGCGATATTCGGCAAATATGCTTATTATTTGCATGTGGGCACTGCAGCTTCAAACACGTCCGCGTAAAAAGACTAAAACGAGAGGCTGGTCAACATGACCCTAACTACCTTTCTGGCAGAATGGTGCTTTCAGGCATTAACCGAGCGTATGACGTTTACTCGCTTAGAGTTGTGGCATCGTTTTCAGTCAGCTTCAGACTTAGAGCTAGCACGGCAAATTAAGCCTGATAGCTTTGGATATACACTCGAAGAGATAGCCACCGTCATAAGTGATATTCGCACGGCTAATGCTGGTGATCTTGGCGAGTTCGCCTTGTTTGCATTGGGACTAGGCAATGTTCCTCTTCGCCCCTCTGACCTGACAGCCGAACGACGCGACACGTTGATCAGGTTGGAACTAATTGCGTTGGGGCCCTCAAGCGTAGAATCGTCAGTGAAAACTCTGGCAGATGCGATTCAGCCTAATTCCATAGATAATTTGCGCACACTGGCCCAAAAGTACAAAGTACCAGGGGAGTACATTGCATCCTTGCAAAAAAAGGATAGTCAAACGCTAGGAGAAGGGGCCAAAGTTAAGGCTATCGAATCAAAGTTACCAGATTTAGTCGTTCACACTAGAGAAGCCCAAGAAGACCACGAATATGGACGAAGAATGGCGCAATTAAGTAGACTGCTAAGCATGCCCTAGTAGTTCAGTTTATTTTTTTTCACATACTTAAAAACCTGCATCATTGGAGCAGGTTTTTTGTTGTTCACACACTAATCAAAGTGCCTCGCATGCGAGGCACTAGCATAGCCTGCTAACTATGTAGCGTACGATCAAAGTGCCTCGCATGCGAGGCAGTAAGATAGCCTGCTAACTGTTATATATGTCTTCAAAGTGCATCGCATGAAAGCTTTCACAACATACCGCGCCCCTTTCCTTACGGCTTGATTGCCTCCTCTTGAAACAGATCAACCGAAACCCTCCCTTAAGGTATCTCTAGCCGCTGCTACGAATCTCCATGCCTCCAATAGACTGTTCATTCCAGAAAAACAGCTGTAGGAGAAGGTATGCCCCACCCCAACCAAGGTTCGTTAAGCGAAGAAGAGTTACAGGCGGTCGAAGACAAGCTAGCAGAGCTTGAGGACGGCGATCCTGCAAGCTGACGTAGTTTGACATTACGTGACCAGCAAGGGCCTGTAAAAACCAAAGAGACTTTGCGTTCATGCATGATAGGAATAGTTAAAACGTTAGGTGTCGATCTATTCACATCCGTTCCCGCTCAGGCATTCATGAACAAGGATTGGATCGAAGAACTGATCCAAAGCGGTGTTATAGTCACAGAACAAGCCGGAAAAAGTACCCTTTTTGAACCGCCGTATACATTGCACTAACGGCCGTTATGATTTTCCCCAAATAAACACAGGATTACTCGGCTGTGAGTCGAAAACATACACGACGAAATGCACTAGGGCAGATCGCTTCTTCTGCAGTAACCGCTGCTTGGTATACGTACATTATCGCGGGCGGCGTAATCTTTATACTCGGCATCAGTGACAATGTTGCGTACGCACTTTGGGCAGTAGGATTGGGAAAAGCCCTGCTTCGCGACGTTGGTGGGAGGCAACAAAGGCGCACCCATCAGTCCTCCCCTGAAGACGCAAAGCACCAAACGCGGAGCGAGGAGCTGCTGGCGGACGGAAAGGCGTATACACGAACCCGTGCACTCATGACCGAACACGAGCAGCGCTGCTATCGACACTTACAACAGCGCCTCCCGGCGATTGCCCAAGAGCTAGGGGTAGAAGCAAGCGTATTGCGGATACATAGCAAGGTGCGCGTTGTAGACGTTGTACAGCCGAACAGCCAGCGCTACATGGAAGGAACGCGAGATCACCTGGGGCTCTTTCGCCAAATAAGCCAATGGCATTTCGATTTTGTTGTGTGCGACGACACCAACCAAAAGATACTGTTGGCGCTGGAGTTGGACGACTCATCGCACCAGCTACCCGACCGCGTAAG
>TARA_R110002051_G_scaffold74356_1_pt1 | contig 10793 bp, 10 predicted proteins | sample TARA_R110002051 | Tara Oceans TARA_R110002051 (sample SAMEA4397023) | marine metagenome | biome: Polar Biome; feature: [MES] marine water layer (ENVO:01000295) within the mesopelagic zone...; material: water (ENVO:00002006), including particulate matter (ENVO:01000060) such as......
AATTGCCGGATTCGATGATGTGCTGTTTGATGCCATGCAGAAAGAAGTGGCGCGCCAGGAAGCCCACATCGAACTGATTGCTTCCGAAAACTACGCCAGCCCCCGCGTACTCGAAGCCCAGGGCAGCCAGCTGACCAATAAATACGCCGAAGGTTACCCCGGCAAGCGTTACTACGGCGGCTGTGAATTCGTCGATATCGCTGAAAACCTAGCGATTGATTACGCCAAAGAGCTGTTCGGCGCTACCTACGTCAACGTACAGCCCCATTCGGGCTCGCAAGCCAACAGCGCCGTTTTTCAGGCACTGGTTAAGCCAGGCGACACCATTCTAGGCATGAGCCTGGATGCTGGCGGTCACCTGACTCACGGCGCCAAGCCGAGCTTTTCGGGCAAGCACTACAATGCCATTCAGTACGGCCTCAATGACCAAGAGCTGATCGATTACGACCAAGTGGCCCAGCTTGCTCGTGAGCACAAGCCCAAAATGATCATTGCCGGTTTCTCTGCCTATTCGCAAATTGTGGATTGGGCCAAGTTTCGCGAAATCGCCGATGAAGTGGGCGCTTACTTACTGGTCGATATGGCGCACGTCTCAGGCTTGGTAGCGGCGGGTGTTTACCCGAGCCCCTTGCCCCATGCGCACGTGGTCACGTCTACCACCCATAAAACGCTGCGCGGCCCGCGTAGTGGTGTGATTCTCTCGGCAGAAAACGACGCGGATATCGAGAAGAAGCTGCAGTCGGCGGTATTCCCCGGTGGCCAGGGCGGCCCCTTGATGCACGTGATTGCTGCCAAGGCAGTTTGCTTCAAAGAAGCCATGGCGCCTGAGTTCAAAACCTACCAGCAGCAGGTGGTGAAAAACGCCAAGGCCATGGCCAAGGTGTTTATCGACCGCGGTTACGACATCGTCTCCGGCGGCACTGAAGACCACCTGTTCCTGCTCTCGCTGATCAAGCAGGGCGTAACCGGTAAAGACGCCGATGCGGCGCTTGGCCGTGCCCACATCACCGTCAACAAGAACGCCGTTCCTAACGACCCGCAAAGCCCGTTCGTCACCTCCGGCCTGCGTATTGGCACGCCGGCAGTCACCACACGCGGTTTCGGCGAAGAAGAGTGTACCCAGCTGGCTGGCTGGATCTGCGACATTCTGGACGTCCTGGCCAAAGGCGAAGACACCAGCGCCATTGAAGCGAAGGTGCTGGATAAAGTGGCTGACGTCTGCGCACGGCTGCCTGTTTATAAGTAGTCGCTATAGCGATTCTCCTGGCTAAGGACAGCCCAAAAAACGGGTGACCCATGCGGGCCACCCGTTTTTTGTCTCTGTTGTGGTAGCGCATAAAAAAACCCGCCGGGGGAGGCGGGCATGAAAGGGCTTGGTTCACTGCAGCCCACTGGCATCAGGTGAGGGGTATACAAGACCACCAGTGGTTACAATTTGAGTATAGCTATTTATGAGGCGTTGCCAAGTACTGTCTCAGTTTTTTAAAGTTTTGTCTCATTTTTTTAATGGGTATCGGTGCGACAGTGCACTATTGTGTTCCATGCATTATTTTGGTGCATTCAGGCTGCTTCCTTTTGGTGCTTGGGAGTGTGGTGCGCCATAAAAATCTAAAAATCCCCGGTAACCCCCTGCTAAAGCTACACTTCTCTGATTTGGCTTATAACTTGCTATCCTTTTCATAGCCAACTACTCGTTGGTCATCGCCATAGGGCATCGCAGGCTACTGTCTTGACGATGTGCTAAGACCGAATAGAGGTAGTGCCATGCCGGAATCCAATCATTTTTCAGCGCCGCTTTCTCCGTCGCCTTCTCCGTCACCATCGCCGGTAGACCCAGCGTTTCAGCCGCGTCTGGTAGTGACCGATTTAGATGGCTCGCTGCTGGATCACCATAGTTATGACTTTAGTCCCGCCGCGCCGTGGCTTGCTCGTTTAAAACAAATGGGTGTGCCGGTCATTCCGGTCACCAGTAAAACCCGTGCGGAGTTGATTCCGCTGCGCGAAGCGTTGGGCCTGACGGGTACGCCTTTTATCGCTGAGAATGGAGCGGTGATTGGCCTGCCGCCAGGTTGGTGCCATGCGCGGTTAGACCGCCCTGGTAGCGGTCGCGATGGCGTTGTGATTAAACACCCAGGGGTGGATGTTGGCTTTATTCGTGCGCGCTTAAAGGTGTGGCGCGAGCGCCTGGGGTTTCAATTTACCCGAATGGGTGAGCTGAGTGTGCAGGACGTCATGGAGCTGACTGGATTGGACGAGCCCCGCGCCCGTGATGCGCGGCAGCGGGAAGGCAGTGAGCCGTTGTTATGGAAAGACAGTGACTCAGCATTAGAGACGTTTCGTGCTGCTCTGGAGGGGGATGGCCTACAGCTAACGCAAGGCGGGCGTTTTTGGCATGTCATGGGGCGCTCGGCGGATAAAGGCAGTGCAGTAGAGTGGTTAGTGAAACGTTTTACGGCATTAAGAGGCCGCACGCCTCTCTCGTTAGGGCTGGGTGATGGACCGAACGATATCTCTATGCTTGAAGCGGTTGATCAAGCCGTCGTCATCCGCGGTTGTCACAACTTAGTCGTAGAGCCGCGTAATACTTCGCTATATCGCACGGAAGCAACAGGGCCGACCGGCTGGGCAGAGGGGGTTGCCCACTGGTGGGGGCGAGACGACCGCCGTTTAGCGACGGCGGAGAAAGATGATGCTGTTGTTATTTGAGAACAGTTCGGTATTTGAGAACCGTTCCATGAATCCAGGGAGGCAAGCGCATGAGTGACTTTCATCAAAATGGGATTATTACCGACTTCCATAACCTGACTAAGCGTTCAGTCGAGGCACTTGAAGAGGAGCTATGCCAATTTTCCCGACGGCGGCCGATGGGCTTGATTCTACCGTCGCTTTTTTCCGAATTGGAAGGACCTGCGCTTTCAGCGATTGTTGATGAACTGGTTAAGGTCCCTTACCTCAATGAGATTGTTATTGGTCTGGATCGCGCCGACCGCGAACAGTTTTTATACGCACGCGAATTTTTCTCGCGTCTGCCGCAGCATACGCGCATTTTATGGAACGATGGCCCGCGCCTGAAAGCGCTCGATGCGGAACTGGAAGAGCATGGGCTAGGGGCGTTGGAGCCAGGCAAAGGACGCAATGTGTGGTACTGCGCAGGTTATATGTTGTCATCTGGGCGCTCGACGGTGGTCGGGCTGCACGATTGCGATATTCTCACCTACGAGCGTGGCCTGCTGGCGCGGTTGATGTACCCGGTGGCCCACCCCAATTTCAACTACAGTTTTTGCAAAGGCTATTATCCCCGCATTGCGGAAGGCAAGCTAAATGGCCGGGTTTCTCGGTTGTTAGTTACGCCGTTGCTGCGGGCGCTGAAAACCGTCTGTGGGCCGCTGCCCTATCTTGACTACTTGGATAGCTTCCGTTATCCACTTTCAGGTGAGTTTGCGATGCGTAGCGAAGTGCTGGAAGGCATTCGTATCCCCGCTGATTGGGGGCTGGAAATCGGTGTGCTATCGGAGCTGCAGCGTAACTACTCACTGCGCCAGCTCTGCCAAGTCGATATTGCCGATGCCTACGACCACAAGCATCAACCGGTTAGTGAAGATGATCCCAACGGTGGCTTAAACCGGATGAGTTTGGATATCTCAAAAGCGCTGTATCGAAAATTAGCCACTCAGGGTATTACCTTTAGCAGCGAAGATTTCCGCACGCTCAAGGCGACTTACTACCGCTTCGCATTGGATTTGATCGAGGCCTACGACCACGATGCCACGATGAATGGTCTGAGCCTTGATCGCCATAGTGAGGAGCAGGCGGTTGAGCTATTTGCCAGTAATTTGCTCGAAGCAGGCAACCTTTTCCTGGATAACCCCAGAGAACGGCCCTTTATTCCCAGTTGGAACCGGGTACAGGCGGCCGCACCTGACTTACTTACCCGCATGCACGAGGCGGTCGAGCTGGATAATCAAGGTAAGGTTTAACCCCACAGACTGCATAATGAAAAAAAGCCAGCTACCCACCGGTAGCTGGCTTTTTTGTCATTGAAGAGTTCTGCCCCTATGTCGTTACTATCGGCCTAAACAGGATAGAGATGAGCGAAATGTCTCATAAATGCTGTTTGGTGTATCACTCTTATTTTTTTGAATAGTAGCTGCTGTAATATTCAAAAATAGTCTAACGATAGAACCTGTAATGCACTATGCTGTCTTTAAAGCATGAGAATGCGATTACCACTAATGGGAGGCAGCAATGCAACGCCCAATCGTTACACCCTTTTTTGATGAGCCCACGAACACCTTTAGCTATGTCGTTCAAGATCCCGACAGCCGCGCCTGCGCGATCATAGATTCGGTACTCGACTTTGATTATGCCGCAGGGCGAACGGATGTGCGTTCAGCTGACAACATCATCGCCTTTGTTCGCGAACACCAACTCGACGTCGCCTGGATTTTGGAGACTCATGTGCATGCCGACCACCTCTCGGCAGCCCCCTATCTGCATGAGCAACTAGGGGGCAAAACCGGTATTGGTGCAAAAATAGTCAAGGTGCAAGAGATCTTCGGCAAGGCGTTCAACGCGGGTACCGAATTTGCTCGGGATGGCAGCCAATTTGATGCGCTGTTCGAAGAAGGGGATACGTTCACCATTGGCCAATTACAGGGCCATGTGCTGCACACCCCAGGGCATACGCCCGCCTGTTTAACCTACGTAGTGGGCGATGCCGCTTTTGTAGGCGATACGCTGTTTATGCCGGATTATGGCACCGCGCGGTGTGACTTTCCCGGCGGCGATGCGCGCACTCTTTATCACTCTATTCAAAAAGTGCTGGCGCTTCCCGAGCAGACGCGGCTGTTCTTATGCCACGACTACAAAGCCCCCGGCCGCGATACCTTTCAGCATGAAACCAGCGTAGCGGAACAGCGCAGTGAGAATGTCCATGTTCATGAAGGCATCAGCGAAGACGAGTTTGTGAAGATGCGCACCGAGCGCGATGCCACCTTAGGCATGCCACGGCTCATCATTCCTTCGGTGCAGGTCAATATGCGTGCAGGGGAGCTGCCTCCAGCGGAAGAGAACGGCACTGTCTATCTCAAAGTGCCGATTAATTTTTTCTAACGATTTAAATGCGATCTAAGGAGTCACCAGTGGATTGGACAGCAGGTTTACAAGGGCTGGTTGGGGGTGTGTTGATCGGACTTTCCGCTACCTGGCTGATGGCAACGCTGGGGCGTATCGCGGGCATCAGTGGCATCGTGGGCAACTTGATAACCCAACGCCCCAAGGGCGATAGCACTTGGCGAGTGGCTTTTCTATTAGGGCTGATTAGCGGCCCGCTTTTGCTTATGGCGTTAGGTGGCGGCTTGGGAAACGTGGCAGGAAGCCCGGGTGAGGTGATTGGCGCGCCAGCCGGTGGTGTCGGATTGATGTTGGTGGCCGGCTTGCTGGTGGGTGTGGGCACAGGGCTTGGCAGCGGTTGCACCAGTGGGCATGGCGTATGTGGTCTGGCACGCTTGGCGCCACGCTCCATGGCAGCCACCGGTATGTTTTTGCTGACGGCGCTAGTGACCGTTTATATCTCGCGCCATCTGTTAGGCCTAGGCGGTGTGCAATGAACAGGAGTGTCATGAACAGGAACGCGATGAAAACAGCGGCTGGTTATGCGGCGGGGCTGATGTTTGGTTTGGGTTTGGCAATTTCCGGCATGACCGACCCAGCACGAGTGCTGGGGTTTTTAGATGTAGCGGGCGCCTGGGACCCGACGCTGATGTTTGTGCTTGGCGGGGCCGTGGTGACCACCTTTATCGGCTATCGGCTGGTATTCAAGCGTTCGGCACCCCTGTTGGGTGGCGTCTTTCAGCTACCGACTAAACAGGAGCTGGATGGCAAGTTGCTGGGCGGCGCAGCCCTGTTTGGCATTGGCTGGGGGCTTTCCGGCTACTGCCCTGGGCCTGCGATCGCCTCTATTGGCGGTGTATCACTACCGCTAGCGGCCATGCTGGTGACGATGGTGCTGGGGTGGTTTGCCGCCAAAAGGCTCGGCTAATATAAGTCGGACTTATATGGCCGCTGCTGCTAACGCCCTTGCCTTTACTGCAAGGGCGTTTTGTTTTCTTAACGCTGGGTTAATGCGTGGCCGTCATGCTGTCAGGTAATAAAAAGGAAACCGTTATGCACGTCTTGCTGATTGAAGATGACCCGCTGGTGGCATCGGGTATCCGCTCTGGATTAATGACCTTCGATTTTGTCGTCGACCACGTCTCCACGCTCAACGCTGCTCGCCAATCGATGCGAACAGTCACTAGTGATGTGGTCATCCTTGACCGTGGCTTGCCGGATGGCGATGGCTTGCAGCTGTTGGCCGAGTGGCGTGAGCAGGGCGTCGATGTGCCGGTGCTGGTGTTAACCGCAAGAGATACCGTGCGAGACCGGGTGGATGGCCTGCAGGGCGGTGCCGATGACTATCTGGTCAAGCCCTTCGATCTGGATGAATTAGTTGCGCGCCTGCACGCTCTGCTGCGCCGTGTGGCAGGGCGCAGCAGCGGCATGATTTCCCATGGAGCCCTCGCGTTAGATCCCGCCGCCCGCGAAGTGTATGTCGAAGGGCAACTGATCTCACTGTCTCGCCGTGAGCTGGTGCTGCTGGAAACCTTCCTACAATCGCCGCGTAGCGTACTGTCGGCCGATCAGCTCAAAGACAGCCTTTATGGCATGAATGATGATGTCGAGAGCAATGCGCTGAATGTGCATATTCACCATCTGCGCCGCAAGCTCGGGAGCGGAGTGATCGAAACGGTGCGCGGGCTTGGCTATCGGCTGGGCAAGCCTGAGGCGGTGCACTTGGCGGGCACGCCTTATAAGGGTCGGCTATATAAGGACCAGCTATGAGTTTACGCGCGCGCTTACTGCTCACCCTGGGGCTCACCCTGGCGTTGCTATGGGGTATCGCCGCGGCGTGGCTGATGCGTGACCTGGAAGACAAATTTGTAGAAACCCTGGACCAACGCCTGGCGCAGTCGGCACGGATGGTAGCTGGGCTGGTTTTGCAGCTTCCTGTTGACGTTTGGGCGAACGCCGAGCATCCGGTGCTCTCCATTCCTTCTATTGAAGGGCTGGCCTGCCAGGTGCATTCACCCCAAGGCGAGGTCATGGCGCGCACCCATGCCGATATGGACGATGTGCTGGCGCCGGGAGAGAGCGGGCACACTTATCGCCAGGCTGGCGATGTGACCTGGCGGGTCTTCACCTACGAGCGCAATGGCATCGTGATTACCACCGCCGACCGGATGGATGAAAGGAACATACTGCTCAACGGTGTTATTCGGGTGGCGGTGGTGCCGTTTGTGGTGGCGCTGGTGGGCAGCATGGTGGCGCTGTGGCTAGGTATCTGGCGTGGGCTGGCACCGCTGACACGGCTGCGAGAGTCGCTTGCCAACCGCCATCCGGATGCGCTGGCCCCGGTGGCTACCTACGGCTTGCCAAAAGAGATCCGGCCTCTCATCACAACGCTTAACGCGCTGTTGGCACGGGTGCAGCAAACCATTATCCGCGAACAGCGCTTTACCAATGACGCCGCGCACGAGCTGCGCACGCCGCTGACGGCCATCAAGACCCACCTGCAAGTTGCCCGCCGCGTTGACGGGGAAGCGGCGAAGACATCGCTCAATCAGGCGGAAGAGGGCGTGGTGCGGCTGAGTTCAACTCTTGATCAGCTGCTGACTCTGGCACGGGTAGAAGGGCGTGCGCGGTTTGATGATGGCGAGGTAAGCCGTGTTGCGGATGTTGCCGAGTGTGCCCTGGCGGATTGCCACCACAGTCACTCTGGCCGCTTTGTGGTGCCCGTTGGCTGGCCAGAGACCACCCTGGCCATGCCTCGTGAGCTAGCGATTACCGCGCTACGCAATTTGCTCGATAACGCGCTGCACCATGGGCCGCCGGAAACGCCCGTAACGCTGGAGGCGCAGTGGGAGCACGGGCAGCGCTTTCTTACCTTCAGCGTCAGCGACCAGGGCTCTGGCGTCGATGACGCGACGCTCAAACAACTGACACAACGCTTCTGGCGCGCCAGCAAACAGCAGGGAAGCGGGCTGGGGCTGGCGATTGTCGCGGCAATCGCTGAACGATTCGATGGCGAAGTGGCGTTTGCCAGCCCGGCAGGGGGCGGGTTTACCGCTCGCCTGATGGTGCCAGTGGCGGACAGCTAAAAAAGATAACGCAAGGGAGAAACCGATATGAATAACAAATACGTCAGCAGGGTTGGTCTCTGTGTAGGTATCACCCTGTTCGCCGCAGGGGCGGTGGCCCAGGAGGGGGATGTGGAGCGGGGTCAAGCCGCCGCGGCCAGCTGTAGCGCCTGCCACCAGGCCGATGGCAGTGGCATGAATGTGCCTGATGGTGAGTCCTGGCCGCGGTTAGCTGGCCTGGATGCCGACTATATCGCCAAGCAGTTACATGATTTTAAAGCGGGGCGGCGTGAAAACGCGACGATGGCAACATTTGCCAATATGCTCAACGACCAACAAATCGCCGATGTGGCCGCCTACTACAGCCAGCTACCCGCTACCCAGGGACAAGGCGGCGATGAAGCCGACGAGACGCTACTGGCCCGCGGGCAGCAGCTCGCCGAACGTGGCGATTGGAACGCCTACATTGTTTCCTGCCAAAGTTGCCATGGGCCTGGGGGCAAGGGCGTAGGTGACACCTTCCCAGGCATTGCAGGCCAGCATGCCGGCTACATCCGCACCCAATTGTCGGCGTGGAAAAACGAGACACGCAGCAACGATCCGCAAAACCTGATGGGCGCCATTGCCAAGCGCATGAGTGATGACGACATCCAGGCTGTCTCCGCCTGGTACGCCAAGCAACCCGCCTCCGCCGACCAGGAGTCAACACAATGATAACCTGTCCACGCCCTCTCGTTTTAGCGCTTACTGGCTGTTCATTGACAGTCGGCATCGTTATGAGCGTTTACGCCACCAGTGTCTTTGCTCAGGAAGAGCGGGCGGATGCAGCGCTGAACCAACTGGTGCACGAACCGCCCACCATGGAAGATCTGGAAAGTGCCGATATTCATCCAGAACTGAAAAAAGTCATCCGCTACGGTCATGATCTATTCACTAATACGCAGCAATTGCGTGGTGAGAACGTCTTCAATGACATGAACTGCTCCAGTTGCCATCTGGGGGAAGGGCGGGTGCCGTTCAGTGCCCCGGTGTGGACAGCGGCCATTACACTGCCGGACTTCCGTGGCAAGAACCAGCATGTGAATAACTTGGAAGAGCGTATCGCCGGCTGCTTTGCCTACTCCATGAACGGCGTACCACCGGAGTATGGCAGTGATGAAATGTTGGCACTCAGTGCCTATCACCAGTGGCTGGCCACCGGCGCACCGATGTATCCCGACAAGCCGATTTATGGTCGTGGCTTCCCAGCGCCAGAAGAGCCGACCGAAGAGCCCAGCTACGCTAGAGGGGAAACTGCCTACCAGGAAAACTGCTCGATATGCCACCAGGAAAATGGTGCCGGGCACTATGAAAATGATGAGTACGTGTTTCCCCCGCCCTGGGGTGACGGCTCCAATAACTGGGGAGCAGGCATTGCGCGGCTGGAAACCATGGCGGGCTTCATTTATCAAAACATGCCGCTTGGCCAGCCCCGCTCGCTCAGTGATCAACAGGCCTGGGATATTGCCTATTACATCACCAGTCAGGAGCGTCCTCAGGACCCACGCTATACAGGGGATGTCGCCGAGACGGCTGAACGGTTCCATGGCCGTTCACTCTATGGTCAAACCCGCGAGCATGATGGTCATGTGCTGGGAGACCATGACAACTTCGGAGAGAAAGGCGATATCAAACCCTGGAATGTAGGCATGCCGAGGTTTGAAAACTTATCGGAGGAGTGAAAGTGGTAATCGGTTGCAACACTGCAGGATGTAACGTCAGCTCGCGACCACGGTGTCGCGAGCTGACGTTGAAGAGTGACGCCGCGGCTTCAGGGCGCTTCACTGCCCATCATGTCGATCAGCCGATCGTCACTGGGCATACCCTGAATGCGGTCAAGACGCACGTTTCCGTTCCCTGTTTTCCGCTGAAAAACCGAGGTGGGGGTAGCATACAGCCCCAGCTCCTCGAACAGCTGGTTATTGGTATACACTTGTTCTTCAATTTCCCTTGGTTGGGCGCTAGCTTCGACTTCCTGCTGGCCACTTTCATGGGCATGCAGCGTCGCAGCCGGGTCACCGGCTCCGAGTAGGGCGGCTGCTTTTCCAGGGCTGTCGGGCGCTAAGATTCCGACCATGATATGACGTAGCTGTACCTTACCTGCTTCCACCCAGGGGCGAACGTCTTGCCAAAGCTGGCGGCAATAGGGGCAGTTGGCGTCCGTGAAGGTGTAAATCACACGGGAGGCATCCACGTCACCATCCTGAATCCAATGACTTTCGCTCAGAAGCTGCCAGGTCTGTGCTTCTAAAGGCGCACGCACGTGCTCGTCCAGTTGCGCTTCAGTGAGGTCGTTACCCTCGCTGTCCGTCAGTGTCCCCACCACCGCGTGCTCGCCATCTGGGGTCAGGTAAATGGCCATGTCCTGGCCCTGAACGCTGGCGCCATAGCCGCGCAAACCGCCAGGGGCGTCAAACTGGCCATGAATTTCCAGGCCCTGGTCGGCCAGTGCCTGAACTGGGGCGGGGAGATCATCGGCGTAACCTGTGGATACTCCTCCCAGCCCTGCCAGGAGAACAAGACTGCTGATAGTGGTGTAGTGGTTCAAGCGCATTGCAACATCCTGTTTGAGTGAGG